>Ga0326728_10011148_pt1 | contig 20670 bp, 18 predicted proteins | sample MB3enrmetagenome_FD_207602 | JGI IMG/M metagenome (GOLD analysis project Ga0326728, IMG submission 207602) | Lab enriched peat soil microbial communities from McLean, Ithaca, NY, United States - MB31MN | ecosystem: Environmental > Terrestrial > Soil > Wetlands > Peat | place: USA: New York... | reverse complement strand
GAGCTCGATGGAGAGGAGATCCGCGATGCGATGCCGGATATCGGCTATCACCACAGGGGCGCGGAGAAGATGGGAGAGCGCCAGTCCTGGCATACCTATATCCCCTACACGGACCGCATCGACTATTTGTCGGGCGTGCTCAACGAGCTGCCCTATGTGCTCGCCGTAGAGGAGCTGGCAGGCATCGAGGTTCCGGACAGGGCGAAAGTGATCCGTGTGATGATGGCCGAGCTGTTCCGCATCGCCAGCCACCTCGTCTTCTTCGGTACCTTTGCCCAGGACCTTGGGGCCCTTTCTCCGGTCTTCTACACGTTTTACGACAGGGAGCTCATTTTCGACATCATCCAGGCAATTTCCGGCTTCCGCATGCACCCGGTCTGGTTTCGCATCGGCGGAGTCGCCGCCGACCTTCCGAAAGGATGGGACCGTCTGGTGAGAAACTTCCTGGACTATATGCCCGGCCGGTTGAAAGAGTACGACACCATTGTCTTGAAGAGCCGGATCGTGAAGGCACGCACCAGAGGGGTAGGGGCGTTTACGCTGGATGAGGCAATGGAATGGGGCTGGACCGGGCCGAACCTGCGCTCTTGCGGCCTGGAGTGGGATTTCAGGAAAGTAAGGCCCTATTCGGGCTACGAGAATTTCGAGTTCGATGTCCCCATTGCGGACCGGGGGGACTGCTACAGCCGGGCATGTGTGCGCGTCGAGGAGATGCGGCAGAGCCTTCGCATCGTCGAGCAGTGTCTGAGGAACATGCCGGAAGGCCCCTACAAGTCGGATCACCCACTCACGACTCCCCCCCTCAAGGATCGGACCATGCGCGACATAGAGACGCTGATAGATCATTTTCTCGGGGTAAGCTGGGGCCCTGTCATACCCCCAGGGGAGGCGGCGGTCGGGATAGAGGGTGCCAAGGGCAACAATACGTATTACCTCGTGAGCGACGGGAACACAGTCTCCTACAGGACGAGAATACGGACCCCGTCATTTGCGCACCTCCAGACAGTGCCCATTTTGGCCCGTGGGGCGATGGTAGCCGACTTGATCGCCATATTGGGGAGTCTCGATTTCGTCATGGGGGACTGCGACAGATGAGAGGCGAATCAAAAAGACCAAAGGCCGGGGTTCTATGTTGAGCGACCTTGAGCGCAAGGAGATAGAGGAGGAGCTCCGCAATTACCCTCTGCCGAGGGCCTGCTGCCTGGATGCGCTGAAAATTGTCCAGAGGCACCGGGGATGGGTGCCGGATGAGCAGATCGCGGACGTCGCGGAGGTCCTTGGCGTGACCTCGGATGAGCTGGACGGCATTGCCACCTTCTACCCTTTCATCTTCCGAAGGCCTGTCGGGCGCCACATCATCCTCGTGTGCGACAGCCTGAGCTGCTGGGTCATGGAGTATGAAAAGGTGTTCGATGCCCTTGTGAAGCGGCTCGGCGTAACATGGGGCGGAACCACCGCTGACAAGAGGTTCACGCTCCTGCCGATATCGTGCATCGGACACTGCGACCACGCACCTGCCCTGATGGTGGATGAGGACCTCTATGGAGACCTGACCGAGGAAGGGATCGGCCAGATACTGGAGCGATACAAGTGAGCGGCGCCATACAAAGACCGGCGGAAAAACCCCTCACAGGGATCATGAGAAAAGACGGGGAGCCCGTCGGCATAAGGGAATATGAGGAGAGCGGAGGCTACGCTGCCCTTCGGAAGGCCCTTGGCAGCATGACCCCCCAGGAGGTTCAGGACATAGTTAAGGCTGCCAGCCTGAGGGGCCGGGGCGGCGCCGGCTTCTCCGCAGGCCTCAAGTGGAGCTTCGTTCCCATGGGCCAGAAAGCGGAGCACCCGAAATTCCTCATATCGAACTCCGACGAGATGGAACCGGGGGCCTTCAAGGACCGCATGCTGATGGAGCGAAACCCCCATCAATTGATCGAGGGCATGGTCATCGCAGCCTTCGCCATTGAAGCCGATGTGGCGTACATTTTCCTCCGGTGGGAATACCAGAAGTGCGCTCGGACCATGACCGCGGCCGTGCGCGAGGCATACGCAGCAGGGTATCTGGGAAACAACATAGCCGGCTCCGGCTTCGCGTTGGAGATGCGCGTGCACACGAGCGCCGGACGGTACATCTGCGGGGAAGAGACAGCCTTGCTCAACGCCCTCGAGGGGAAGAGGGCCATACCGAGGGCCAAACCCCCTTTTCCCCAGTCGCACGGGCTGTGGGGTAAACCGACGATCGTGAACAATGTGGAGACCCTTTGCAACGTACCCCACATCGTGAAAAACGGCCCGGCCTGGTTCAAGGGCCTTAGCCTCTCGGAGGATGGAGGAACGAAGATCTATGGAGTGAGCGGGCGTGTGTCGAGGCACGGGCTCTGGGAGCTTCCCATGGGCACGCCCATTCGGGAGATCCTTGAAGAATCTGCGGGGGGCATGCGTCAGGGATATTCGATAAGGGCAGTGATCCCCGGGGGAGGGTCGACGGATTTCGTACTCCCGGAGCTATTCGATACGCCCATGGACTTCGACTCCATGGAGAAGAAGGCCAAAAGCCGTTTGGGCACGGGCACTATGATCGTCCTAGATGACAAGACCTGCCCCGTTGGCATGCTCCACAGCCTGGAGAAGTTCTTCGCCAGGGAATCGTGCGGCTGGTGCACGCCGTGCCGGGACGGGCTCCCCTGGGTCGCTCGAATCCTCGCGTCCATGGAGGATGGGTCGGGGCGGCCGGAAGATCTCGATATCCTCCGGGAGCATACGTGGCTCCTCAAGATGCGCCACACCTACTGCGCACTGGCGCCGGGGGCCGTGGAGCCGCTCCAGAGTGGTCTTGAGTTCTTCGCCGAGGACTTCCGCCGCCATGTGGAAGAGCACGCATGCCCCTACCGTGCCGGGCGTGGTTGACGGCCCAAAAAGGAGCGGCCCCTGCGTGAGGAGGGGACGGATAGGATATCAGGGAAGGCACGAATGACCGTCATCTACATAGACAAGAAGGCCTACGAAGTCAAAGGGGAAGAGAACCTACTGAAGACGTGCCTCGGCCTCGGGTTCGATCTGCCCTATTTCTGCTGGCATCCGGCGATGCACTCAGTAGGGGCATGCCGGCAGTGCGCTGTCAAGCAGTTCAGGGATGAGAATGACACAAGGGGCAGCATCGTCATGGCGTGCATGACGCCCGTCACGGAGGGCATGCGTATCTCCATAGACGACCCCGAGGCCCGGAAGTTCCGCTCAAGCGTCATCGAGTGGATGATGACGAACCATCCCCACGACTGTCCGGTCTGCGACGAGGGCGGCGAATGCCATCTCCAGGACATGACCGTCATGACAGGCCACTGCCAACGGAGGTTCAGGTTCAAGAAGAGGACCTGCACAAATCAGGACCTTGGACCGTTTGTAGCGCACGAGATGAACCGGTGCATCGCCTGCTACAGGTGCACGAGATTCTACAACGACTACGCGAGAGGAAGGGATTTCGGCGCATTCGCGGCGCACAACAGCGTCTACTTCGGGAGGGCCGGAGATGGAGCCCTGGAGAGCCTGTTCGCAGGTAACCTCGTGGAGATCTGCCCCACAGGCGTCTTCACCGACAAGACTCAAAGGGAGCACTACACGCGCAGCTGGGATCTGCGGACCGCCCCATCGGTGTGCGTCCATTGCAGTTTGGGCTGCAACACCATTCCCGGGGAAAGGTACGGAAAGCTCAGAAGGATAAGGAACCGCTACAACGGCTCGGTGAACGGCTACTTCCTCTGCGACCGGGGCAGGTACGGGTACGAGTTCGTGGCGAGCGACCGGAGGATCTTGGAGCCGGGCCTGAGAAAGGAGAGACAGAGCGCCCTTAAGACCTCGAGGCCTGAGGAGGTGGTGGGGCACGTTGCTGCCGTTCTCTCGTCCCGCAAGGTCATCGGCATCGGCTCCCCCCGGGCGTCTCTCGAGGCAAATTACGCCTTGAGGCGGCTGGTCGGAGAGGAGAGGTTCTATTCGGGCGTCTCAGGTTATGAGCACGGCCTCATCGGCCTTGCCATCGACATCATGAAGCAAGGACCGGCCCTCATACCGACACTCGCAGATGTGGCCGCCTGTGACGCGGTGCTCGTGCTTGGCGAGGACATCGCGAACACCGCCCCGATGCTCTCCCTCAACGTGCTCCAGTCGATCCGGCGCCCGTCTATCGAGAAGGCCAGGAAGGCCGGGATACCCTATTGGGATGACAAGGCAGTGAGGGCCTGTGCAGAGGGCGAGTCGGGTCCGCTGTTTGTGGCGTCCATGGGACGCACCTTTCTCGATGCCCATGCCACCGAGACGCTGCGGGCGGCACCGACGGACCTGGCAGCTTGCGCCTTTGCAATGGCCCATTGCATCGATGGCAAGGCTCCCCCGGTGGGCAGTCTGGCGCAAGCGATGACATCTGCCGCGGATCGGATCGCGCGGGCCCTGGTGGAAGCGGAACGTCCCCTCGTCATCACGGGTGTCAATGCCTTGAGCGAATCCCTGCTCCGGGGTGCGGCCAATGTCACGTGGTCTTTGCGCAGCCGCGGAAAAGAGGCATATCTGGCCTGCGTCTTCCCCGAATGCAACAGCTTCGGCGTGGGGCTCCTTCAGTCTAAGGAGCTGGACGAGGCCTTCGCGGATGTTGCGGAAGGGAAGGCCGAAGCCGCCATTATTCTCGAGAACGACCTCTATCGCCGCGCGCCCATCGGACAGGTGGATGACTTTCTCGACGGCCTGGAGCAGGTGGTGGTCATCGACCATCTCTTCCACCGGACGTCCCTCAAGGCCGACGCAGTGCTGCCTGCGGCCACCTTCGCGGAAGGGGAGGGGACGCTGGTGAACAACGAGGGACGGGCTCAGAGGTATTTCCAGGTATTCCCCGCCCCGGGCATGGTCCTGCCGAGCTGGCAATGGCTGAAGGAAATCATGTCTGCGAAGGGCCTGCAAGAGGGCGATCAATGGCGCCAGATCGACCATGTGATCACTTCCATGTGCGCCGAGATCCCAGTCTTCGATCCGGCAGCCGGCGCGGCGCCAACAGCCGCCTTTCGCGTAGCGGGGATGCGCATAGCAAGGGAGCATGGCCGCTGTAGCGGCCGGACCGCCATGGACGCGGATCGGACCGTCCATGAGCCTGCGCCTCCAAAAGACCTTGATTCTCCCTTCTCGTTCTCCATGGAAGGTTTCGCAGGACAGCCGCCTAGCCCGCTCATCGCCCGCTTTTGGGCCCCTGGATGGAATTCCGTGCAGTCCGTCAACAAATTTCAGGCCGAGATCGGACGCGGTCTGCGCGATGGAGACCCAGGGAGGCGGCTCGTGGAGCCTTCGAAAGAACGAACGCCGGCGTACTTCAATGAGATTCCCGAACCCTTTGCCTCCCGGGACGACATGTTTCTCCTCACGGCCATGTATCATCTGTTTGGGTCCGAGGAGCTGAGCGTGCTGACGCCCGGGATAAGAGACAGGTCTCCCGAGCCGTACGTGGCGCTCTCGGAAGGGGACATGTCGAGACTGGGCCTCAAGGAGGGTGAGGCAGCTACCATCCACGTAGACGGCCAGGCGTACAGGCTCTTGACAAGGCTCTCGCCCGGCCTCGCCCCGAGGGTGGCCGGCGTCTCCTCGGGAGTACCGGGAAGTCCCGTGCTGGGGCTTCCTGCCTGGGCAAGGGTAGAAAAGGCTTAAGGATATGAACCGGGTGCTCCTCCCACTTATCATAGTCTTTGGGGTTCTCGTCGCCATGGTTGCCATTGCCGCGGGTCTCATATGGCTCGAGCGGAGGCTCCTCGGACTGTGGCAGGACAGGTATGGGCCCAACAGGGTCGGACCGTTCGGCCTCCTCCAGGTAGGGGCTGACATGATCAAGATCTTCTTCAAGGAGGACTGGGTCCCCCCTTTTGCCGACAAGAGCCTCTTTGTCATGGCCCCGGGTATCATCATCACGACTGTTCTCATGTCATTTGCCGTGGTGCCCTTTGCCAGGCATATCGTGGTGGTGGAGCTCAACTTCGGCCTCCTCTTCTTTCTGGCCTTTTCGTCCCTCGGCGTCTACAGCATCGCTTTGGCAGGATGGTCTTCCGGCAGCAAGTATGCTCTTCTCGGCTCCTTGCGGGCCGTAGCTCAGATGCTTAGCTACGAGGTCTTCATGGGGCTCTCTTTGATGGGGGTGGTGATGCTCTCCGGCAGCTTCGATCTTTCCCGGATCATCGATGCCCAGAGGCGCGTCTGGTTCATCTTTCCGCAATTCGTGGGCTTTCTTATCTTCCTCACGGCAGGGGTTGCAGAAGTACGCCGCCTGCCGTTCGACCTGCCGGAGGCCGAGGCCGAGCTGGTGGCCGGCTATCACACCGAATACTCCTCTCTCAAGTTCGGTATGTTTTTCGTCGCTGAATACCTCGGCGTCGTCCTCATCTCCTCCTTCATCACCGTTCTCTTCCTCGGGGGTTGGAGAGGACCTCTGCTTCCGGGGGTGGTCTGGTTTTTCATAAAGACCTTCGCCCTCATCTGCCTCTTCATCCTCATGCGGGCGGCCCTGCCCAGGCCGCGTTACGATCAGCTGATGGGAGTCGCGTGGAAGGTCCTTCTACCTCTGGCTTTGCTCAATCTGCTCGCAACCGGGGCAATAGTGCTCTCATTTTTCAGGTAGGACCAATATGTGGAGCATAACTGCAGCGCTTTGGAAGGTCTTCTTACACGCCTTGAGCCCGCGAAGAACGATGCTCTATCCGGAGGAGAGGCCGCGTCTCCCCGCACGATGGAGGGGCCGGATAATTCTCTCCCGAGGCCCGGATGGGAATGAGCGCTGCGTGGCCTGCTATCTGTGCGCGGCCGCATGCCCCGTGGACTGCATCTCCCTCCAGGCGACTCAGGATGAACACGGCCGCAGGTACCCGGAATTCTTCCGCATCAATTTTTCGCGGTGCATCTTTTGCGGGTATTGCGAGGAGGCCTGTCCCACGTATGCGATCCAGCTCACACCGGACATCGAGATGGGTGAATGGAAGCGCGCGAGCCTCGTCTACGAGAAGGAAGACCTCCTCATCAGCGGACCGGGAAAATACCCGGACTACAACTTCTACCGGGTGGCAGGCGTCTCTACGGCTGACATTGCCAAGGGCGAAGGGGTCGACGAGGATGAGCCAATCGACGTGAAGGGCTTGCTGCCTTAAAGAGGGAGACTGCAATGCAAAGAGGGAAGGAACTGCTGAAATGAGCTTTGCGTTCTACATTGCCGGCGCTGTCGCGATCATCTCCACCCTCCTGGCCGTCACCAGGATCAATGCCGTTCATGCGCTCCTCTACCTTCTGGTCTCGCTGCTCTCCGTCGCCCTCATCTTTCTTTTCCTGGGGGCACCATTTGTGGCTGCCTTCGAGGTTATCATCTATGGGGGCGCCATCATGGTGCTCTTTGCCTTCGTGGTCATGATGCTCGGTCTGGGGCGGAAGGCGATGGCACAGGAACGGGGATGGCTCACCCTGCGTGTGTGGCTCGGGCCCGCCCTCCTCTCCGCCGTGCTGATCATCGAGCTGTTCTACGTGGTCTATTCCGGCCCTTTCCCGGCGATCCGGGTCGTGCCGACGACGCCCCAAGATGTTGCCGTTCGCCTTTTCGGGCCCTATCTTCTGGGGGTGGAGCTGGTATCAGTGGTGCTCCTCCTCGGACTCGTCGGCGCCTTCCATCTGGCTTATCAACTGGGAAAAAAGGAGCGGGCGGCGCACAAGAGGGGGATGCACCCATGAGCTTTGCCATACCCTTCGAACACGCGATGATGCTCGCCGGAATCCTCTTTTTCATAGGCCTCGCCGGGGTCCTGGTTCGCCGGGATTCGATCTTCATCCTCCTTTCCCTGGAAGTAATGCTCAACGCTGCCGGTTTCGCCCTCGTGGTCGCCGGTGCCCAATGGCATCAGGCCGACGGCCAGATCATGTTCCTCTTCATCCTTGCAGTGGCCGCATCCGAGGTGTCGATAGGTCTCGCCCTCGTGCTCTGGCTTTATCACTGGCACAAGACAATCGACATAGACAAGGCGAGCTCCATGAGAGGATAGAACGATGCTCCGACTGTTGTGGCTCATCCCCGCGATCCCTTGTGCGAGCTTTCTCCTCCTTGCGCTTTTCGGCAAGAGGCTGCCCAGGGGTGCCGTTGCAGCAATGGGAACGGGCTCGATAGGCCTCTCCATGATCGCATCGTTTCTCGTTGCAGCGGCCTTCATCTTCGAGAGACCAGGCGGCCTTCCATTTGCACAACCCCTCTGGACGTGGCTCGCAGTCGACGGTTTTGCGCCGGTTTTCGGCTTCTACCTCGATGGCTTGTCCGTCGTGATGATACTCGTCGTATCTCTGGTCGCCTTCCTCATCCACCTCTATTCGATCGGATTCATGGCGGGGGATGAGGGTTATTCACGTTTCTTCGCTTACATGAACCTCTTCGTAGGCTCCATGCTCATTCTCGTGTTGTCCGACAATCTCCTCGCCCTCTATCTCGGCTGGGAAGGGGTGGGCCTCTGCTCGTATCTGCTCATCGGTTTCTGGTATCGCGAGCCGGAGAACGCCAGGGCGGCGATGAAGGCCTTTCTGGTGACTCGGGTGGGGGACACGGCCTTTGCCATAGGCCTCTTCATGCTCTTTACGGGACTCGGCACGCTCCAGATACAGGAGATCGCCCAGAAGGCCCCAATGGTGTGGGCCCCCGGCTCGCTCTTCGCGGCGGTCGCGGCGGCCCTCCTCCTCGGGGGGGCTGTTGGAAAGTCCGCCCAAATACCGCTTCAGACCTGGCTTCCGGACGCGATGGCGGGCCCCACACCCGTGAGCGCCCTCATCCATGCCGCAACCATGGTGACCGCGGGCGTCTACCTCATAGCCCGGATGAATGTGCTTTTCATGCTCGCGCCGCAGGTGCGCCTCATTCTGGCCCTCGTGGGGACAATCACGCTTCTGACAGCCGGGGCCAGCGCGCTGGCCCAGAAAGACATAAAACGGGTCCTCGCCTATTCAACCATGAGCCAGGTGGGGTACATGTTCCTTGCCCTCGGGGTGGGGGCATGGTCTGCGGCGATCTTCCATTTCATGACCCATGCCTGTTTCAAGGCGCTGCTGTTCTTGAGTGCGGGGGTGGTCATCCAAGCCCTCGACAACGAGCACGACATCTTCAGGATGGGGGGATTGAGAAAGGCCCTCCCGTGGGCTTTTTGGACCTTCCTCATCGGCGCCGCCTCCCTTTCAGCCTTGCCGTTCGTGACCGCAGGTTTCTACAGCAAAGACTTGATTCTCCTTGGCGCCTGGGCGTCGCCGGAAGGGGGACATGTGCTCTGGGCTGCAGGTTTGGCAGGCGCCGCATTGACCTCCCTTTACGCCTTCAGGGTCGTATTCGTGGTCTTCTTCGGGCGGCAAAAGGCGCCTATTTCGCACACACCGGGGCCTTCCATGAAGATCCCCTTGGCCCTACTCTCGGTTCTTTCCATAGGCGCCGGTCTCCTTGAGATGCCGAAGGCCCTCGGCAACTGGACCCTACTGGCGGATCTGACGCATGGGGCCCTGCCCGCGGCCGGATCGGCGATCACTGGTGCGACGACTGAAGGGATGCTCCTGGCAGCCGGTGCCGTCGTCCCCCTTCTCGGGCTTCTTGCGGCGGGCCTGCTCTATCTCTCCGGAGGCGCTTCCGCTGCCGTGCAGCGTATTCCCGGGATGTCGATAGTGCACCGTTTCTGGTACTCGGGATGGGGTTTCGATTGGCTCTACAACGCCGTATTCGTGGCCCCCTTCACCTGGGCTGCGAGGATCGACCGTGGGGACGGAATCGATGCGTTTTACGAGGGGACGGCCCGAATCGTCAAATCGGCGAGAACGCTCCTCGTTGTGACCCAGTCAGGCAAGGTACGCTGGTATGTCATGGGGGTAACCATCGGTGCAATTGTTTTCATCCTGATTGCGGTGCTCGGATGATGCTCATATGCATTCTCTCTCTCCCTGTGGCCGCCGGCATTGCGGCCCTGCTCTCCGAGCGCATGAGCAGGAAGCTTCCGGGATGGATCGCTTTTCTCGCCTTGTCCGTCGATTTCGTGCTTGTCGTCTATCTCTTGCTCGAGGGCGGAGCCAATAATGACTCCTCGGGCCGCTGGGTCTCTCAGTTTCAGGGTCCCTGGCTTCCGCAAGCGGGCATCACCTTCCATCTTGCTGCTGATAAGATAAGCCTCCTCCTCCTTGCCCTCACCACTTTTCTGGGTGCCATGGCGGCCCTCGCCTCATTCACGGAGATAACGGAAAAGACAGGCTCCTTCTACCTCTGCCTCAGCTGGACCATCGCAGGCATTCTGGGCGTCTTTCTCGCCCTCGACCTCTTTCTCTTCTATTTTGCCTGGGAGTTCATGCTGGTGCCCATGTTCTTCCTCATTCTCCTGTGGGGCCACGAAGATCGTTTTCGGGCGGCGGTCAAGTTCTTCATTTTTACCCAGCTCGGCGGCCTCCTCATGCTGGCCGCCATTCTCGGGCTCTACTTCGCGCACGGGAGAAGCTCGGGAGTCTATACATTCGACTATCCGGCCTTGATAGGCACGGCCGCAAGTACGACGTCGGCCTCGCTCATCCTGTGCGGCTTCCTTGCCGCGTTCCTCGTGAAGCTTCCTGCGGTCCCTTTCCACACATGGCTGCCCGATGCCCATACCCAGGCACCCACCGGAGGGAGCGTTATCCTGGCCGGTCTCCTTCTCAAGACAGGGGCATACGGCGTGCTGCGCTTCGCCATTCCCCTCTTTCCCTTGCAAATGGAGCAGTTTTCCATGGTCTTGGAGATCCTCGGCCTCATCGGCATCCTCTACGGGGCGTTCCTCGCTTTCGCTCAAACGGACATGAAGCGGCTCATCGCCTATACGAGCGTAAGCCACATGGGCTTCGTGCTCCTCGGCCTTGTCGCGGGAAGCAACATAGCCTTCCAGGGAGCCGTGGTACAGATCCTTTCCCACGGCCTGAGCACCGGCGCCCTCTTCGTGCTCGCGGGGGCCCTGCAGGAGAGGCTCCGCACCCGTGACCTCTCCCGCATGGGAGGACTTTGGAGCGTGGCGCCGCGCCTCGGAGGGGCGACGATGTTTTTTGCCCTGGCCGCGCTCGGGCTGCCCGGCATGGGCAATTTCGTCGGGGAGTTCCTGGTCGTCCTGGGCACTTATGGGTCGAACCCGGCACTGGCAATCGTGGCGGCCCTCGGCTTCGTTCTCTCCACGATCTATTCCCTGCGCATGATGCAGCAGGCGTTCTTCGGAGAAAACAGGGAAGGCTGGAAGATCCACGATTTGTCGGTGCGCGAAGGGGCCCTGGTGGTGCTTATGGTCATTCCTCTCCTGTGGCTGGGGCTCTATCCGCGGACTTTGATCGGCCGGGTGAGCCGGCCGCTCGATTACCGGGCCGAAAGCGCAGCAGGGCATATCGTGCAGGCGGCAGCGGAGCCTCCCGGGGCGAGTGGAGGCCGGAGATGAGCCGTTCGATTGCCTCTCTTCTTCCGCTCATCATCCTGGCCGGCACCATGCCGCTTCTCATGATCATCCTCTGCTTCGTTCGCAGCCATGCACTGACTTTCTATCTGACTCTTCTGGCCGTCGCCGCGTCCCTGGCAGCCCTTGCAACAGTGAGCCCCCTCGCGGGACGGAAAATAGGCATCCTCTTCATTTTTGACGGCCTCACCCTTTTTTACGGCGCCCTCATGCTGGCAGCGGGCCTTGCGATCGTCATTCTCAGCCACGAATACCTGATGCGGAGGCCGGGAGACCCCGAAGAATACTACATACTCCTTCTCGGGGCGATGCTCGGGGCCCTCATCCTGGTCGCCTCCCGCCACTTCGCGTCGCTTTTCCTCGGCTTTGAGCTCTTGAGCATCTCTCTCTATCCGTTGGTCGCCTACCTTCGCAGCGCGCCTTCGCACGCGGAGGCGGGTATGAAGTATCTGGTCCTTTCGGGCGTCTCCTCCGCCTTTCTCCTTTTCGGTATGGCCCTCGTCTACGGCGTGACAGGCACCATGGATTTCTCGTTGATAGGCCAGAGGCTCATGGGTCTTGCCACGGGTGCACCCATGGCCCTCGCGGGAATGGTCTTTCTCATCGTCGGCGTGGGGTTTAAGATCGGCCTCGTCCCTTTCCATATGTGGACCCCCGATGTCTACGAGGGGTCACCCGCCCCAATTGCGGCATTTATCGCCACCATCTCCAAGGGATCGATGATCGGCCTCCTCCTGCGCTACTTTTCCGGCGTGAGTCTTGCCGACCATCCACGGCTCTTCACAATATTCGCAATCATGGCGATCGCCTCCATGTTCGCCGGCAACCTTCTCGCCCTCTTTCAGAACAACATCAAGAGGCTCCTCGCCTATTCCTCCATAGCCCACTTCGGGTACCTGCTGGTGGCAATCCTTTCAACAGGATCCCTCAGGGTGGCTGCGACAACCTACTACCTCGTGGCATACCTGGCGACCACCCTCGGCGCGTTCGGCGTCGTGACCCTGCTCTCCGGCAAAGAGCGAGATGCCGATGGAATAGACGCATATGAGGGGTTGGGTCGTCGTAGTCCCTGGCTTGGGGGGATGCTCGCCTTCATGCTCCTCTCTTTGGCCGGCATGCCGCTCACGGCGGGCTTCATCGGCAAGTTCTACGTTGTGGCAGCGGGAATCGGCTCGAGCCTCTGGGTTTTGGTCCTGATCCTCATCGTGAATAGCGCCATAGGCCTCTTCTACTACTTGAGGGTCACAGCCGCCCTCTACAGAGCTCCCGCTGCCGAGGCTTCCCAATGCCCTTTCTGTGGAATGGCGGCGCGCCTTGTCATGATCGTGGTCTTTGCACTGGTTGTCTGGTGGGGAATCTATCCTTCCCATCTCGCCGGTCTGATCGAGACGATAAGGATCGGACATTAGGCCGTCTCTTTTAGAGCTTGAAACTTGAGGACAAAAGCTGCAAGTTATAAAAGGTGGTATGGATCATAGCCGGTCTTCCTTTCCATGAACGTGAAGCGAGAAAGACCGGAAGGGACGAGGTTCATGGATGGGAGAGCGCTGGGCATTGGGAGTGGACTTGGGCGGCACCAAGCTGGAGGTCGCCCGGGTAGACGAGGACGGACAAGTCCTTGATACCTTGAGGATGGCAACAGATGCGGATGGAGGGCCTGCGTCCGTTGAGGCCGATATAGCGCGGATGTCCCGTGCTTTGTGGGAGAGGGCGGACTTCCCGCCGGAGGGTATCGGCGTCGGCATTGCCGGTCAGATAGATGGCCGGCGAGGGCGGGTGCGTTTCGCGCCCAACCTTGGCTGGAGGGAGGTGCCCCTACGGGAAGATTTGGAGCGTCTCCTCCTGGTTCCGGCCGTGGTCACGAACGATGTGCGGGCAATCACATGGGGCGAGCGCCTTCACGGCGCCGGACGCGGCATAGACGACCTCGTATGTCTCTATGTGGGCACGGGCATCGGCGGAGGTATCGTAAGCGCAGGCCGTCTTCTTGAGGGGTGCACGAATACGGCAGCGGAGCTCGGACACATCATTATCGACCTGAACGGCCCCCTGTGCACGTGCGGCAATCGGGGCTGCTTCGAGGCCCTGGCAGGGGGCTGGGCAATAGCCCGGCAGGCCCGGGAAATAGTACGGAACGATCCGTCGGCGGGTGAGAAGATGCTTACCCTCGCAGGAGGCGCAGTAGATGCGATAACCGCGGAGACGGTGGCAAGGGCGGCGGCTTCCGGCGATCCTTTTGGCGCCGGTCTCCTCGAGAATGTGAGCCGTGCCCTGATCGCCGGTTGTGTCAGTCTGGTAAACGCTTTCAACCCGTGCAGGCTGATCCTCGGGGGAGGGGTCATTGACGGCCTGCCTGATCTGATCGACAAGGTGCGTGAGGGGGTCAAGAGAAATGGACTGCCGGCGGCGACCGCCGGTCTGGAAGTGGTCCGCGGCCTCCTGGGCGCGAACGCAGGGGTTGTCGGGGCAGCGAGCCTGGCCATGGAAGTCTTCGGATAAGGAGTGAGACGATGCGCGTGGGCATAGCGGGTGATCACGGAGGCTTCGATTTGAAAAAGGCTCTCACAAGGCTGCTCAGAGAAGCGGGGCATGAGGTCACTGACTTCGGACCCTCGACCCTCGATGACACCGATGACTATCCTGATTTTGTCATCCCCATGGCAGCGGCCGTGGCAGCACGATCAATAGAACGCGGGATAGCTGTCTGCGGAAGCGGGGTAGGGGCCTGCATCGCCGCAAACAAAGTACGGGGAGCACGAGCTGCCCTCGTGCATGAAATCTTCTCCGCTCACCAAGGGGTCGAGGACGATGACATGAACGTCCTTTGCATGGGCGGCAGGGTTGTGGGCCACGCCCTTGCATGGGACCTGGTCAAGTCATTCCTCTCGGCAGAGTTCATCGGGGCGGAGCGCTTTACGCGGCGCCTCGCGAAGATAGGAAAGATAGAAGGGCCTAAGTAACGTAAGCGAAAAGGCCGCGAAAGGGCGATAAATCGCCTAAAGGAGGAGACGAGTTGGCTCAAGAGAAGATCAATTCCCAGGTGCTCAATCTGGGTAGGCAGGATGTAGTCTCCCGACAGGAGGGAGGAGCCGCAACAGAGGCCGCCGTGCGGACCGCCTCGTTCCAGTCATCCCGGCTCAAGCCGAGGATTGAGAAATTGGAGCGGGAAGAGGCGGTGAAGAGGCTGTGGGAGAAAGACGCAAGCCTTTGGAAGGGAGAGCCTGACCAGCAGGCCGCCATACGTGAGGGGCTTGGATGGCTTCGCGTGGCAGAGATGATGGCCGAACGGACCGGCGAGATAGAGAGGTTCGTGGGCGAAATCAGAAAGGCCGGGTTCACTCACGTGGTCCACATGGGCATGGGCGGCAGCAGTCTCGCGCCCCTGGTATTCCAGCGCGTCTTCGAGCCAAGCCCGCAAGGCCTCCATCTCGTCGTTCTCGACACGACGGATCCGGCGAGCGTCAGTGCCGTGGAACAGCAAGTGCCCCTGGCGACCACGCTCTTTATAGTGGCCAGCAAGTCAGGCACCACATCCGAGCCTCTCGCTTTCCAGGACTACTTTTATGAGAGAGTAAAGGCCGTCAAGGGCGAAAAGGCGGGGGAGAACTTCGTCGCCATTACAGACCCGGATACCCCCCTTGTGCGATCGGCCGGCGAGCGGGGGTATCGGCGCACCTTTCTCAACTTCGTTGATATCGGCGGCCGCTACTCCGCACTCTCCTATTTTGGGTTGCTCCCTGCGGCCCTCATGGGACTCGACCTGAAAGAAATTCTCGACGAAGTGCTCCGTATGTCCGGCGCGTGCGCCGACCCTGCGGCCAAGAATCCCGGGATCCTCCTCGGCGCGGTCCTTGGTGAGATGGTGCTCTCGGGGAGGGACAAGGTGACATTCCTGCTTCCGGGGGAGCTGGCCAGCCTGGGCATGTGGCTCGAGCAGCTACTGGCTGAGAGCACGGGTAAAGAGGGAACAGGCCTTCTCCCTGTAGCCGGCGAGGAGGCGGGGAGCCCCCTCGTCTACGGAAATGATCGCCTCTTCGTCTGTATATACGTGAAAGGAAGCATGGACAGCGGGCTCGAGGAGCGCATCAAGCTGCTCCAGGGGGCGAGCTTCCCCGTCATCTTCATCGAGATGCGCGAGCGCGTGGGTATCGTCCAGGAATTCTTCCGATGGGAGGTCGCTACGGCAATTGCCGGCGTTGTGCTCGCCATAAACCCCTTCGACCAGCCTAACGTGCAGGAGAGCAAGGACGCTACCAACCGGTTTCTGAAAAGTGTCCAGGAACGTGGTGCCCTGACGGAGCCCGCGCCGATCATGACACACGGCCCGCTCGCCTTTTTTGGCCGCGATGGAGCCGAGGTCCCGGAGCGTCTCCTGTGGAATTTCGTGAGCCAGGCACGGCCGGGAGACTACATCTCCCTTCAGGCCTACCTCCCTGAGCAAGACGGCACGGATGAAACTCTCCAGGCAATCCGTCTCCGCCTGCGCGACAAGCTGCGCGTCGCTACGACAATAGGATACGGACCACGCTTTCTCCACTCCACCGGCCAGTTTCATAAGGGCGGCCCAAACACGGGCCTTTTCATTCAACTTACCTGCAGCGATGCCATCGATATCTCGATCCCGGGAAGGCCGTACACCTTCGGCATATTCAAGAAGGCTCAGGCCCTCGGTGATTTGGAGACCCTGGCAAAGCACGGGCGCAGGGTGATGCGCATCGACCTGGGGGGTGACGTAAAGAAAGGTCTAGGGCTTCTTAGGAGGCTTTTCGACGGTGCCCTGGCAACGGGGGCTTAGACAGGCATAGGGCCAATGATTACGCACCTTTTTCTCGACATAGGCGGTGTGCTCCTGACGAACGGATGGGACAGGAGTGCACGCCGGGAGGCAGCCCGCACCTTCGGCCTTGACCTGGAGGACATGGAGGAGCGCCATCACCTCACCTTCGATACTTACGAGGAGGGGAAGCTGAGCATAGACGAGTACCTCAAGAGAACCGTCTTCTACATCGAGCGTTCCTTTACGAAGGAGCAATTCCTTGACTTCATGTTTACCCAGTCCAAGCCTTACACCGACATGCTGGCGTACGTGGGTGACCTGAAGAGGCGCTTCAGTCTGAAGGTGGCGGCAGTGAGCAACGAAGGCAGGGAGCTGACCGTCTTTCGGATCAAGAAGTTCGAGCTTACGAAGATCATCGACTTTTTCGTCTCCTCCTGTTTCGTCCATTTCAGAAAACCGGACGAGGACATCTGGCGGGTCGCCCTGGACATCTCCATGGCCGCCCCCGGGAACGTGATCTATATCGATGATCGGCTGTTGTTCGTGGAAACTGCGACGAACCTCGGCATCAAAGGAATTCATCATAGGAATCTTGCGTCGACGAAGGCGGCATTGGCAGAAATGGGACTTCGCGAGAGTTGAAGAAAAGTGCCGGAAGCCTAAAATGGTCGTGGGAGGGGCCCGCCCCATCGTCCGGAAAGTAAGCAAGCCCGGCCCGGAAGAAGCGATATCGGTTATTGCGGGGGCGAAAGAGGAGGGATGAGCCGTATCATGGTGGACGACAGCTATGAAATGGGTATGGTAGGCCTCGGCGTAATGGGGCGAAACCTGGCCCTCAACATGGTTGACAAGGGCTTCTCCGTGGCCGGCTACGACGTCGACGGGCAGAAAGTAGAGGCCCTCGACCGCGAGTCAGGCGGGCACGGCGCACTTGGCACGAGGAGCGCCAAGGAGCTGGTTTCTGCCCTGCGAAAGCCTAGGGCAATCATGATGATGGTGCCGGCAGGGGCTCCGGTGGACGCGGCAATAGCCGGCCTTCTGCCGTATCTCGAGGGGGGTGACATTCTCATCGACGGGGGAAACTCCCATTTTGTTGAGACGGATGGCCGGTCGCGGACGTTAGGGGACAAAGGCATCCTCTACCTTGGCGTCGGCATTTCAGGGGGAGAGCGCGGAGCCCGCCTGGGGCCGAGCATCATGCCCGGCGGCGCCGAGGAAGGATATGCGCGCGTTCGTCCCATATTCGAAACAATTGCGGCTAGTGTGGATGGGGAGGCGTGTGCCGCGTATATGGGACCCGGTTCCGCCGGCCATTACGTGAAGATGGTTCACAACGGCATCGAATACGGAATCATGCAGCTCATCGCGGAATCGTACCACATCATGAAAATCGGCCTGGCCTTGAGCAACGAGCAGCTCGGGGAAGTCTACGCCTCCTGGAGCACCTCTGCATTGAAGGGCTATCTCATGGAGATCACGGCCCGGATCTTCTCGAGGAAAGACGAGGGGACCGGCCGCTTTCTCATCGACGTGATCCTCGACGAGGCAAAGGAAAAGGGCACCGGAAAATGGGCTGCCCAGGACGCCATGGAGCTGCGGGTGCCTCTTCCCACCATCGACATGGCTGTATTCATGAGGGACCTTTCCGACCGAAGGGAAGAGCGCCGGAAGACCCATGGGCTGATCCCGGGCCCCGAGCACCGGCTTGATGAAGAGGCAGGCCGGTTTGTCGACATCTTGCGTGAAGCCCTGAGGATCTCCTTTGTCGCCACCTATGCGCAGGGCATGGCCCAGCTCAGGAGCGCGTCTCACGCCCACGGATACGGCTTGAAGTTGGACGAGGTCGCGCGGATCTGGAGGGGCGGGTGCATCATCCGGTCAGGCATGCTTGAGCCTATCCGCCAGGCTTTTCATGAGGAGCCGGACCTCCCCGGCCTGCTTCTCCATCCGATCTTTGCCGGGATCGTGGCAAAAGGGCAGGCAGACCTTCGCCGCGTCGTAGCCGCCGCTTCCGGCCATGCAATCCCGGTGGCCGCCCTAGCTTCCAGCCTTGCCTATGTGGACGGGTATCGCAGCGCGTGGCTTCCTGCGAACCTTGTGCAGGCCCAGCGCGACTACTTCGGCTCCCACATGTATAGGAGGGTCGACAAGGACGGGCTTTTCCACACGCAGTGGGAGGAATAGGGTTCAATAGCGAGACGCTCAGGAGACCCCCGAAGATGGAGACTCGGATTTATTACTATACCGGTACGGGCAATTCTCTCTGGGTGGCCCGGATGATCGCCCGGGAGCTCGAAAACGTCGCGCTTGTGTCCCTCGCGGATTGGGAAGAGGGCGTTGAATTGATCGATTCACCGATCGTAGGGCTGGTTTTGCCGGTTCACATATGGGGTGTGCCCAGAAGGATGGTTCAATTTGCCAGGGCGTTGAAGGGCCTTGATCCGAAGTATGTCTTCGCCGTGGCGGTGAACGGCGGTCAAGTGTCGGCTACTCTCGTGCAACTCAAGAGAATCCTCGAAGAAGGCGGCATAGCCCTCTCTTCGGGGTTTGCCGTCACCTTGCCCTCAAATTACATACCCTGGGGCGGCCCAGGGTCCGCTGCTGAGCAGGAGAGGCTCTTCCAATCGGCATTGCCCAAGATATCGGGAATAGCCGCATTCGTGGGGAGCTTGAGGGCAGGGCCCGTGGAAAAGGGACCCCTCTGGCAGAGGCTCCTCTTTTCCTCGATCTATAAGCTGAGTTTCGCAAAGATCTCCGGCTGGGACAAAGATTTCTGGGTCGACGAGAAATGCAACCAATGCACAACGTGCGTCAAGGTCTGTCCAGCCCACAACGTCGAAATGAACGGTCCGGAAGAAAGGCCGATCTGGAAACATCGATGTGAACAGTGCTTCGCCTGCCTCCAGTGGTGTCCCAGGGAGGCCATACAATACGGCCGAAAGACGCCCAAGTACGAGAGGTACCATCACCCCAAGGTCCGCCTCCAGGATGTTCTGTTGAAATCAACGGCTAGGAATGGAGGAAAAGGTGACTAGGTTTCTTTGGATAAAACATCAAGCATTGGTGATAGTTACGGAACATTTGAGAGAAGATGTGTTAAGATTTTAAGGCGTCCGCACGAATAGGGTTCCGATCAAGACGAATTTGTCATCGAAGGCCATTTTTCTCGCATGAGGAGGCAGCCATGAAGCCTGGTTCGTTCGTGATTACGACGACGATCGCGGCAAAGAGCGACCTGTTGTATCGAGCCTTTCTCGACAGCTCCATGCATTCGGAATTTACCGGCAGTCCGGCGAAGATAGACAACAGGGTAGGCGGCAAGTTTATTGCCTGGGATGGGTACATTTCGGGAGAGATTCTCGAGCTGGAGAAAAACAGAAGGATAAAACAGCGTTGGAGGACCACTGAGTTCAGCGACGCTGACGAGGATTCCCTTCTGGAGATAGAATTCTCCGAGGACGACAATAAGGCAAGGATAAAGCTGACCCATTCGAACTTGCCCCGGGGCACGGAAGAAGAGTACAAACAAGGCTGGAAAGAGTATTATCTCACGCCCCTCAAGGAGTATGCAAAGAAGAAAAGGAAGGGCACTTAGCGCCCCGCATCGAAGGGGTGCAGCCTCGGATCTCTCATGCCGGTTAGGCTTCGAATACGGCCTGGGGATTGAAAAGAACTGAAGAAGGGGGTCTACGGGTGACCATTAAACTCGACTCGAATTTCATGCTTTTGGGGGACAGGGACATCACGGGCATCGAACTCGATCGCCCCAGTGTCACTCTGGCTGAGCTGCTGGATGAGCTGTCCGGCCGCTCGACCAACACTGTGCAATTCTTTTCGGCCGGAACAAACGCCCTCCAGGAGGGGTGGGAGCTCGAGGTCAACGGCAGGGCCTTCGCCGACCTGGCTGACGGACTCGGGACTCTCCTTCAGGATGGCGACCGCGTGGCGATAACGCTTGTGCTTCTTGGCGGCGGATAGGGGCTCAAAAAGAGGAGCTTTGCGGCAGGATCTTAAGGAGGGATCATGAAGAATTACAATGTTGTGGGAAAGTCCGTCGAGAGAAAGGACGCCCGGATCAAGGCTACCGGGTCCGCGCGATATGCGGGCGACTTGATCGCTCCGGGCATGCTCCACGGCAAGATTCTGCGGAGCCCCGTGGCTCACGCGAAGATACTCAATATCGACACGACGAGGGCTCTGGCGCTCCCTGGAGTGATGGCTGTAATAACGGGAAAGGATTTCCCCGGCATCCCGTTCGGCACGCGACCCGACATAAGGGACCAGCTCCCCATGCCCATCACCAAGGTCCACCACTTCGGTGAGGGCGTCGCGGCAGTCGCCGCCACTGACGAGGACACGGCGGAAGAGGCCCTCGACCTCATCAGGGTGGACTACGAGGAGCTGCCCGTGGTGCTCACGGCC
>Ga0326728_10011146_pt1 | contig 20674 bp, 23 predicted proteins | sample MB3enrmetagenome_FD_207602 | JGI IMG/M metagenome (GOLD analysis project Ga0326728, IMG submission 207602) | Lab enriched peat soil microbial communities from McLean, Ithaca, NY, United States - MB31MN | ecosystem: Environmental > Terrestrial > Soil > Wetlands > Peat | place: USA: New York... | reverse complement strand
GCCCGCCGCCGGCGCGGAGCAAAACGTCCTAGAGGCTCGCCGCGGCCTGCCAGATCTGCGTATGGGGATAGAGCGTCAGACCCGCCGCGGCGAGCGCGACGCCATAGGGGACGCCGGATCGGCGATCGTGCAGGCGCTCTATCCATTCATGGCGGGACAGCCAGGTCGGCAAGACAAAGCTGCGCCCCAGCAGAATGACGAGGGTCAGCGCGCCGCCATAGAGGGCGACGCGCGCGCCGTAATCGAACATCATGCCCCAGCCGAACCACAGCGAAGTCGCCGCCGCCAGTTTGGCGTCGCCGCCGCCGAGCCAGCCGAGCGCGAACATCGCGAACATCGCCGCGAGGACCACGGCGCCGCAGGAGAGGTGGATCAGCATGACGCTCGCGGGAACGCCGACGGCGACGGCGACGACGAAATACCCGATCGCCACCGACGCGCAGATGCGGTTGGGGATCGTCATCGTGATCAGATCCATCGACGCCGCCAAAGCCATGGCGGCGGGAAAGAAGATGAGGATCGCCGGAAGCAGGATCGCAGCAGCCATGGCCCGCCAGTCGTCGTCGAGAGGATGTCGCCCGCGAACCTAGCCACGAAACGTTGCTCGAGGGTTACCTCCGCCGCGCCGGGCCGCGGCGAACGGAAGAGGCGCCGGCGCGAGGCGGGCCGCGCCGGCGTCTTGCAGGGGATCGTCGAGCGCTCTCGCGCTTACTTCATGTCGCTGCCGACCTCGGTGAATTCGCTGCTGATGTTGGTGCCGAGCGCGGCCAGCGCGCCGACGATGAAGACGGCGATCAAGGAGGCGATGAGCGCGTACTCGATGGCGGTCGCGCCCGACTCGTCGCTGACGAAGACGTTGAGGACCTTGAACATGGCTCTTGAACCCGCGTGAAGAGAAGCCAGCTTCCCAGCGGCGCTTCGAAGGCGACGCCGTTCCCGACGGCGTCGGGCCTACGCCGCCGTTCATTGCGCGCGCGTTAACGCGATCGTCGAAAAACGGGGCGATCGCGTCCAGGCAGGTAACGTTTCGTTGAACTCCGGGCCGCCTCTAAGCTTCCGCGTGCGCGAGCGAATAAAGGCCGACGTCGACCGAGCCGACGCGAAACCCGGCCTCGCAATAGCACAGGTAGTATTCCCATAGGCGCTTGAACGACGCGTTGAACCCCAGCCTCTCGATCTCCGGCCAGGCGTCGAGAAAACGCCGCCGCCACTCGCGCAGCGTCAGCGCGTAACTTTCGCCGAACGTTTCGACGGTCAGCAGTTTCAGGCCGGCCTGTTCGATCGCTTCGCGCAGCAGCGACTTCGACGGCAGGAACCCGCCGGGAAAGATGAACCGCTGAATGAAATCCGGCCTGCGGCAATAGTCGGCGAAGCGATCTTCCGCGATGGTGATCGCCTGCAGCACGCAGAGCCCCCCCGGCTTCAACCGGTCGCGAATGGTTTCGAAAAATCGGGGAATGAATTCGCGCCCGACCGCTTCGATCATTTCGATCGAGACGATGCGGTCGAACCGGCCTTCGACGTCGCGATAGTCCTGCAATTGGAACTCGACGCGGTCGTCGAGCGCGCCGTCGAGCGCCAGGGCGCGGCTAAGCGCCAATTGCGCCGGCGAAATCGTGACCCCCATGACCCGAGCCGCCCCGGCCTTGGCCATGGAGACGGCGAGCGCGCCCCAGCCGCTGCCGATTTCCAGCACGCTGGAGGCGCGCGACAGCTTCAACGCCTCGACGATGCGCGCCAGCTTGGTTTGCTGAGCCTGCTCGAGCGTCGCGTCGGCGCGCGGAAAGATCGCCGACGAATAGACCATGCGCGCGTCGAGCCAGAGCTTGTAGAATTCGTTGCCGAGATCGTAGTGCGCTTCGATGTTTCGCCGGCTGCCTGCCGGCGTGTTGGCGTTGCGCCGATGCGCGAGCCAATTGAGCAGACGAAACGGCGCCAGGCCGCCGAGGGCGTTCATCAGGCGCTGGCCGTTGCGCGCCCCGAGCTCGATCAGCGCCTCGATGTCCGAACTCGCCCAGTCCGCGTCGAAATAGCTGGCGGCCAAGCCGATGTCGCCCTGGGCGAACAGGCGCCGCACCCCGCGCCAACGGCGGAACGCGATGTCGGCGTTGGGGCCCGGCAGCGCGCCGACGCCTTCGATGCGCTCGCCGGACGGCAACTCGACCGCGAGGCGGCCGACCTCGATGAGCGAAAGGAGCTTCCTCAGCGCCGAGCCGGCGAAGCTCGACGGCCGCGCGACGGGACCCAGCCCGCTCGCGCCGGCGCTCGGCAAACGCGCCAACCTCATGTTGCCCTCCTCACTTTCCGATCGGCTCGGGCGAAAGACAAAAGTGGCGGTCGAATCGGTCCGGTGGGCGCCGGTCAACCCGAGCGTCTTCGGTCGTCGGACGCCGCCGCGGATCAAGTGTGGCGCCGCCGCGCCAGCAAGACAAGATCGGATGAAAGCCGGATCGGATGAAAGTCGATTTCGTCGGCGGGAGCCGCGCGACGGTTCACTCGGCCGCGAGATCGAGCCAGCAGCGGCCGGCGCGATCCTCGACCTCGATCAGCCAAAGGTCGGGATCGAAGGCGATCTCTCGCGCCATGCGCGCCTCGACGAACTCGGCGCCGACCCATTCTTCCTTGTGCGCGCGGGCCCATAGCCGCTCGACGCCGCGATCGCCGAACTGCGACTGGGGGGCCGGCTCGAACAGCGCGGCGCGCCCGTCGAGGCGGTCGACCTTGACGAAGATCGCGCCCGCCTCCGCGGCGCCGCGGCGGCGCAACGCCGCGTAGGCGCCTTCGAGCGGGACCCGCCTGAGATAGGCGGCGACCCAAATGTCCGAGCGCAGGCGCATCGGCCTATTTCGACGAGGCGCTGGCCGCCGCCGTCAGTTGCTTGACCAGGTGCGGCGTGAGGTCGCTCGACAGCGGAAGCGAATGGGCGCGCTCGAAATCGCGCAGCGCCGCCGTCGCCGCCGCGCTCGGAGAACCGTCCGCCTTGACGGGATAACCGAGCTTGATCAGCGCGTTCTGCGCCGCCAGCCATTGTTTTTCCGCGTCCTTGGCCGAATCGGCGCGCAAGACTTCGCCGATCGCGTCCTTGGCCGAGTCGGCGCGCAGGATGTCGCCGATCGCGTCGACGCCGCCGAGATCGGCCGGCCGGCTCGGGGGCAGCGCCGCGGCGATCGTCGGATCGTCGGCCTTCGTCGCCGGCGGCGGCGCGGCGGCGGGCGTCTCGACGGCCGGCGGGCGCGCGGCGAAGAACGGGGCGGGATGGCGTTCGTGCTGAAGGATCAAGGCGTTGACCACGATTCCGGTCAGCACGGCGGCCAGCGCGGCGCCGGCGTATCCGCGCGCAGGCGCGGCGCGCAGGCGTCGCCACGTCGCGGCCAGGAAGCCGGCGCTTTCGCTGCTTCGCCCCGGGCGCCGGGGCTCCGAGAAAACCGCGTCGCGACGCGCGCGCGCCAACGCCTCAGGCAATCTTTCTCTCCTCGATCGAGCCCGACCCGCGCGGGGCGTCGCCAGGGCCAAAATCGGCGGCGGTCTCCAGGCGCGCCGCCGCGGCGCGGCCCGACCTCGATTCGCAGCGGCAAACGAGGGGCAATTGCGCGGTGACGCGCGTGCCGACGCCGGCGACGCTTTCGAGCCGCAAGGCGCCGCCGTGCAGGCCGATCAGGCCGCGCACCAGCGACAGTCCCAGTCCGGCCCCCTCGAAGCCGCGGTCGTAATCGGCGCGAACCTGAAAGAACGGATCGCCGACCCGCGGCAGGCTTTCGGCCGGGATGCCGATCCCGGTGTCGGCGACGTGAATGTGCATCGCGTCGCCGACGATTTCGGCGCCGACGGTGACGCGGCCGCCCGGATCGGTGAATTTCACCGCGTTCGACAACAGATTGAGCACGATCTGCCGGCAAGCGCGCTTGTCGGCGATCAATTCGCCGCCGGCGATCGGCGTCGCGACGAGCTCGACCTTGCCGGCTCCCGCCCTTAGCCGAATCATGTCGCAGCAATCGGCGATCAGCGGCGCGATGTCGAACGGTTCGGGCAAGATGCGAAAACTGCCCGCCGCGATTTTCGACGTGTCGAGGATCAAATTGACCATCGACAGAAGGTGTTCGGCGGAGGCGTGGATGATCTTGGCGTACTCGCCCCGCCTGGCGCCGTCGGCCGGCGCCAGCTCGGGATCGCCGAGCATTTCCGAAAACCCGAGGATCGCGTTGAGCGGCGTGCGCAGTTCATGGCTGACGTTGGCCAGGAGCCGGTCTTTCCAGGAATTGGCGAGTTCGGCCTCGGCGCGCGCCGCCTCGAGCCTCTGCTCGGCGGTCTTGGCCGCGGTGACGTTGCGCACCACCGACATCGCGGCGGCGCCGTCGCCGCGCCGACGGCCGAGCGAGTCGGGACCGAATCGATGAACCCGGATTTCCGCCCAGGCGAATGTTGGTTCGTCGCCGCCGACGGCCGCGCGCGCCGCATCGCCGACGCGAAGCCGCACCGTCACGGTCATGGTTTCCTCGCGCCGCGTCGCCGTCTCGATCGTGTGCAGGAACGCGGGACGGTCGGCGACATGGATGCGATCGAAGAAGCCTCGGCCGATCAGGCTGTCGGCGGGCAGGCCGAACAGCGCCGGCGCGTCGCCGTTCGCCGAGATCACGCCGCCGCCGGCGTCGTGACGCATCACCAGGTCGCCGATCGCGTTGGCGAGAACTTGATAGCGCTTGGCGTCGGCGAATTCGACCCGGCGGCCCGCCCGCCGAATCCGGCGCCCGCCGAGCAAGTGCAGCGCCGCGTAAGCGCCGGCCGGCGCGGCCAGCGCGGCGACGCCCGCCGCGTTCATCGTCGTCGCGCCGCCGATCAGCCCGGCGCTCTGCGCGCCCGCCAGCGCGAGCAGCAGCGCGATCGCGAGCAGGCTGGCGAACCGCAGCATCGACGACGAGTTGGAAATCGCCGCTTCCAGCGGCAGCAGCATCAACCATCCCAGCGCCAGCTCGGGCGACAGCCCCGCGCCGACCGTCACCAGAAAAGCGAGCACGGCCAGACTGAACAGCGAAATGAGCTGGGCCTCGATCAGGTCTCCGGTGCGGGCGAGATGGACGACCGCGGCCAACGGCAAGATCAGCCAAGCGACGGCGCCGAGCCGCCAAATCGGGCTCGCTCCGGCCAGAGCGAGATAACGTGGAACGAAGAAGGCGACGAAGACGAAGGTCGCCAACCGGGCGAAGACGAACACCTCGCGGCGCGCGCGCTCGACCGGCGAGACATGGGCGTCCGGGCCGATGAACTCTTTGACGCACCGCCACGCGACGGGAACAGGGAACAAAACCTCGGCCTCCCGCGATCCTTGTCGATCCGACCGCCCGCCAACGATCCCAGCGCGCGCTTAAATCAACCCTAAGGCCGGCCGCGTTCCTCGCGCTCGAGGCCGCTTTGAGGCTTGGCGGCGGCGACTGCCTGCCGTCATGGTTACCAAATCGTCGCCGCGCCGCGGCTCGAGGGTTGCCGCAACGTTAACGTCGGCGGTCGAATTCGCGGCTTTTCCGGCACGAGAGTTCAAGCCGGACGCGCTAGGGTCAGCCTCGCCGCCAACGCGTCCGGCGGCGCCCGATTCGAAGCGCGCTCATGAGTTTCCTGTTGCGAACCGCCTTTTGGCTCGGCCTGACGTTCAACGCGATGCCTTGGGGCGACGCGCGGTGGACCGACGCCGTTCCCGACGCGCGCGCCGCGGTCGGCGCCGGTCTGGCGACGCCGAGCCGCGACCAAGGCGGCGCCGCGGCGATCGCGCGCGCGATCGTAAGCGCGGCGCTCGAACCGCGGCAGGCGAGCCCCGCCGCCCAGCGCGTCGGGCCGTCGCTGCAGGCGAGGCGCGCCTCCGTCGACACGCTCTCCGCCGCCGATCGCCTGCCGCCCTGGCGCGGCCCCGTCGCCCGCTCCGCGTCTTGAGGCTAGCCGAGACTGGCCGTAGCCCCGCCAAAGCGCATATAAGCGGAAGGCCCAACCTTCCCCTTAATGAGCGCGCCGCTGACCGCGATCGAAACCATCCGCGCCGATTTCGCCTTCCTCGACGACTGGGAGGACCGCTATCGCTATGTCATCGAACTCGGCCGCGCGCTCGAGCCGCTGAGCGCGGCCGCGCATAACGACGCCAACAAGGTTCGCGGCTGCGTCAGCCAGGTTTGGCTGGAATGCGAGAGCCGCCGCGACGCGGCCGGCGAAACGATCCTGCATTTTCGCGGCGACAGCGATTCGCATCTGGTGCGCGGCCTGATCGCGATCGCGATCGCGCTGCTCTCGGACCGCGCGCCTAGGGAGATCGTCGCCGCGGACGCCTTGGCGACGTTCCGCGAACTCGGCCTCGAACAGCATCTGACGCCGCAGCGCTCCAACGGCGTGCGGGCGATGATCGAACGCATCCGCGCCGACGCCGCCGCGCCGGCCTGACGCGCGCTCGCGCCTTCGCCTTGAGCCCGCCGATCCGCCGACCGCGTCGCCGGTCGGCGCGAAGCCGCCGAAGCCCAGCCGCGATTTTCGCCCGTCGGCGTCCCGTTTGGTCAACGGTCCGTTAATCCCGATCGCCGAATATCGGACGATATCGGCGATATTTCCGGGACCCCGCCATGAACGAGCACGAAGACGCAAACCCCGAGCATCCTCTCGCAGCCGGCGCCGGGCCGGACGAACCCGCCGCGAGCCGAGACCAAGCCGAGGGGCCCGCCGACGCGGCGCCGGGCGCCGCCGAGGCGCACGAGGCCTCGCCGGCGATCGAGGCGGCGCGGCTCGATCTCATTCCCTATCACGCGGCCGCCGAAGCCCAGGGCGCCGACGGCGCGAGCGCCGCCGCGCGCTGGCCGGGGCGATGGCGGATCGGGCTCGCCGCCGGCCTGGCGCTCGTCGCCGCCGTCGCGGCGGCCGGGGCCTACGATCACGCGAGGCAGTCGAGCCTGCTGACGGCCAAAGCCGACGAGAGCCGCTCCCTCGCCCAGACGGTCAAGCTTCTCGAGGATCGCATCGGCGCCATCGAGGCCGCGCGAACGCGCGACGAAAACCCCGATCTGCGCAAGCTCGCCGCCGAGATCAAAGCGGAAGGCGGCGCCGCGCGCGACCTCGGCGGCGCCCTTGCCCAGCTGACGGCGCGGATCGACCGCGTCGACCACGATCACGGCGCGCGTCTCGACAAGCTCGCCGATCGCATCGACCACGAATCGACGGCCCGGATCGCCGACCTTTCGACGCGGCTCGACAAGCTCGAAAAGAGGCAGGCTGCGCCGCCGGCGAAGCCCGACCCCGGCGTCTCCACCGAAACGACCGGCTCGCTCGCGAGACCGCAGGCGCCGCTGCGCGGCTATTGGCTGGTCGAAGTCGAGAACGGCGCCGCGATCGTCGACGGCCGCGACGGCCCGCAACAAGTCGCGCCTGGCGATTTTCTGCCCGGCGCCGGCCGGGTGCAGCGCATCGAGCGTCGCGGACAAGGGTGGGTCGTGGTGACGACCTCAGGGCTCATCGTCGCCGATCAGCCGCCGTTCTGACCCGCCGAGCCGCCGGCGCGACGAATCCGCACGACGACGTCGATGCGCGCGATCTCGCCTCCGACCGGCGCCGTGGGCAAGTGCGCCAGCGCGACGTCGCCGTCGGGGATGTCGATGAGCGCGCCGGTCTCCTCGATCAGGAAATGATGGTGCGGGCTCGCATTGGTGTCGAAATAGGCGCTCGGCCCGTCGATCGCGATTTCCCTGAGCAACCCGGCGCCGGTGAATTGGTGCAGAGTGTTGTAGATCGTGGCCAGCGACACGGCCGCCTTGACGGCCTTGGCTTCCTCGAACAGCGTTTCGGCCGTCACGTGGCGGTCGCCTTTGCCGAACAGCAGCCAGCCCAGCGCGAGGCGTTGGCGCGTCGGGCGCAGCCGGGCCTGGCGCAACTTCGCGCGCAGCTCGTGAACGGGGCACCCGTCCAGGGAGTCGCCGCCGGCGACGGCCTCGGCGGGCGAATCGGCGATGGCGCGCACTCGGGATCGCTTCTCCTTGCATTCGGGCGGCCCGCCCGATTTGCCGCGCATCATATCATGTTGCTTCGCCTTCGTCAGCTAAACCTCGAACGCCCGCCCCGAACCGACTTTCCCCCCGTCGCCGGGCGGCGCGAACCGTCAGGCGCGACAAAAGGATCGCGGCCGAGCGCTTTCGGGACGCGCGCGCCTGTGGTAGGAAACGCCGAAAAGGCCGGCGCGCTCGGCGGCCGCGCCCTTCGAGCCGAGGAATTCGCGACAGCATGCCGGAACGGCCCTCTCATTTCGCCTACGAAGACCTGTTGGCCTGCGGCCGCGGCGACCTGTTCGGCGCCGGGAACGCCCAACTGCCTCTTCCGCCGATGCTGATGTTCGACCGAATCGCCGACATCAGCGAAACCGGCGGCGCCCACGGCAAGGGCGGCGTGCGCGCCGAGTTCGACATCAGGCCCGAGCTGTGGTTCTTCGGTTGCCATTTCAAGGGCGATCCGGTCATGCCGGGATGCCTCGGGCTCGACGCGCTGTGGCAGCTGACCGGGTTTTTCCTCGGCTGGCTCGGCCTTCCCGGACGCGGTCGGGCGCTCGGGGTCGGCGAAGTGAAATTCATCGATCAGGTGCTGCCCTCGATCAAGCGGGTGATCTACGGCGTCGACATCAAGCGCATCTTCAGGGGCAAGCTGATCCTCGGCATCGCCGACGGCTGGCTGGAGGCCGACGGGCGGCGCATCTATGAAGTCAAGGACATGCGCGTCGGCCTTTTCGGCGCCGCAAGGCCGAGCCAAGCCTAGCGGTCGCCAAGCGAGCCGGCCGAGGAGCATTGCTGGAGAAAAGGATGAGACGCGTCGTCGTCACCGGCGTGGGGATCGTCTCCTCGATCGGCAATAACGTCCAAGAGGCGTTGGCGAGCTTGCGCGACGCCAAATCCGGCGTTTCGCGCGCTGAAAAATACGCCGAACTCGGCTTTCGCAGTCAGGTCCAGGGCGCGCCGACCTGCAAGCCGGAAGAGATCCTCGACCGCCGCGCGATGCGCTTTCACGGCGGCGGAACCGCCTGGTGCCATGTCGCGATGGACCAGGCGATCGGCGACGCCGGGCTCGAGCCAAGCGACGTGTCGAACGAGCGCTCCGGCCTCATCGTCGGCTCGGGCGGCCCGTCGACGCGCGCCATCGTCGAGGCCGCCGACGTCACGCGCGCCAAGGGGCCCAAGCGCATCGGCCCCTACGCCGTGCCGAAGTCGATGTGCTCGACCGCCTCGGCGACGCTATCGACCTGGTTCAAGATCAAGGGGGTCGCGTATTCCATTTCCTCGGCCTGCGCGACTTCCAATCACTGCATCGGCGCGGCCGCCGAGCAAATCCTGATGGGCAAGCAGGATCTGATGTTCGCCGGCGGCTGCGAGGACCTCGACTGGACGCTGTCGGCGCTGTTCGACGCGATGGGGGCGATGTCGTCGGCCTATAATTCCACGCCGGAGCGCGCCTCGCGCGCCTACGACAAGAACCGCGACGGTTTCGTCATTTCGGGGGGAGCGGGCGTTGTCGTGCTCGAGGACTACCAGCGCGCCAAGGCGCGCGGCGCGCGCGTGTACGCCGAGATCGCCGGCTACGGCGCGACTTCCGACGGCGCCGACATGGTCGCGCCTTCGGGCGAGGGCGCGGCGCGCTGCATGCGCCAGGCGCTCGCCGGCGTGAAGGCGCCGATCGATTACATCAACCCGCACGCGACCTCGACGCCGATCGGCGACCTTAAGGAAATCGAGGCTTTGCGCGAAGTGTTCGGCTCGGGCGAAAAATGCCCGCCGATCGCCGCCACCAAGTCGCTGACCGGCCATTCGCAGGGCGCGACCGGCGTGCACGAGGCGATCTATTGCCTGCTGATGATGCAGAACGGCTTCATTTGCGAGAGCGCCCACATCGACGAGCTCGACCCTGCTTTTGCCGACATGCCGATCGTGCGCAAGCGCCTCGACAACGTGCGGCTCGGCGCGGCGCTCTCCAATTCTTTCGGGTTCGGCGGCGCCAACGCCACCATCGTTCTCAAACACGTCGACGTCTGACGCGACGACAACAAAAAGCGACCGGGATGAAATCTGGCCTGATGAGCGGCAAGCGCGGCCTCGTGATGGGCGTCGCCAACGATCATTCGATCGCCTGGGGGATCGCCCAGGCCCTCGCCGCGGAGAACGCCGAACTCGCCTTCACCTATCAAGGGGAGGCGCTGGGAAAACGCGTGCGGCCCCTGGCCGAGAGCCTCGGCGCGAAGCTGTCGCTGCCCTGCGACGTCGAGGACGCCGCTTCGCTCGACGCGGTTTTCGCCGCCCTCGCGGAGAACTGGGGAACGCTCGATTTCGTCGTCCATTGCATCGGCTTTTCCGACCGCAACGAGCTCAAGGGCCGCTACGCCGACACGACCCGCGAGAACTTCGTCCGCACGATGGTCGTTTCGGCGTTCTCGTTCACCGAAGTCGCCAAGCGCGCCGCGCCGCTGATGCCCAACGGCGGCGCGCTGCTGACGCTGACCTTCGGCGGCGCGACGCGCGTCATGCCCAACTACAACGTGATGGGCCTCGCCAAGGCGGCGCTCGAGGCGAGCGTCAGGTATCTGGCCGCCGACTTCGGCCCCGCCGGCATCCGCGTCAACGCCATTTCCGCCGGACCGGTCCGCACCCTCGCGGGCGCCGGCATCGCCGACGCGCGGTTCATGTTCAATTTCCAGCGCCACCATTCGCCGCTCCGGCGCACCGTCACCATCGAGGACATCGGCGGATCAGCGCTCTATCTGTTGTCCGGCCTGTCGGCCGGGGTGACGGGCGAAGTGCATTTCGTCGATTCCGGCTACAACATCATTTCCATGCCGCGCCCGCAGGACATCAAGGGCGACGGCTGAATCGCCCGCGCCGCCGCCAGGGTCTATTTTTCGCAACGGTTCGCCGCTACGCTCCCTCGTGCGTCTTCGCGCGATTCGAGGCCATGACGAAGTCCGCTCCGATTCGCCCGCGCGCTCTTCACGCGCGCCGGCCCTGGCTGCCGGCGCTCCTCGCGGCGTTGCTGGCGGCGCTGCTGGCGGCGGCGCTCGCGTTTCATCCCGCCCCGTCCCGCGCAGCGGCCGCCGCCGCGCCAAGCGAAGAAGCGTTTCGACAATTCATCGCCGATCTGTGGCCCGCCGCGGAGGCGCGCGGCGTCTCGCGCGCGACGTTCGAGGCCGCCTTCGCCGGCGTGACTTTCGACCCGAAGGTCGTCGCGCGCACCCTCAATCAGGCCGAATTCGTCGCGCCGATCTGGCGATACCTGGCCGGCGCCGTCTCCAGCGCGCGCGTCGAGCGCGGCCGCTCCAGGGCCGAGGAGGAGCGCTCCTGGCTCGCCAAGGCCGACGCGGACTACGGCGTCGATCCGTCCGTCGTCATGGGCGTATGGGGCATGGAGACCGAATTCGGCGCTTTTGCGGGGTCCGACAACGTAATCCGCGCGCTCGCCAGCCTCGCCTTCATCCGCTATGGCGGCGACGCCTGTCGTTCCGAACTGATCGCCGCCCTCGCCATCCTCGAACGCGGCGACGTCGGCGCGCGCGAAATGCGCGGCTCGTGGGCCGGCGCGATGGGCCAGACGCAGTTCATGCCGTCGAGCTTCCTCGCTTACGCGGTCGATTTCGAGGGCCACGGCCGGCGCGACATTTGGAACAGCGCGCCCGACGCGATCGGTTCGATCGCCAATTATCTCAGCCGACACGGCTGGATCGCCGGCGCGCCGTGGGGTTTCGAGGTTCGCCTTCCCGAGGGATTCCGGCTCGCCGACGCCGATTCCTCGCGCCTCGCGCCATTCCGTTCGTTCGCCGAGCGCGGCGTCGCGCGCGCCGACGGCGGCGCGCTGCCGCGTTCGGGCGAAGCGCGTCTGCTGATCCCCGCCGGCCTCGGCGGCCCGATCTTTCTCGTCACCGCCAACTTTTGGACCATCAAGAGCTACAACGATTCGACCGCTTACGCGCTCGGCGTCGCCCTGCTCGGCGACGCGATCATGGGACGCGGCGGCGTTCGCGCGCGCTGGCCGGTCCGCGATCCCGTGCTGAGCGAGCCCGAGATTCGCGACTTGCAGACAAGATTGCGCGAATTGGGCTATGATGCCGGCGAAATCGACGGCCGGGTCGGCGAGGCCCTTCGCGCTGGCCTACGCGCCTATCAGGAATCGATCGGGGCGCCGCCGGACGGCTACCCGACGCCGGCGTTGTTGCGACAACTGCGAGGGCGAGGCGCGGCGGCGCGGGATGGTGCGAGATGAAGCTCGCGGTTGATCGTCAGTTGATCGCGCACCTGGCGCGCCTCGTCGCCGTGGCGGTCTTTTGCGTCGCGTTGGGCGGGCCCGCGGTTCGCGCCGAAGGCGGCGGGTTCGGCGACTTCCTTTCGCATCTGTTCGGAGTTCCGCAGGCGAAACCGCCGGACGCCGCGGCGCATCGACCGCACAAACCGCGCGAGCGCGATTTCGTGCCGGCGACGACGACGCGCGAGCCGGGAACGCCCGGAGGGGCGCCGGTTCAGCCGACCTTCTTCATCGATGTCGTCGGCGACAGTCTGGGCGTTCTCACTACCGGCGGCCTGACCGAGGCTTTCGCCGACAAGCCGGAAATCGCGATCGCCGACAAGTCGCACGAAGCCTCCGGCCTGGTGCGCGACGATTATTACGACTGGCCGAAGGCGGCGCGCGATCTGGCGGCCGGCAAGGATCACATCGACTTCGTCGTGGTCATCCTCGGCATCAACGATTCGCAGCCGCTGCGCGACGGCGCCGATGCGCTCGAGCCGTTGAGCGATCGCTGGCGCGCGATCTATGGCCAGCGCGTGGAGGCGGTCGTGGCGCCGTTCGCGGCCGCGCGCGTTCCCGTCGCCTGGGTCGGCCTGCCGCCGATGCGCTCCGAGCGCCTCAACGCCCAGGCGGTCAAGCTGAACGAGATCTACAAGGAGCACGCGGAAAACGCCGGCGCGAAATACATCGACATCTGGGACGCTTTCGCCGACCAGAACGGCCAATACGCCGCCTACGGGCCGAACGTCGACGGTCAGAACGTGAAATTGCGCGCCGACGACGGCGTTCTCCTCACCAAGGCGGGCGCGCGCAAGGTCGCGCATTTCCTCGAGGCCGAGATCAAACGCGTCTTCGACAAGAACAAGCCGCAGAACGAAACGGCGACCCTGCCGCCCGACATCGAGCAGGCCGCGGGCGACATCAATGCGCAGATCCGGCACGAAATGGGCGCGCCCGAGGAGCCCGCCGGTCCCGGTTCGCCCGTGCGGCTCGAACCGCCCAAGCCGCTGGCGGGGCCGATCTTGTCGCTGACCGCGCGGCCGACATCGCCGGGCGGAGCGCTGGCGGAGCGCGAGGCGAGGCCGGCCGGCGAACCCGACGCGGTCGCGCGCGTCCTTCGCTTCGGCGAGCCCGTCGATCCGCGCACCGGACGCGCCGACGACTTTTCCTGGCCGCGTCTTTGAAGCCGCGTCCGGCGAACGGGCGGTTCCCGCCCGCTCTCGCTGGCCGCGCCATCGCGCGGCGCCGTTCTTGTCGGCGAGACGGCCGCGTGTTAGGCGACGCGCCGGGCGGGAGACCGGCTTCGCGGCGGGCCTCTCGGCGTTCGGGCCGGTCCGCGCAGGGGCGCGGCGGCGTCGATTGAACGCCCCCTTGCGGGCGAGGAGAATGGCGATGGTCGACCAGAACAGCAACGGCGGAGCGGAACCGGGCGCCGCGACGCCGCGTTTTTCCGTCCTCGCGCAATACATCAAGGACTTCTCCTTCGAAAACCCCAACGCCCCGCGCACCCTCGCGCCGCAGCAGGGGCCCAACATCAGCCTGCAGGTCAACATCGCCGTGCGGCCGCTCGCGCCGACCGATTACGAAGTCGGGCTGACGCTCGAAGGCTCCGCCGGCGAGGGCGCCGCCGCGCTGTTCAAATTCGAGCTCAATTACGCCGGCGTGTTCCGGCTCGAGAATATTCCAGCCGAACAGGTCCAGCCGTTGGTGATGATCGAAGGGCCGAGACTGTTGTTCCCGTTCGCGCGGCAAATCATCGCAGACTCGGTGCGCGGGGGCGGCTATCCCGCGCTCTACGTCGACCCGATCGATTTTCACGCGTTGTACCTGAAGCGCGTCGCCGCGTCGGCTGCGCCCGCCGCGCCGACGGCCCAGGCTTAAGCGTCTGATTTCTCGCCATCGGGCGCCGCGTAGCGGCGCCAGATCGCCCCCTCGCCGAGGGCGGCCACCAGCGCGCGATGCGCGCGCCGTTCCGATTCGTTTCCTCGCGGCGCCAGCGGAACCGGGCGCGTCCGACGCGCCGCCGCTGGCGCGCTCGCGCCTCGCTCGCGTTCGATCGACGCGAAACTGAGCGAGCGCTGCCGCCCGCCGGTCAATTCGGCGTAGAGTTCGACCAGGATTTCCGCATCGAGCAGCGCGCCGTGCTTGATCCGTTGCGAGCGATCGATGCGATAGCGATCGCACAGCGCGTCGAGGTTGTTGGGCGCGCCGGGGTGCTTGCGCCGGGCCAGCGCCAGGGTGTCGACGACCCGCTCGGCGGCGATCGGCGCCCGCCCGAGCGCGCTCAGTTCCGCGTTGATGAACCGCAGGTCGAACTCGGCGTTGTGAATCACCAGCCGATCCTCGCCGAGGAAGGCGAGAAACCGATCGACGATCGCCGCGAACGCCGGCTGGCCGCCGAGCGCGGCCGTCGAATGGCCGTGAATGCGAAACGCCTCTTCGGGAACCTCGCGTTCCGGATTGATCAGAGCGTGGAACGTCGCGCCGGTCGCGATCTGATTGACCATTTCCACCGCGCCGATCTCGACGATGCGGTGGCCCTGCGCCGGATCGAGGCCGGTCGTTTCGGTGTCGAGCGCGATTTCACGCATCGGCGAGCCTTCCCTCCAGACAACGCCCTTGTCCGGGCATGGCGGCGAGCGCGCGCAATACGCCGGCGGTCTGCGCACGCGTTTGATCCAAGGTTCCGTTGGCGTCGATGACGCAATGGGCGAAGCGTCGTTTTTCCCGGTCCGGCGTCTGGCGCGCCAGGATCGCGGCGAGCTTGGCGGCGGTCATGCCGGGACGCGCCATCGCGCGCGCACGCTGCGTCGCCTCGCTGGCGCTGACGACGAGGACGACGTCGACGCGCGCCGCGCCCGCGGTCTCCGTCAGCAACGGAATGTCGAGGACGGCGATGCGCCGGCCTTCCGCCGCGGCCCGTTCAAGAAAGGATCGCCGCCGCCGCGCCACCTCGGGGTGAACGATGGCCTCCAGGCGCTTCAGCGCCTGCGGATCGGCGAGCGCCGCCGCGGCGAGTCTGTCGCGATTCACTTTGCCGCCCTCGATCACGCCGGGAAAAGCCGCCTCGACCGCCGCCGCGCCCGGCGAGGAATAGAATTGGCGCACTTCGGCGTCGGCGTCGAATACGGCGGCGCCGAGCGCCGCGAACATTTCGGCGACGGTGGTCTTGCCCATCGCGATCGAGCCCGTCAGTCCCACGACGATCACGAGCGTTTCCCCTCGGCGGCGCCGATGTCGGCTTCGACCAGCGCGCGCAATTCGGGCGTCACCGTCGGGCGCGCGCCGAACCAGCGCTCGAACCCCGGCGCCGCCTGATGCAACAACATGCCCAAGCCATCGACGGCCGTCAGACCGCATCGCCGCGCCGCCTCGATCAGCGGCGTCGCCAGGGGAACATACACGATGTCGGCGACCACGGCCGTCGTTTTTAACGGCTCGAGGTCGATATCGAGCGCGCCTTGCCCCGCCATGCCGAGCGTCGTCGTATTGACGAGAAGATCGGCCCGTTCGAGCCAACGCGGCAGGTCGCGCCACGGCGCGGCCGTCGTCGCGCCGCCAAATCGCGCCCTCAGCGCCTGGGCGCGCTCGTCGGTGCGATTGACGACGGCGACGCGCTCGAGCCCACGCGACAGCAGAGCGTGGACGATCGCTCGCGCCGCCCCCCCGGCGCCCAGAACGACGGCGGTCGCGGCCGCGGCGCGCCAGTCCGGCGCGGCGGCGTCGAGATTGGCGAGAAAGCCCGCGACGTCGGTGTTGTCGCCGCAGAGAGCGCCCTCCTCGCGCCAAAGCGTGTTGACCGCGCCCGAGCCTTGCGCGTCCGCGGCGAGCCGCTCGCACGCCGCGAACGCCGCTTCCTTCAGCGGCGCGGTGACGTTGGCGCCCACGAGACGATTGCGGCCGATCGAGGCGGCGAAAGCGGCGAACTCGCCAGGCCGCACGGCGAACCGCTCGTAGGCGCCCTCGATCCCCAGCGTTCTCAGCCAATACTGGTGAATCAGCGGCGAGCGCGAGTGCGCGATCGGCCAGCCGCAGACGCCGGCGCGCGGCGCGGCTGCGGCGCTCATAGCGCCAGCGCTCCTTCGCGACGAAGGCAGCTCAACAGCTTCAGCATCGGCAACCCGAGGATCGTCGCATGGTCGCCTTCGACGGCGTCGAACAAGCAAACGCCGAGCCCCTCGATCTGATAGACGCCGACGCTCGCCAGCGCGCCTGGCCCGGCGCAAGCCAGATAGAGGGCGATTTGCCGCGAGTCGAGCGCGCGCATGGTCAGGTCAGCGTGATCCTGGCCTTCGCCGAGAATTCGCCCATCGCGCGCGACCGCGAAAGCCGAGATCAGCCGATGGGTCCGGCCGCTGAGCGCCCGGAGCGTGCGGGCCGCCTCTTCCACCGTCGCCGACTTGTGCACGACCCGTCCATCGAGGGTCAAGATCTGATCGGCGCCGACGCACAGCGCGCCGGGCCGGCGGACGCTGACCTCTCGCGCCTTGGCGCGCGCCAGCGCCAGCGCCAGCGGCTCGCTCGGCCCGCCCGCCGCGAGAAACTCGCTCTCCAGCGCGCGTTCGTCGACATCGGCCGGCTCGACTTCGAACGGCAGACCGGCCGATTCGAGCAAGCGTCGCCGGCCGGCGCTCTTGGAAGCGAGCACCAGCTTGTCGCGGCCGAGCCAAAGGGAGGCGGGTGACGAGGTCAAGGGGCTTCGATTTCAGGCCTGAGTGATGAACTTGAGGCGATGTTCCCGATAGAGATCGAGGATCGCGGCGGCGGTCTCTTCGATCGAACGGCGGGTGACGTCGATGGTCGGCCAGTCCCGTTCGGCGAACAGGCGACGCGAATTGGCGACTTCCTGCGCCACCGCGACGCGATCGACGTACTCGGTTTGCGAATCGGCGTGAAGCGCAAGCAGGCGATTCTGGCGGATCTGAATGATCCGCTCCGCCGACGCGATCAGGCCGACGATCAACGGCCGGCGCAGATGATCGAGGACGGCCGGCAGGGGAACCAGCGGGACCAGCGGAATATTGGCGGTCTTATAGCCGCGGTTGGCCAGATAGATGCTCGTCGGCGTTTTCGAGGTGCGGCTGACGCCGAGCAGCAAGATGTCGGCGTTCTCGAGATTCTCGGTCAATTGGCCATCGTCGTGCATCATGGCGAAATTGAGCGCGTCGATGCGCTTGAAATACTCCGGATTGAGCATGTGCTGCGCGCCGGCGCGCGGCGTCGAACTCTGTCCGAGATAGGATTGGAACAGGGACAGCACCGGCTCGAGCACGGAGAGGCACGGCGATCCGGCCATTTCGCACGCCGCCTGGAGATGGTGCGACAACTCGGGATCGACCAAGGTGAAGAGAACGATTCCCGGCGCGTTGTCGATTTCGGCGACGACCCGCTCGAGCTGCTGGCGCGTGCGCACGAGGGGATAGACGTGCTCGATCGAGGCGACCCCCTGATATTGAGCCGCCGCGGCGCGGGACGCCGCAATCAGCGTCTCCCCGGTCGAATCGGAGACCAGATGAAGATGAAAATAACTGCGCGCCATGGACCGCCTCCGAGCGTTCGACGCTCTGTTATAATCGCGGTTGGCCGCTGTGGACAAACGTGTACAAACGTCGGCCGCGAAAGCTCGAGCGATTCGCTCCGCGGCGGTCGCCGTTACGCGTCCACCGCCTTGCGTCGGGGGAAAGCCCGCCCCGCCGAATCACAGAAGGCGGGGAACTGCGGGGACATCCTGGCGCGAATTCACAGGCAAGCGCCTTCGCTGCGCCTTGATATGGTTAACGCTTCGTTAATGTTTCCCCAGGCGCGGCGGCGCTTTTCGCCGAGCTCGCTTCATCCATTCGACGAGCCCGCCGATGGGGATCAAATTGCGTTTTCCCTTTTGCCTCGTTTAAAGAGCATTAACAAGAGTCCTCATCTCTCAATTGTTTTGGCGCTTGGTCCTGCGCGGTCGCATCGACGCGAGAGGCTTTAATCTCGCGCCATAGCGATCGCAAAGCGGCGGGACAACACAAGCTTTCAGGGCTATCGGCCGATCGGGCTCGAGACGACCCATGCTGTCGCTCGACCTATGGGTCAAAGCGCCGCGCATCGTGTTCCTGATCGGGTGAATGGCGGGGCCGGCCAACCGCGCCAAGCTTTTCCTGTGTAAGGCGGACGCAGGGGTCCTCTCAGAGCTGTCCAAGACCCTGAAGGTCATGCAGCGAAAGGCGCTCGAGGGCGTCATCGACGTTATGATCGGCGTGGTCTGCGTCAGGGGCCGTCGGTCCCCTATCGGCGCGAATATTCGGTGCTGTCGTAGCCGCGCGCCAGGACGGCCGCGAGTCTTGCGGTGTTGGCGGTTCAGCGCGGTTGCACAGGCTCGTCAACGAGGCTCCGACCAGGCGAGGATCGCAATGCTCGTTCTCGTAGCGTTCAAGCCGGTCGAGGCCGGCGGGGCGAGTTTCGTGCAAAAGGGCGTTGAAAGATTCGCCAAACGCGGCTAAGCAGGGGCCCTCACCTTCAGCGGGCGCTTTCCAAGGCGAGCGGATTGCAATGGTCCGCCCTGGCTCCGGCCGGCCGAGGCAAGCAGCGGCTTCATTTCGGCACCGCCTTTTCCGCTCTTCCCTTCCGTCGCCGATGCGCCGACGCGCGCGCGTTTTTCGAGGACGTCCTGATGTCGGAAATCAAACTTAAGGACCTAAAGAAGAAATCGCCGACTGACCTGCTCGCGTTCGCCGAAGAGAACGAGGTCGAAAACGCCTCGATCATGCGTAAGCAAGAGCTGATGTTCGCGATCCTCAAGCAGCTCGCCAGCCGGGAGGTCGAGATTATCGGCGAGGGCGTGATCGAAATCCTGCAGGACGGTTTCGGTTTCCTGCGCTCGGCGGACGCCAACTACCTCGCCGGGCCGGACGACATCTACGTTTCGCCGTCGCAGATCCGGCGGCTGGGGTTGCGCACCGGCGACACCATCGAAGGGGTGATTCGCAGCCCGAAGGAAGGCGAACGATATTTCGCTCTCCTCAAGTGCAACGCGATCAATTTCGAGGAACCGGAGAAGACCCGCCACAAAGTGCACTTTGACAATTTGACGCCCCTGTATCCCGATGAGCGGCTTCGCCTGGAGATCGAAGATCCGACGCGGAAGGATTTGTCGGTGCGGGTGATCGACATCGTTTCGCCGATCGGCAAGGGTCAGCGCGCGCTCATCGTGTCGCCGCCGCGCACCGGCAAGACGGTGCTGTTGCAGAACATCGCCCAGTCGGTCACCGCCAATCACCCGGAATGCTTCCTCATCGTGCTGCTGATCGACGAACGGCCGGAGGAAGTCACCGACATGCAGCGCTCGGTCAAAGGCGAGGTCGTCTCCTCGACGTTCGACGAGCCGGCGGTGCGTCACGTCCAGGTGGCGGAAATGGTGATCGAGAAGGCGAAGCGCCTGGTCGAGCACGGCCGCGACGTGGTGATCCTGCTCGATTCGATCACCCGGCTCGGCCGCGCCTACAACACCGTGGTGCCGTCGTCGGGTAAGGTGCTGACCGGCGGCGTCGACGCCAACGCGCTGCAGCGTCCCAAGCGATTCTTCGGCGCCGCGCGCAACATCGAGGAAGGCGGCTCGCTCACCATCATCGCGACGGCGCTGATCGACACCGGGTCGCGCATGGACGAAGTGATTTTCGAGGAATTCAAGGGCACCGGCAATTCGGAAATCATCCTCGACCGCAAAGTGGCGGACAAACGCACGTTTCCGGCGATGGACATCACCCGCTCGGGCACGCGCAAGGAGGAATTGCTGGTGCCGCCGGACATCCTCAAGAAGATGTACGTGCTGCGGCGCATTCTCAATCCGATGGGCACGGTCGACGCGATTGAGTTCCTGCTGGGCAAATTGCGGGAGACCAAGACCAACGCGAATTTCTTCGAATCGATGAACACCTGATCGCCGCGAGACCTGCCTGTGCCCGAACCCGCCGTCGAATCGCTCGACCAGTTGCGCGTCGAAATCGATCGCATCGACGCCGCGATGCACGCGTTGCTGATGGAGCGTGGACGCATCATCGACCGACTGATCGCGATCAAGAGCCGCGAGGGCGGATCGGCGTTTCGCCCGGCGCGCGAGGCGGCGATGATGAGGGCGCTGGTCGAGCGTCACCAGGGCCATCTGCCGCTCGACACGGTCGAGAGCATCTGGCGCATCATCATCTCGACGTTCACCTACGTGCAGTCGCCCTACAGCGTGCATGTCGACGTCTCCCGCGGCGATGCGGCGATGCGCGACTCGGCGCGCTTTCATTTCGGTTTCACCGTGCCCTGCGCGCCGCACATGAGCGCCAAGGGGGTGATCGACGCGGTGGCGGCGGCGGGCGGCGATCTCGGCATGTTCGCGCTGGACGGCGGGCCTGGGGCCGGCGCGTGGTGGATGCGGCTC
>Ga0326728_10011145_pt1 | contig 20676 bp, 18 predicted proteins | sample MB3enrmetagenome_FD_207602 | JGI IMG/M metagenome (GOLD analysis project Ga0326728, IMG submission 207602) | Lab enriched peat soil microbial communities from McLean, Ithaca, NY, United States - MB31MN | ecosystem: Environmental > Terrestrial > Soil > Wetlands > Peat | place: USA: New York... | reverse complement strand
GTGCTGCCCGCCGTTGCCTCGACCGGCTCTCTAACCGCCTCACGAAGGTCACCGCTGAAACGCGCAAACTCCGCACATCCTGAAAATGGGCAGAGATTGGCCGGTTATGTCGGCCACATGTAGATATGAATTCCACTACCCGGGCCAGGAGTCCGCTTCGCGGCCCCGAACCCCGTTTCGGGCCAACGATCCGCCCGGCGGACCACGCAAAGCTCACTTTCCGAGTGGCGACGATGCGGGCACCAACGGCCCGGCCCCCGAATACATGTCCCGTCTGGGGGACTTTCTATGATTTTACCGCGGTGGCGACCTCGAAGCCTATGGGCTCCTCGTGATATATTGCTGGCAAGGTACTGGGCATTTATTGGGGCCTGGTGCCACTGTCAACTAGGCTGGGGAACGACATTCGCCACTTGGACGGTTACCGGTTAGACTTACAAGGAATTCAAAATTGGGCCTGCCACCCATGACTAATGAATTCTCCTTCGACGTTTTCCTGAGCCATAGCTCTAAGGACCAGGCAGTTGTCCGCGCCGTCGCCGAGCGGCTGCGGGCGGACGGCTTGCGTGTGTGGCTCGATGAGTGGCTTCTCAAGCCCGGCGACAACATCCCAGCGAGGATCGAGGAGGGACTGGAGCGCTCACGCGTGCTCGTGCTTTGCATGTCGGCGCAGGCGTTCGGCTCCGACTGGGCGAAGTTGGAGGCGGGCACGTTCCGCTTTCGCGACCCGCTGAACAAGGATCGTCGCTTCATTCCCCTACGGCTCGACGAAGCCCCCATCAAAGGCTCGCTGGCACAATTCCTTTATGTCAGTTGGCTGCCAGAGGATCGCGAACAGGAGTATGCCAAGCTCCTCGAAGCCTGTCGTCCGCCAGCGAAGCCGGCCGAAGCCGAGGCCTCGCGCGAGGAGGTTGCAGAAAAGGTCATCCAGCTCGACTACAAGGAAGTGCCTTTCTGGGGCTTCGCGTTCAGTCCCGATCGAAAGCGCGCCCTTACCGGTGCCCAAGACAACACCGTGCGGCTGTGGGATGTCGAGTCGGGGCGCTGCCTACACGTGTTTGAGGGCCACACAAGCTGGCTCAGGGGCGTGGCGTGGAGCGGCGATCAACGCCGCGCCCTCTCCGGTTCCCGTGACCAGACTGTGCGGCTGTGGGACGTGAAGACGGGAAGCTGCCTGCGGGTATTTCAGGGCCACGAGAACTCAGTCAGGAGCGTGGCGTGGAGCGGGGATGATCGCCACGCCCTCTCCGGCTCCGTTGACGCAACTGTGCGGCTGTGGGATGTGGAGACGGGGAGCTGCTTGGGGGTGCTCACTGGCCACCTTAAACTTGTCTGGAGCGTGGCGTGGAGCGGGGATGATCGCCACGCCCTCTCCGGTTCCCGTGACCAGACTGTGCGGCTGTGGCACGTGGCGACGGGGCGCTGCCTGCGGGTGCTCGAAGGCCATACGGCAGACGTCAGGAGCGTGGCGTGGAGCGGGGATGATCGCCACGCCCTTTCGGGCTCCGTTGACAGAACCCTGCGGCTGTGGGATGTGGAGACGGGGCGCTGCCTGCGGGTGTTCGAAGGCCACACGGGCGCCTTGTGGAGCGTGGCGTGGAGCGCTGATCAACGCCTCGCCCTCTCCGGCGCTGATGACAAAACCGTGCGGCTATGGGACGTGGAAACGGGACGTTGCCTGCGCGTGCTCGAAGGACACGCAAGCGTTGTTCGAAGCGTGGCGTGGAGCGCCGATCAGCGCCTCGCCTTTTCCGGCGACTCCGGCGGCGGCATCCGGGTTTGGGATCTGTCGGAGTTCGCCACCCAGGCGCCCGCTCCGCAGGCCCGCTCGACGGTCTTGCTGACCTTGCCAAACCAGGTCCAGTACACGAACGCCAAAGTCCTGCTCGTCGGCGATACCAGCGCGGGCAAGACCGGGCTCACGGAGCGTCTGGCACACAACCGACCGCCCCAACGCGGCCCATCCACTTCGGGCACGTGGTCCACGCAATGGCCGCTCCAAGATTTGCCCCAAAAGCCCGGATGGGAGCGTGAGGTGTGGTTGTGGGATTTTGGCGGTCAGGCTGATCAACGGCTCATTCACCAGCTCTACCTCGACCGGGCGGCGCTTGTGGTGCTCATGTTCGACTCGGACCGGGAAACGGTTCTACCCGGGTTGCGCGAATGGCAGCAGGCGCTGGCGCGGTCCAAGGCGCGCGGCGCGCCGACGTTTCTCGTCGCCGGCCGCACCGATGTCGGCTTCCGTTTCGACCGCGGAAAGGTCCGGGCCTTCGCGAAGGAGAACGGCTACGAGTACTTTGAAACCAGCGCCGAAACCGAGAGCGGCATCGCGGAACTGCGGAAGGCCATAGTGGAAACAATTCCGTGGGATGAATTGACGCCGCACAACTCCCCGGCGCTCTTCAAGCGCTTGAAGGATGAAATCCTCAAGCTCCGTGACGAGGGACACGTGCTCGCGACCTTGAAGGAGCTGGAGAGCCTCCTGCGCCTTCGCTTGCCATCTGAAATAAAGTTTGCCGACGCGCAACTCGCGACCGTGGTGTCGCTTCTTGACGGCCCTGGCCTGGTAAAAGAACTGGGCTTTGGCACCTACATACTTTTGCGCCCCGAGTGGATCAACATCTACGCCCAGGCCGTGATCCGCACTTTGCGAGCGGCGGACTCAGGCCTCGGTTATCTGCCTGTGAGCAGCATCGCGGAAGGAAAGCTCATCTTCCAAACCAAGCAGGCGGCCGGGAAGGAATCTGAAGAGAAGCGCCTCGGCCCAGCCGACGAAAAGGTAGTGCTACAGGCCATGGAGCAGATGCTGCTCGAACGGCGGCTGTGCCTCCGGCAGAACGGCGACCTGGTGTTCCCCAGCCACTGCGGGCTGGAACGCCCGGTCGGGCCGGTGCCGCAGAAATTCTTCGTCAGCTATACGGTTAGCGGTTTTCTCGACGACATTTACTCGACCCTTGTGGTGAAGCTGGCCCATTGCGGGGCGTTCAAGCTGAAGGAACTGTGGCGCGACGCGGCTGATTTCGAGACGCTGGCCGAGAGAAAGATCGTCGGGGTCAAACTCGTCCGCCGAGAGGACGGTCGCGGCGACCTCCTCGCCCACCATGCGCCCGGCGTCACTGGACAGGAGCAGGTAATCTTCGCCAGCTACATTCACGAACACCTTAGTGAGAAATCGACCGAGGAAGTGCCGCGCCTGCGCTTCTACGCCTGTCCGCACTGCGACGAGCCGGTACAGAATCGCGAACTGGCGATGGAACGGTTAGAACAGAATGGTGAGCAGGCCCAAATCCGCTGCCAGCGTTGCGACAAGTTCGTTCCGCTCTGGGACGCCCTAGAAAAACGCTTCGCCAGCGAGGAAGTCAAGAAGAATGTCGAGGCACTTCGCCGGCATGAGTATGCTGACCTCGATTCCCGCCGTCAGGGTAAACTACTTGTGCACGAAGTCTCCGCCCGCATCACCAGCGCCAACCAGAAGTGCCACGAAATCCCGGGCGACGGGGACGAAGGCATCGACCTGGTCGTAGAGCTCACTGATGACGAAGGCCGCGGAACGGGTAAACACATGTATCTGCAATTGAAGGCCGGCAACACTTACCTGAAAAAGCGCAAGCGCGATTGCGCAGAGGTCTTCACCATCAGGAAACAGAGATGGGTGAAACAGTGGATTAGCCAGGACGGCCCATTGATGCTCGTCATCGGTACGTTTTCCGAGGAGCCAGAGCGCAACGCCGCGAGCGAAAAGAAGACGTTCGCCGAAGTGCGCTGGATGGAGATCGGCGAACTTCTGCGAAAGGCAAGCGACAACGGCAAGAAGCCCGTGAAACAGATCGTATTCGACGGCGAGCGCCTTGACGCGCTGAGCATGAGGCGGTGGCGGGACAAAGTGTTAGCCCGAGGTTTGTCTTAGAAACGAAGGACCCGCGATACGGCATCATATGCACGAGGAACTTGAAGATGACGAACCTGTTAAGTCCTTTGTTATCAGCGCGCGCTTTCAAGTTCCTCAAAAGCGAGGCGGGCTTTGAGGTATTCGGGGCCGGCTGGGCACACGAGGACAAAGGTCGTCAGCGTAGAGGAATCCTTCACTTCACCTACTCGGAGGACTTGGACCTTCCGAGCGTGGACCTATAGAGGCAGAAACCTTTCCGAGGAACCACTCGAAAGAACGGTTTGCCTACCGCAATTGTGCAGTCTCGATGGTGCCGATCGAGTCACGCGCGTACTCGGAAGAATCCTTGCCACCTTCTGGGCGGTGGGGTGCCAACGTGTACTCGTAGAATTGCAACCCCTGAATCCCCGGAAGTCGGCTTCGAGGAACTTTGTGGCGGGCTGGCGCAGACTCCCGCCGTTTGCGTCCCGCGACGTCCCGAAGGGACAGGTTAGAGTGGGCAGCGAAGAACGGGTTTCAGGTGTCGGGTGTCAGGGAACAGGGAAGAGGGAATAGGGAACAGGGAGCAGGTGGCAGGTGTGAGGTTTCTAGCTTCCGCAAAGAAGATGCCTCTGGGCTGTTGGCTGACTGGTTCATGTTCTCCCGAGCGCGGCGCCACCGAAGCCACGCGCAGAAAATCGAAAGCGGAAATTGGGCGCTGTCCCGAGCGCGGCCGGGTTGAAGAATGGATAAATCGGAGATTTGAAATTGGAGATTGCAATTTGCGCGCGGTCTGGGGCGCCGGCGACGCGCAACTTCGAGAATGTGGAAAGCCAGTAGCCAGGTCCGGTTATGATCATGGTACTGTCCCGCAGCAGGTTTCAGGTTTCAGGTGTCAGGTCTCAGGTGTCAGGTGTCAGGTGTCAGGTGTCAGGGGACAGGGAACAAGGAACAGAGGACAGGGAATGAGTTTCAGGCGCTAGGTGTCAGGGAGGCAGGGCGGGATTCTTCGCTTCGCTCAGAATGACAGTGGGGGGGCTTAGAATGACAGGCGAAAGTCCAGAGCGGGATTCTTCGCTCCGCTCGGAGTGACGTCCCCCTACGGGTTCCATCAAATTAGGACACCACCACAATCCAGGGTGTGCGACATAGAAGTTGGGGGTCGGAATTCTCGCTTATTAGTCGTGGCCTTCCTTGCCTACTGTACACACGAACCAAAGCCCTCCCGCGGAGCGGGACACCATGAGTAGCCGTAGGTGTCTAGCTTAGTTCGGCTTTACTCCGAGCTTACGCAGGAAGGTCATCATTGGGCACCAGTTCGTAAAGGCCGACTGGAACAAGTTCAACCCAACAAAACCGGTAAAGAGATACCATTTCGGGCTTACCCAGTATCCCAAGGCCAATGAAGCTAGTACAAAAGCTCCTGCAATCATTCGTAGCCAACGGTTTAAGTCCATCCTCTTGTTCCTCCTTAGGAACTCGAAACTCGAGAATCGCGGCGAGTTTCGAATTGCGGTTTTCGTGTTCGTGTCATGTGGCCAGGCTTGCGCTGGGGTGTTTCTTTTCCTCTTGCCTGGCGTGCAGGTAATAAAGCACCGGCACGGCCAGGCGTGAAAGGAATGTGGACGCCACTTCGCCGGCCATCAATGAAATGGCGAGCCCCTGAAAAATCGGATCAAAAAGAATAACGAAGGCGCCCACGACCACGGCGGCTGCCGTCAGCAGCATGGGCCGGAAGCGCACGGCGCCGGCGTCCACCACCGCTTCCGCCAGAGGCATGCCTTGCCGGCGGCGCAGTTGGATAAAGTCCACCAGTATAATCGAATTCCGCACGATGATTCCCGCCCCGGCAATAAAGCCGATGATCGTGGTGGCCGTCAGGAACGCTCCCATCAAAGCGTGAGCAGGAATAATCCCAACCAGTGTCAGCGGAATCGGCGCCATGATCACGAGCGGCACCCGGAAGGACTGAAACCACGCAACAACGATGACGTAAATCAGCACCAGGACCACCGCGAAGGCAAAACCCAGATCGCGGAACACTTCGTAAGTAATGTGCCACTCTCCATCCCATTTCATGCTCACCTTATCTGTGAGGAAGGGCAGGTGCGTGGCGTAGCGTTCAATGGAGTAACCGCCCGGGCCGTGAATGTTGTCGAGCGACCGGGAGAGATTGAGAATCGCATACACGGGGCTCTCCTCTTTCCCTGCTACGTCTCCCGTCACGTATACGACCCGCTTCAGATTCTTGTGGTAAATTGAAGTCTCGATCGCTCCGGTGTCCACACGGGTCAGTTCGCTGAGCGGCACGAGGGCGCCGGTGGACGACGCCACACGTAATTGCCCGAGTCCGGTCAGGCTGCTGCGCTCAGCGCGGGGAATCTCCAGAACAATATCGACGTCCTCTTTCTCCTTGGGTTGATGCGCCAAGCCGACGACCGCGCCGCTCACGGCCATGCGCAGCGTTTGGGCGATCTGATCGGCCGAGACACCCGCTAGCGCCGCTTTCTCTTTATCCACCACAAAGCGGTATTGCGGCTGCGGGTCCTCGACGGTCCAATCCACGTCCACCACGCCAGGAGTCTTCTTGAATTGTTCGCGAATCTGCCGCGCGATGTCGATCTGCTGGCGGTACTCCGGGCCGTACACTTCCGCCACCAGGGTCTGATACACGGGCGGGCCGGGTGGAATCTCCGCCACTTTCAGCTTGGCCCCGTATTTCTCTCCGATCGGTACGATGGCGTCGCGCACGCGCTTGGCGATGTCGTGGCTTTGCGCAGAGCGCTCGCCTTTGGGCAACAAGTTAACCTGAATGTCAGCTTCATTAGCGCCTTGCCGCAGGAAGTAGTGGCGTACCAGTCCGTTGAAATTGTAAGGCGCAGCCGTGCCCGCGTACACCTGGTAATTCACCACTTCGGGCTCCCGGGCGGCGCGGCGCGCCACTTCACGCGCTACGCGCGTCGTCTGCTCGAGCGTCGTACCCTGTGGCATATCGACGATGACCTGGAACTCACTCTTATTGTCGAAGGGAAGCATTTTGACGCGCACGATCTTCAGCATCGGAAGTGTGAATACGGACAGCAGAAGGATCACCACTCCCACCAGGAAGGTCAGACGTTTGCGCGAATCGAGCAGCAGCGGCATCATTATGCGCCGGTAGAGACGGGTTGTCCAACCCTCGTGGCCCTCCTCGGTTTCGTCGTGGCCCGCCTTGGCGTGGGCCAGCATTCGCAGCGCCGCCCAGGGGGAAATCACGAAAGCGATGAAAAGTGAGAACAACATGGCGAGCGAAGCCCCCACCGGAATGGGGCGCATGTAGGGCCCCATCAATCCGCCCACAAAAGCCATAGGAAGAATGGCCGCGATGACAGTCCAGGTGGCGAGCATCGTGGGATTGCCAACTTCGTCCACCGCTTCGACGGCCACGTCAGCCAGGGGCCGTCCTTTGTTTTCGGGAAGGTGGAAGTGCCGCGTAATGTTCTCCACCACCACAATGGCGTCGTCCACCAGGATACCTATGGAAAAAATCAGCGCGAACAGCGTGACCCGGTTCAGCGTATAACCGTAAATGAAATAGATAAACAAGGTCAGCGCCAGCGTCACCGGCACCGCGGCAAGCACCACCGTCGCCGAGCGCCAGCCAAGCGCCAGCGCAATGAGCAGGGTTACGGAGAGCGTGGCGAGCAGAAGGTGCTGCAACAGTTCATTGGATTTTTCCTGGGCCGTTTCGCCGTAGTTCCGAGTGACCGTCACGTCAACTCCGGAGGGAATCAACGTGCCTTTGAGGCTTCCCACCTTTTCCAGGACCCGTTCGGCCACAACCACCGCGTTCTTACCCTTACGCTTGGAAATGGTCAGAGTGACCGCCGGCGATTCTCCCAACGGGCCGGCCGACTTCACCTTGGAGCCGACGCCGTAACCGAACAGCACATAGCTGCCAGGCTCGGCGGGACCATCGCGAATCTCGGCGACATCGCGGACATAGATCGGGCGACCCGAGGAGACGCCCACAACCACGCGTCCTATCTCGTCGGCATTGTGAAGAAAGTCGCCCGTCTCGACCGCGTACTCCTGATTGGCCTGCGCGAACTGTCCCAATTGCAGCCGTTGGTTAGCTCCTTCCAGGGTTCGCATGATGGTTGCCGGGGCCACGCCGTAGCCGGCCATCTTGGCGGAGTCGAGTAGCACGCGAATTTGCCGGCGTTCGCCGCCAATGATCTGGCTCTGGGAAACATCGTCGATGCTCTTAACCTCACGATCGACTTCGCTAACCACGCGCCGCAGCGTGTAGCCGTCGTAGCGGTTGCTCGAGAACGTCAGCGCCAGAATGGGGACGTCGTCAATGGAATGCGGCTTAATAAGGGGCTTTGAGGCGCCGGGCGGAATCAGGTCAAAGTGCGAATAAAGCTTGTTGTAGAGCTTGACGATGGAGTCTTCTTCGTTTTCCCCCACTTTGAAACGCACGATGGCCATGCTCAGCCCCGGCTGGGTGGTCGAATAAATGTACTCGACACCGGCAATCTCCCAGATCAGCTTTTCCATCGGAGTGGTGACCCGCTGCTCAATCTCCTGCGCCGTCGAACCGGGCATCTCCACAAACACGTCCATCATGGGAACGATAATTTGGGGTTCTTCCTCGCGGGGAGTCTCGAACACGGCGAAGGCGCCCAACAAAATCGAAAAGACCATGATCAGCGGCGTGAGCTTGGAGTTTATGAAGTAGTGGGCGATGCGCCCGGCGAAGCCCAGCTTGCGTGCGCTCATAAAACCTCCACGCGCGCGCCGTCACGCAACTGATCGGTTCGGGACACGGCGACTTTTTCTCCCGCGGCAAGTCCGGAGAGAATCTCGATACGGTTCCCGAGCGTCTTCCCCGTTTTCACCAGGCGGTATTCCACGTTACCGTCCGGGCTCACGACGAAAACGCCCTGCAACTCGCCATGTTCGATTACCGCCGAACTGGGCACCGCAAGGCTTCTCGCTTCGCCAGCCGGAAAACTTGCCTGGCCGTATTCACCCGAGCGGCATTTGCAATCGGCGGGGAGATCAACCTTCATTAGGAAGGTATGGCTGGTGGTGTCCGCGGCTGGGACGACTTCGGCGACTCGCCCTACGAATCGACTCTTGCCAATGGCGACGGAGATGCTATCACCGGCCTTGGCACTCGCTAGAAATTCCTCCGGAAGGCTTGCTTCCAGCCGGTAACGAACCGCGTCTTCCACCGTCAGCAGGGGCGTCCCGGCTATGACGACGGTTCCCACGTCTACGGATTTCACGGTCACAATTCCGTCAAGGGGTGAAAGAATGCGCGCATAGCTGAGGTAGGTCTCGGCCGAATCCTGCTGGGAGCGGGCTTGCTGCTCGCGCGAGAGGAGCTGTTGCTTTTTCGCTTCCATAGCGCGTTCGTTGGCCAGCGCAGCCTGGTAACGCGCTTCCGCGCCATCGTATTCCTGGCGACTCAGCGAATTCTTGGCAAGCAGGTTTTTGTAACGATTGAAGGTCGCCTCAGCAAATTGCCGGTCAGCCGTGGCGGCCTTGAGCGCCTGGTCGACTTCCGCCTCTCCCTCGAGGGCCTCGTTGACGCCCGCTTCGGCCCCTTGCGCCTGCGCCCGCGCGCCGCGGTCGTCGAGCAGGGCGAGCAGTTGGCCTCGACGCACGTGGTCGCCCGCCTTCACACGAATCTCACGCACCGTGCCGGCCAACTGCGCGGCCAAAATGGCGGTGTCGGCAGAGCGAACCGTACCTACGGCCTGGTAGAGTATGGGTGCAGACTCGAAGTGCACGACTTCGATCTGCACTCCGGTGACAAGCGGCCCGGGTTCCACCGCGCGCTTCTCCCTGGAACTGCAAGCAGCAAGCAGCCCCGCGGCGACTACTACAACAGGTAAGCAGCAGATTGTCTTTCGACGCATAGGTTCATCATCCTTGAAAGGCGCGAAGTGCTGTGGAGTGCGGCAACAAGCTGCCGCACTCCCAAGCGCCTTCGGCGCAGTGGTCTCACTCTTGTCTTACCGCGGGCGAATCCTCAGCTAGTTCGCCCGTGGCGAGTTCCAGCGCTGCACAGCTCAAGCGGTAATCGAACAGCGAGTTCAAATAGTTCTTCCGCGCGGCGGTGCGGGCCGTTTCCGCTCTTAATAAGTCTGTGATGGTTGCCAGGCCTGCTTCATAGCGGTTCTGGATAATGCGCAGACTCTCCTCGGCTTCCGACTGGGCATGGCGCGACACCTCTAAACGTTGCTGCGCGGTCGTGAGGTTCAGGTAAGCCTCCCGCACCTGCAGCTTTACCTGGGCAGCCATTTGCGCAGCTTGCGCTTGCGCCTGGGTCTCGCGGAAATGGGCCGCCGCCAGGCGGGCTCGATTCGCGCCGCCATCGAAAATATTGAAGCTCAGGCTGACGCCGGCCACCCAGTTGTTGCCGCCGTGAGCGAGAAACGTTTCGTTATCTTCTTCCCAAGAGGCATAAGCGTTCACCTTGGGCAGGAATTCCGCACGGGCCATGCGTGCGCCGTTGGAGGCGCGTTCGACGTTCAGACCGAACTCGCGTAGATCCGGCCGGGTGGTGAGGGCTTCCTGTTGGCGAGCGGCTAGCGCGCCCGGGTCGTAGTTCATTTCCTTCAGGCCGGGCTCGATGTTCGTCGCCGTATCTTCCGGCAAGCCCATCGCCACGCTAAGAGCGGCACGAGCAAGGTTCGCCGCGTTCTGCGCCTGCAACAGGTCCTCCTCGGTTTGGGCCAGGTAAACCTGGGCGCTCAACAGGTCGGAAGGAATTCCCTGGCCCTCTTCTTGCCTTGCCTGGGCACGCTCGAGATCCGACTGCGCTGTCTTAAGCGCCGATTGCGCCACAAGGACGTTCTCCTGTGCCAGGAGTTCGTCTGTGTACGCCTTAACGACATGGAAGATTACCTCTTGCCGGGTGCGCCGCGCGGTTTCACCAGCCCCTTGCGCGCTGAGCTTGGCGTCCTTGATGCGGCGACCCATCTGGCCGGCGTCATACAAAGGCAGAGCAGCGCTGAACTGAGTCCGAAAAACATCGAGCGGCCGGGGCGTATTAAGAAAATTCAGTGCGAAGTCATTCGCGTTGAATTGCCGCTCGGTCAACAATCCACCGAAGACGTACACGGGATTGTTGCCGCGCGTGAGCCCCTCGGAAAAATCCAGCCGCGGCATTCTTGCCGCCTTGGCTTCCGCAATCCCTTCGCGCACAGCCTGGGAGTACGCAGCCGCCGCTTGTACGGTCGGGTTCTTCTCGAGCGCCACACGAATGGCGTCCTGAAGAGTCAAGGTCTGCGCCGGGGGCGGAGGGGACTGGGCACTCGCCGCCAGGGAAGCAGCAAGTACCGCCAGAATTGTGCGGGATAAAGGTGTGCTTACCATCGGGCTGCCCCGCTATGAAATGTGCGTCCAGTCATGGGTTACCTCGTCAGTTGTCGTACACTTGCTCGGTTGCATCTATTTGCCTGCTCTCACTGGCCTAAATGCATTTCGGGCGAGAAGGTAACAAAAAAACTTCTGCAGGGCAGCAGCCTGCTGCCGGACTTTTGAGGCGAGCTTGCTCGCGTTCACCCGCGTCGACGCCGCCGGGTGCACGGCCAGCAAGCTGGCCTGCAAGAAAGCGGCAGCAAGCTGCCGCACGTTTGACGCAAGCTTGCCCGCGTTCACCCGCGTCGATGCCGCCCAGTGCACGGCCAGCAAGCTGGCCTGCAAGAGAGCGGCAGCAAGCTGCCGCACTCCAAAGCTTCGCGCCACAAGTCGGGCCTATAAGTTGGCGCCTTTCACTCCCGGACCGCCTCGCATTCCCGGCGGGGAAGTGGCATACTACTGGGCTGTGAAAACGGAGTGGGGGGCGTGCACAGTCAAGTCGAAGAGGCGCTAAGGATTTTGAAATCCGGGGATCGGCAGGATGCCGAGCGGGCTCTCGAGACGCTGCAAGGGGTGGTTTACGGATTTGGGATGAAGGTTTGTGGCAGCCACGAGGATGCCGAAGACACCGCGCAGGAAACCCTGATCCGGCTCGCCCGTCAGCTCAAAGAGTTTCCTAATGCTCGGGCCTTGGCCGTGTGGCTTTACAAGGTTGCCAAAAACCAGTGTTTGATGAGTCGCCGGAAGAGTAAATTCGCCCCTGCGCAAACGCTTTCACTGGACGACTTGATGCCAAAAGAATCAGACCTATTGCGCGCCCAGACAAGATCCTGGCAGATTACGCCGGAGGAAGTTGTCCTGAATGAGGAGCTACGCCATCGGCTGGAAGCAGCCATTCTGGCTCTCCCCAAGCACTACCGGCTGGTTCTGATCCTCCGCGATATGGAACAACTCGACACCCGAGAGGTGGCGGAGGTAATGGGTGTTTCCGAAGAAACGACGAAGATGCGACTTCACCGGGCACGCGTCTTCGTTCGCAACGCACTCGCGGGTTATGTCAGCAAGGCGGCGTAAGGGCAATCGACGCTCAGCCAGGTAAGGCCGCACGCCATTCTCAGTTCTAATTGATCGGCCCCAGTGCCCTCGAGTTCACGGCTGTTAGCGGAGGAATCGCGATGCCTGACCGACGCTGCAAGCGCATCTTCGCGATGCTCTCAGACTATCTGAACGCTGAGCTTCCGGTGAAGAACTGCGGCGAACTGGAGCGCCACCTGAACGCCTGCGCGCCCTGCCTTGCCTACCTTGAAAGTCTGAAAAACACGGTCGAAGCGTGCCGCCGATATCAGGTCCGCTCGATTCCCCCTCCATCGAAGAAGGTACGCGAAGCCCTGCTGTCTGCTCTCCGGTAAGCCTCGCATGCCAAGCGAACAAAATGAATGCGCTTGACTGCCCTTTGCTACAAGAATTACCATGGTAGGTTGGCTTTTCCTCTAAATTCCTCACTGTAGGGCTCAGGGCGAATGATCGAGCGGATTACGGTTCGTGGCGCGCGACAGCACAACCTGAAAAACATCGACGTGGAGATTCCGCGCCTTGCCCTGACGGTGGTCACAGGCTTGAGCGGCTCGGGTAAGTCCAGCCTTGCCTTCGACGTGATTTACGCGGAAGGCCAGCGCCGTTACGTTCAGACTCTGTCGGCCTACGCGCGGCAATTCCTCGACCAGGCGGAGCGGCCGGACGTTGATACGGTGGAGGGCTTGAGCCCGGCCATCTCGATCGAGCAAAAGACCACCAGCCGGAGCCCGCGCTCGACGGTGGGCACGATCACCGAAATCTACGACTATCTTCGCCTGCTTTACGCCTCCATCGGCGAGCCGCATTGCCATCAGTGCGGCCGCGCGATTTCCCGCCAGACCACGGAGCAGATCGTCTCCTCCATCATGGCCCAGAACCAGCAGGACCGCGCGGAGGGAAACGGCGATGGCCAACGCATTATGATTCTGGCGCCCGTGGTGCGCGGGCGGAAAGGAGAGTTTCGTAAACTCTTCGAACAGCTTGCGCAGCAAGGCTTCGTGCGCGTGCGGGTGGATAAACAACTGCGCCAGGTCGACGAGGAAATCCGGCTCGACCGGCGACGCAACCACACCATTGAAGTGGTCGTGGACCGTCTGCTGCTGAAGGCGGGGATCGAAAGCCGCCTGGGGCAATCCATCGAAACGGCCATGAAACTTGCCAAGGGGATTGTGCAGGTGGCGGTGGTGAATGGCGAGGAGCAGCTCTATTCGCAGGAGTGGGCGTGCGTGGATTGCGGAATCAGCATTCCGTCGCTCGAGCCGCGTTCCTTTTCTTTCAACAGTGTCTACGGGGCTTGCCCCGCTTGCCGGGGCCTGGGCAGCCTGTACACTTTCGACCCCGCCAAGGTGATCGTGGATTGGTCGCGGCCGCTGCTCGAGGGCGGGCTGGGGCCGGGCGCCGGGTCGTCTGCGATACAGCGCGGCCTCGTGCGCGCCGCCGAAGAATACGGCTTCGATCTAAAAACACCCTTCGAGCGCCTCCCGCTGAAGATCCAGAACCTGGTTCTCTACGGGCGCAACCCGGAGCAACCTAAGGCCTCTTCGGTGTTTCAGGGTGTCCTGCCGCTGCTCGAGCGCTGGTATGGGGAAAGCAAGTCTGAGAATTACCGTGAGTGGTACGGGCAGTACATGTCTGCGGTCCCTTGCCCGAAGTGCCGGGGCAAGCGCTTGCGGCCGGAAAGCCTGGCGGTGACTGTGGTCGATTTCTCCATTGCCGACCTCACGGCTCTTCCGGTGAGCCGAGCGCAAGGAGTGTTGAGAGAACTTCGCATGACGGAACGCCAGGCGTTCATCGCGCAACGCATTTTGAACGCCATCTTTGAGCGCCTCGAGTTCCTCGAGGCCGTGGGGTTGGGCTACCTGAGCCTTGACCGCTCAGCCGCCACGCTATCGAGCGGCGAGAGCCAGCGCATCCGGCTGGCCACGCAGATCGGCTCGAAGTTGCGCGGCGTGCTCTATGTGCTCGACGAGCCCAGCATCGGCCTGCATCCGCGCGACAACCAGCGACTGCTTGAAACCCTGGAACGATTGCGTGATCTTCAGAATACCGTCCTGGTGGTCGAGCATGACGAGGAAACCATACGCCGGGCGGATTACGTTGTGGATCTGGGGCCGGGGGCCGGCAAGCAGGGTGGTTTTGTGGTGGCCGCCGGGCCTCCCGGCCAGATCGAGACCACCGAGGATTCTCTAACCGGGCAATATCTTTCGGGCAGGCTGCGTATTCCCGTCCCGGCGCACCGACGCTCGCCCAACGGCAAATGCCTCTCCGTGCTCGGAGCGCGCGCCAACAATTTGAAGAATATCGACGTGCATTTTCCCCTGGGCCTGCTCACCGTGGTGACGGGCGTTTCGGGCTCCGGCAAGTCAACCCTGGTGAACGACATCCTCTATCACGCCATGGCCAAGAAGCTCTACCGGGCCGTCGCGGAGCCGGGCGCGCACAAGACCATCCAGGGACTCGAACACCTGGATAAGGTCACGGTGGTTGACCAGTCGCCGATCGGGCGCACGCCGCGCTCCAACCCGGCTACTTATACCGGCGTGTTCACGCCCATCCGTGAGCTCTTCGCGATGTTGCCCGAATCGCGCGAACGGGGCTATCGCGCCGGGCGCTTCAGCTTCAACGTCAAGGGCGGCCGGTGCGAAGCCTGCCAGGGCGAAGGGTTGCGCCGCATTGAGATGAATTTCCTGCCGGACGTCTTTGTGGTCTGCGAGGTCTGCCGCGGCCGCCGCTATAACTCGGAGACCCTGGCGGTGAAATACAAGGGGCACTCCATCGCTGACTTGCTGGAAACGACAGTCCGGGATGCCCTGCCCATTCTCGAGAACATTCCGCAAATCAAGCTGAGGCTGCAAACTTTGGTGGATGTCGGGCTGGGTTACGTGCACCTGGGGCAGCCCGCCACTACGCTTTCCGGCGGCGAAGCCCAGCGCATCAAGTTGGGCCGCGAGTTGAGCCGCCGCCAGACCGGCCGCACCCTGTACATTCTTGACGAGCCCACCACCGGCCTGCATTTCGACGACGTCAAACAGCTCCTCGAAGTCCTCAACCGCTTGACAGACCTGGGCAACACCGTCATCATCATCGAGCATCACCTCGACGTTGTGAAGCAGGCAGATTGGGTCATCGACTTGGGGCCCGAGGGCGGCGACGAGGGAGGCAGAATCGTCGCCCAAGGCACCCCGGAACAAGTGGCGCGCGTGAAAAAATCCTTTACCGGCCAGGCCCTCGCCGCCATGCTTAATAACGGCCGTAACTAGCGACAGCCGCTGAGCGCCGTTGGGAAGACCGATACCATGACCATCGAGCAACTAGTTCACCAGAAACGCGACCAGATTCAGCGCATCGCGGCCAAGCACGGTGCGAGAAATATCCGTGTGTTTGGTTCGGTCGCACGGGGCGAGGCCCGCGAGGATAGCGACATCGATTTTCTTGTGGACACAGGCTCCGTGACGAGTTCCTGGTTTCCCGCCGGCCTCGTTCTTGAGTTGGAAGAAGTGCTCGGCTGCAAAGTAGAGGTTGTAACGGAGAAAGGCCTCAGCCCCTTTCTCAAGGAACGCGTACTTCAAGAGGCCCTGCCATTGTGAAGGACGATTCTGTCTATCTTAAGCATATTCTCCAGTGCATCGAGCGAATAGCAGAAGACACTCGTGCCGGGCGTGATTTCTTCCTCTCCTCGCATCTGCACCAGGACGCCGTGCTGCGAAATCTCCAGATCCTGAGTGAGTCAACGCAGTATCTCTCACTCGCTCTGAAAGCACAACACCCCGAGATTGACTGGAAACGCATCGCGGCGTTCCGGAACCTCCTCGTGCACGACTACCTGGGCATAGATATGGAGAGGATTTGGGAGATCGTACAACGAGACCTGGGGGAGTTGAGGTTGGCCGCCGCAAGCCTCTTGCACGGAGTGGAAGGGAAATGCTGAAAGACCTCTGGCAGGTCGGCGCGGATCCGAAAAGGAAGGTCAGGGCTGGCCGCGGCTCTTTGCGTCCTTTGCGCCTTTGCGTGAAACCGCCCGTTTGTTTGCCGTTTCGCTCACTCCGCCAGCCCGTTCGCCACCCGCGCGATGCCGTCCTTAATTAAATCGACATCGAAATTGATCAGAATTCCGAGCCGCTTATTAGCAAGGCGCAGGTAGGTCAGCAACTGCTTTCTGTGCACGGGCGCGATGGCCTCAACGGATTTGATCTCCACGACAACCTTTTTCTCGACCATCAGGTCAACTCGGAAGCCAGCTTCCAGGTGGACATTCTCCCACACCACGGGAAGCGCTTGCTGCCTTTCTGTGTACAGTCCACGCCGCGTCAACTCTTGCGCCATGACAGCCTCGTAGACGGATTCAAGCAGTCCTGGGCCGAGCGTGGTGTGAATTCTGAAGGCGGCGTCGACAATGTGCTTGGCGATCTCGTTCTCAGTCACGGTAAGCATTCTCGCGCAAAAACCGCAAAACCTCAAACAACGGTTTCACGCAGAGGCGCAAAGAACGCAAAGGACGCAAAGAACGCTGGCTGGGAGATGTACTTCGTTCGGATGCACTCAGTCTTCCCCTCAAGAGCTCTTCGCTCTGTTTGACACCTGCCTGCGGTCAGCCGTATGCTTCCGTGATGGTTCCATTATGAATGCTCGAGAGTGAGAGATGGCGACGCTGACGGTCAAGAATATCCCTGAGAAGCTGCGCCAGCGACTCAAGGAAAGCGCCGCGCAGCACCGCCGCAGCATCAATGGAGAGGCCATTTCCTGTCTCGAAAAGGCCCTAGTCGGCAATCGCTTGGACCCCGAAGATTTTCTGGCGCAGGCGCGCTCATTGCGTGCGCGCATGCCCCGGGTTTTTGTTACTGAGCGGGACCTCCGTGTGGCTAAAAACCAAGGACGGCTCTGATCGTGGCGGATACCGTCATTGCTTAGATGACAATCTACCCACAACGACCGCTCAAACTCGATAAGGTGAGCACCTACCCGGGGGTGGCGCAGACATTGACTTCGATGTCTGCGCTACCCTTGCAATGTGCGCTGTTGTCAAGAATTACGTGGGACACCACACTAGTGCAGCATTCTCAGCGGTGATCGTCACGAAATCCTAACTCTGCCCGAGGTTCGCGGCGTATTTTGTTTGAACCTCGAATCAGGGCCCGCTCCTGAAAGATCGCAGCTATACTCCCTAGAGGAGCTTGTGGTAAGCTGGCTATGCAAGAGTAAGGCTGGCGCGAAGGGGCCATGAGTATCGAAGAACTCGTAGTTGAGAAGCTCCGGGGGCTTGCTCCCGACCAGAAAAAAGAGGTCTTGGACTTCGCGAAATTCCTGCAGGAGAAGAAGGTCTCCAAGCAACCGCTTCAGGGCTTCCATGGGATCTGGGCCGATCTCGGTGTCGAGATCACGGCAGATGATATCGCCGAAGCGCGTCGCGAGATGTGGGGTGATTTCCCCAGAGAGTCCTTCTAGTGGGTGCGGTCTTAGATACTCACGCGGTCGTTCGGTACATGCTCAGTTCGAAGAACATTTCCCCGTTGGCTCTTCGGGCGATCGAAGATAGCCTCCAAGGGGGCGGAGCCGTTTACCTTGCTTCGATTTCGCTGGTCGAGATCATCTATTTAACCGAAAAGGGACGACTGCCCGGCTCGGCACTTGGGCGTGTGAGTACGGCATTGAGTAGCCCTGACGTTGGTCTGAAGCTTGCCGCTGTGGACAGAAGTGTGGCAGAGTCGGTGCCGCGAATTTCCAGAGGCTTGGTTCCCGACATGCCAGACCGAATCATTGCAGCCACAGCATTGACTCTGGGCCTGCCGCTTATCACCTGCGACCAGAGGATCCGTGCCGCCGGGATACGAACCATCTGGTAGGCCCTTCTATTGGGCGCACTGGCGCATCTGGTGTGCGCCAGCTCGCATCCTTTGCGCCTTTGCGTGACCGTTACGGTTCCATTCTGGAGTGCTGAGAGTCGAAGATGGCCACGCTGACGATCAAGAATATCCCCGAGAAGCTGCGCCAGCGACTCAAGGAAAGCGCCGCGCAGCACCGCCGCAGCATCAATGGAGAGGCCATTTCCTGTCTCGAAAAGGCCCTAGTCGGCAATCGGCTGGACCCGGAGGATTTTCTGGCGCAGGCGCGCTCATTGCGTGCGCGCATGCCGCGGGTTTTTGTTACGGAGCGGGACCTCCGTGCCGCTAAGAACCAAGGGCGCCCGTGACCGTGGCCGGTACCAACCTTATTGCTTAGATGACAATCTACCCACAACGACCGCTCAAACTCGATAAGGTCAGCACGTATCCCCTCGCCTCACGGCCAAGCAAAGTTACAATTCAAGATTTCGGCAAGGTGGCGAGGGCCGGGGCCGGCGTGCGGGCGTGGCTCGATTCCCTGCCCCATATATTGGCTGGTGACAGCTTGCGCGCTGTGGTGAGGGCAATGGAAAAGGCGCGGGCTAAGAGCAAACCGATCATTTGGGGAATCGGCGGGCACGTGATCAAGTGCGGCCTCGCGCCTATCCTGATTGACCTGATGAGGCGGGGCTATCTGACCGCCGTGGCCATGAACGGCGCGGCGATGATCCATGACTTCGAAGTCGGCCTGGTGGGCGCGACTTCCGAAGATGTCCCTGCGGTGCTGGGCCGCGGAAAGTTCGGCATGGCTGAGGAGACCGGCCGCGTCATTAACGACACCATCGCGGCGGGCGACCGGGAAGAGTTGGGAATCGGAGAAGCCATGGGCCGCTTCCTTACCCGCAGCCGGCAGGCGCACTTCCGGCGCTTCAGCCTGCTGGCCCAGGCCTATAGCTTGCGGGTACCGGCGACCGTGCATGTGGCCATCGGAACGGATATTACCCACAATCATCCGAGCATCGATCCGCGAGCGCTGGGTGCTGCCTCTCACCGCGATTTCCTGCTGTTGGCCTCGCTGGTTAAGGATCTCCATCGCGGCGGCGTTTACCTGAACGTCGGCTCGGCCGTCGTGCTGCCCGAAGTGTTCTTGAAGTGCCTGAGCCTGGCGGCCAACCTCAGCCGTGCGCCACGCGGAATCACCACCGTAAACATGGACTTCATCCAGCATTACCGCCCCCAGCAAAACGTGTTGTTGCGGCCGACGGCACGGGCCGGAAAGGGTCAGGACCGCAGCCATGGGTATGCGCTCACGGGCCATCACGAGGTTATGGTGCCTTTGCTGGCGGCAGCGCTGAAAGGCAGTGACGAGTGACAACTGACGAGCAGAAGTGCAGGTGCCAGGTGCAGGAAGCTTCCAGCCGTCAGCAATCAGCCGTCCGCGGGAAGAAACAGTGACGAGTGACTAGTGACGAGCAAGAAAGCAGAAACTAGAGCTCAGGGGCTGGTTTTGGCAAACACTAGACTTGTTCTTGCCTGACACCTGACACCCAGCACCTGCATTTTGGCTCGTCACTCGTCACCTGTCACTCGTCACTGAGTAGAAAGATGGACGATACCCAGCCACAGATACCGCTTCAGGATGGCCCGCCAATCCCTGAGAGCGCACTCACGGACGCCCGCGAATCCTCGCCCAAGCCCTGGTCGTGGCGGGATCTTCTTCTGTTCCTGGCGTTTCTGCCTATCGCCTTCCTGGCTGCCAATTTGCTTGCGGTCTTAGGCTATGCGCTGATTGAGCCGGCTCTGCACTGGCATTTGACGAAAGAGAAACTCGCCACCGATCCTTTCTTCCTGCTGGCTCTGCAAATAGTCTTCTACGGCCTGATGCTCGCATACATTTATGTTCTCGCAGCCGTGGGCCACGCCCAGCCCTTTTGGGTCATGCTTCGCTGGCGTCGGATCACAGTGGGCAAAATGCTTGCTTGTCTGGTGGGAGGAGCGTTGTTGACTGTCGTCATCGCGGTGCTTCCTCCCGTTCTGCCGGACACCAATCAATTCCCCCTGGAAAACCTGTTCAATTCCAGGGCAGCGGCGTATGCCATCGGAGCATTTGCAGTTCTGGTTGCTCCCTTCATGGAGGAGCTGATATTCCGCGGCATCCTGTTTGGCATCTTCGAGGCGCAAGTGGGCCTCCGCTTCGCCATTCTGATCACGGCCCTGCTGTTTGGGGGATTACACGTGCCGGAGTACTGGGGCGCCTGGAATCATATGCTGTTGATCTTCTTCGTGGGGCTGGTGTTTTCGCTGGCACGCGGCAGGAGCGGTTCTTTGGCGCCCAGCGTGTTTCTTCATGTGGGATATAACGCCAGCATGATGATTGCCCTGTTCCTGTCAACTCAGCACTTTCGGAACCTCAGTGGCTAGTGGTTCGTGGCTAGCGGTAGTTTACTGCGAGAGTAGATTGTTTTGAACCCTCCGAGTTTGTAAGCCCCTCGAAACAAAGCCCTTGACAGGGGTGCGCCAGCGGTCCTATTGTATTACCCTACTATTATCTCCATT
>Ga0326728_10011144_pt1 | contig 20678 bp, 13 predicted proteins | sample MB3enrmetagenome_FD_207602 | JGI IMG/M metagenome (GOLD analysis project Ga0326728, IMG submission 207602) | Lab enriched peat soil microbial communities from McLean, Ithaca, NY, United States - MB31MN | ecosystem: Environmental > Terrestrial > Soil > Wetlands > Peat | place: USA: New York... | reverse complement strand
GCGGCGCCAGAAACGGCTTGGCCGTCTATCCCCTGTGGCATATGGAAAGCAGTTCTACGCCAGGCTGGCAGCGGCATGAAGGATATTTCGTGTCCACTATTGACATCAGGGGTCAGATTTCAATTCGTCAACGCTGGATTTTGCGCCATGCATAAAAAATCGCCCCAACCGCGACAAGCTGACGGAAGATCGGAAGCGGCGCGGTACTGTCGCCGCCGGGTGCGGCTATTGCGAGCCAATTGTCAAAGAGCAAGCCGGTTTACGCGAATCCGGCTCAAACGGGACGGGGCTTATGGCCCGTCGATTAAGATTTTCCTCCTTTTCCCGCTCTCCTGTCAAAGCGACAAGGAGGGGCGACAACCAGGGGTGACAAGGAGGGGCGACAACCAGGGGTGACAAAAAGCATTTTTTTACATTTGTAAAAGTTAAGCTCTTCCCGGACACTTTCCAGCAAAGCACTATTGAGCCGGGTACTCCGCCTATGGCTCCGTAGTGCTTTGCCGGGGCCGCCACGTGCCGGGTCGCGCCCGCGATGGGGAGCTGTCGAGCACTGCTTCCTGGAAGAGGGCCTTTCTCAGGCTTGCCGAATAGGCAACACTTCAATCCGTAATCAACGATCTCCCGGCACCTTCGGCTTGAAATTTAGACAATATTGGAGGACAATGAATTTATGGGAGGGGAAGTTAACCGGCATATAAATTGGAAAACTGTCGAAGCGGAGAGCAGGGAGTTTGCTTTAGTCGACAACGTCCCTGACGGCCTGACTCGAAGCTATTATTCTGTGAGAGAACATGGGTAACAGCCTTTTTAGGAGATATGTCTTGAGCGGGAGCCGGCTGCAGCTATAAAATGAAAATATACGCGCAACAAGCATAAGAAAAATGTTGGGCTGGCTGCAGAAGGAGTGCCACGTGCCGACAGGAAGAGGCTCAGAGGCGATAGCTCTATGGCAGCGCTGACAGCGGCGGATATGGATTACGACAAGCTTGGCGCCGGATACCGTCGTACGAGGGTGCCTGACCCACGGATCGCCCGGCTCATCGAACACTCTCTGGGTGATGCGGCGTCTGTTCTGAATGTCGGCGCGGGCACCGGGGCCTACGAGCCGGCCGGCATTGCGGTTGTAGCCGTCGAGCCTTCGGGCCCACTGCTGGCTGCCCGCCGTGCGGGGACAGCGCCGGCAGTGCAAGCATACGCAGAATCGCTACCGTTCGCCGATGGGAGCTTCGATGCGGCCATGGCGTTGCTGACCGTACACCACTGGGCCGACATGCTGGCCGGCCTGCGCGAGATGCGCCGAGTCGCATGCAGACGTGTCGTGCTCTTCACGTGGGATCCCCGGTTCGACGACGCCCTCTGGCTCACGCAACAGTATGTGCCGCGCATCCGTGAACGCGACCGTATAGGCTTTCCCTCACTTTCTCTGTTGAGCGAGCTTTTCGGACAGCTCTGGGTGAGCGTTGTTCCCATACCCCACGACTGCAGCGACGGTTTCCTGGGTGCGTTCTGGCGACGGCCCGAGGCCTACCTCGATGAGCAGGTGCGCGCCGGGATCTCGGGCTTCGCTCGCCTCCAGGAGCAGGAAATTACAGAAGCCATGGAGCGGCTCCGCCGCGACCTTGAGACCGGGGAGTGGGAACGCCGGAACGGCTATCTGCGCCGGCTGGAGGAAATCGACCTTGGTTATCGCCTGGTCGTAGGCGAACGGTCATGAGGAGAGCGACGACAGCAGATGGACTGAGCATTTACTATTCCGACTATTCAGTTGATCGTGTTGCTCGAATTGTGATAAGAAGGTAACAAAAAAGGAGACCAGCCTATGTCCGATTCTCTGCAGGGAGCTTTTATACAACGAGACAAGCAAACGTATGCAATCGTGCCCAGGATGCCCATGGGTCTCACAACGCCCGAGGTGCTGGAAAACATAGCTGCAGTTGCCCGCAAGCACCAGATACCGATTATTAAACTGACATCCGGCCAACGCATGGCCCTCGTTGGAATTCGACCTGAATCGGTTCCCGAAATATGGCGCGAACTAGGCATGGGCATAGGGCCGGCGGTAGAGATTGGCGTCCATTACGTCCAGGCCTGCCCGGGAAATGCGGTATGCAAATTCGGCGTTCAGGATTCGCTGGGTCTCGGTGGGAAACTGGAAGACATTTTTGTCGGCATGGAGTTGCCGGGCAAGACAAAAATAGGGGTATCAGGCTGTCCCTTTAACTGCGGCGAAGGATACGTGCGAGACTTCGGCGCGTTTGGAAAAAAAACGGGCTGGACCGTCATGTTCGGCGGGAATTCGGGCGGCAGGCCCAGGATCGGCGATGTGATAGCACAGGACTTGAGCGCGGAAGAAGTGATCGAACTCGCAAAGAAGTGCTTCGAATATTACAGGACTCACGCCAAGCCAAGGGAAAGGACAGCACGTTTTATTGACCGCGTCGGAATCGAGGAATTCAAGAAAGCTGTTCTTTAGTCGAGAGGGCTCACGGATGTGAAGAACCGTGCGATACTACAAGCAGTAATCGATGAAAAAAAAGCGAAGAACCCGCATAATACAGCATGTACGCCAAGAGAATGAGGAATTAGGTTCAATAAGGAGTTCGAGGAGGGAGGCAGAATCGTGGATATTCAGCACAGGCAAGGCTCGGGTTTCGGGGGCCAGACGGCTCTGGTTACAGGTGCCTCAAGGGGTCTGGGCAGGGAAATTGCGCGTCGTTTGGCTGAGATGGGGGCTTCAGTAGGCGTGAACTACGCAAGCCACTCGGCGGAGGCAGAAAGCCTGGTGAACGAGATACGCGCATCGGGAGGACAAGCCCTTGCGGTACAAGCGGATGTTGGTGAGCCCTCCCAGGTTCGACTCATGATCGAGAAGGTTGCCGCAGAGCTGGGGCCTGTGTCCCTGCTGGTGAATAATGCCGGTGTGCTTTTCCGCGGCACCTTGGAAAGTTTCGATCCGGAAGATATACAACGCATGTGGCGAACCAACGTCGATGGGGTCGTCCATACGACGCAGGCGGTGGTTCCCGGAATGAAGGCACGCTGCTATGGGCGGATCGTCAACGTGTCTTCCATTGCGGCCCACGGGACCGCGATACCCGGCACCACATTCTATGCTGCAGCCAAGGCTGCGGTTTCGATCCTGACGCGTCGATTCGCCATGGAGCTTGGACGTGAGGGCATTACCGTCAATGCTGTAGCTCCCGGCCTTATCCTTACTGACATGGTACGGCAAGGCTTAAGCGAGCAAGAATACCAAGTGGTCGTGCAAAGATTCTGCGAGCTGTCCATGGTAGGCCGGGTAGGCGAACCCGCTGACGTCGCCAACGCCGTAGCATTCCTGCTGGCGCAAGATTCAGGATTCATCACGGGACAAATCCTCACCGTTGATGGTGGTCGCACAGATTATATCGGCCATCCCTAGGCTCCGGAGCTGGCGGCCGTCCAGCCGGGATCCCTTCGGTCTCCCGGAATTGAAAACCGGAAGACCATCCTCCTCAGCCGCCTGAAACACCTTCTTCCTGTAATGGAGGGGCGCAAGGTTCTTCTTGCAATGCCATCTAACCAGTGATAATTAATGATAGTTGAAACTGCCGAAGGCGGTAGATGGAACCGAATTGTAGAAATTAGCCGCCTATTTATGGTTATCGTTTATGGTTATCGCCGAGGGACCCCACTCGGGGGAACGCCACTGCTGGAGGAGAAGGACATGGCGCAACGCCTGGATGCAAGATTAGAATGTGAACAGACGGGTGCGAGGGCCGAGGATACAATGTTCCGCTCGTCTGCAAAAGAGCGAACCGGCAGCTTTGTCGTAAATAAGGTGTAGGCATGAAACGTTTCTTGATTTTAGGTTGTGTACTGCTTGCTTTATCTTTATCCGGTTGTGCGTCTTCACCCACGCGTGACGACGCACAAAAGAAAACGTCGTGTTTGCGAATTCTGTTTATCGGCAACAGCTACACTTATCGAAATGATTTGCCAGGTATGTTTGCCAGATTGGCGAATGCAGCCGGACATGAGGTTGAGACAGATATGATAGCGAAAGGGAGATTTACCTTATCCAATCATCTCAACTCAACTTACACGCTGAAGAAAATAAGATCGGGCAAGTGGGATTGGGTAGTCTTGCAAGAAGCAAGTAAAACTCCTTCCGTTGAGCACCTCAGAGCGGCGGCCATGTATCCTGCGGCCACTTCGCTTGTTGAAAAAGTGAAGGAGGCGGGTGCTATGCCCATCTTTTTTGAGACGTGGGCCCACCGGGATGGGTGGAAGGAGAAAGGTTTACCAGATTATGAAAGCATGCAGGTGGAAATCGATAGGGGATACCTCGGGATTGCACAAAAACTCAAAGCATCCGTTGCACCGGTCGGACATACCTGGCTACAGGTAAGAAGACAGGATCCACGATTGGAACTATGGCACCCAGACGGCAGTCATCCTAATGGGACGGGGACTTATCTTGCGGCATGTGTATTCTATGCAGCAATTTATCGTCAAAGCCCAGAAGGATTGACCTATCGAGCTGGTTTGTCAAACGAAACAGCCCAGTTGTTACAAGCAAGTGCGGCAAAAACGGTCTTGGATCATTTGGAGGAATGGAACCTTCCATAAAGGGCAATGCAGCGCGGCCCAACAACTCATTGCACCAGACGTGGCCAAGCGGGCACCCAAAACCAAAAGGCCACGATGGATGAAGATTGGTGGTGCCCACTCTTACATGCCGAAGAACAAGAGCCGGCGGAATCTATAATGGCGACCCATCGATCTACGACTGGTTCAATGAAATGCTGACAAGTTGACACAACAAGCAGGCGCACCGGATGCGACAGAACTGCACGCCATGTCCGTGCTGACAGGTTATCTCTTTTAGGTGGTAATCTTGTTTTATCAGCACCCAGGCGAATGCGCCACTTGCAGGTGCAGCCGGTAACTCTTCCCATGCAGGAATGGGGAAAGATGACAGGGCACGGTTTCCGCAGGCTCCTTCCTGAAAGGTTGCTTTTGTGATTTTCCTTCGGAATGCAACATTTCGATCTGTAATAAACACGATTCATTTCTGACAAGCAATGGTACCATTCTTCACATTCTGTGGTAAATTTAATTGACAGACAAGAAAGAAAATCTTAAGGTTCCTAATGAACAAGCAATATCTTGTCAAATCAAACAAAGGCTATCGTTTCATCAAGCACAGCGCTTGTGGCTAAAAATGTGTTTTAGGCTTTTTAAAGGCAGATAACATGAATACGGAAAGGCTATGGACAAAAGATTTTATCACAGTCTCCGTGACGAATTTTTTAATATACCTGATATATTATTCATTGATTGTCATTATTGCCTCTTATGCCACAGATAAATTTCATGCTTCCACAAGCATAGCAGGACTTGTTGCAAGTATTTTTATCATTGGAATGTTAATCGGTCGATTAGGGGCTGGACATATTGTTGAAGATATAGGGAGTAAAAGGGTTTTAATTGTTGGCACAATGTTTTTTATCATCACATCAGCATTGTATTTTGCCGCAATCAATTTACCACTATTGATAATTATCAGACTTTTACATGGGATTGCTTTCGGAGTAGCCAGCACAGCTGCAGGGACAATGGCCGCCCAAATCATTCCTCATAATAGACGAGGAGAAGGCATTAGCTATTATAGTATGAGTGTAATTTTGGGAATAGCATTAGGTCCCTTTTTTGGAATTCTTTTAACGCAGCATGTAGATTTCAATATGATTTTCATTATTATTTCGATATTAGCGGCCATTAGTTTTGCCATATCTTTTGTTGTTAGTGAGCCGTCCCATAGATCATTCAGACAAGATCAAGCAAAGGCTGTAAAAAGTTTGCACATTTCCAATTTTGTTGAATATAAGGTGATGCCAATTTCGGTTATCACATTAATCATTGCTTTTAGTTATTCGGGCATATTAGCTTTTATATCATTGTATTCTAAGCAAATTCATTTAGAAGAGGCTGCAAGCTTCTTTTTTCTTTTATATGCCATTGCGGTCTTGATTTCGAGACCTTTTTCCGGACGTTTATTTGATGCTAGGGGCGCAACTTTTGTTATATATCCCTGCTTTGTCATTTTTGCAGTTGGTATGCTTTTACTTAGCCAAGTCAACCATGGAATTACTCTATTATTAGCTGGAGCATTAAATGGTTTAGGTTATGGGAACTTTCTATCATGTGGTCAGGCAATCGCAATAAAAGCAGCTCCGCCTCATAGATTAGGACTGGCAACATCTACCTTTTTCATGTTTGCAGATTTAGGAGCCGGAGTAGGTCCTTATTTACTCGGATTGCTCGTTCCGTTCACAGGGTACCGTGGCTTATATTTATTGATATCCATTGTGATACTTGCGACTATTCCTCTTTACTACTTTTTACATGGAAGAAAGGTATCATTTGAATAGCTGCACAGACACCTAAATACTGATAATAAGCAGGAGGCATGAAAAAGGGCGTGACGGGGTCAAATCTTTACAGCAACGAAAACGATTGGAGGGATGGGTGTTAGGCAAGAAAGATCGCAACGAGAAGATGTTCTACTGCGTGAAGATCGAAGGCGGGGGTTCCAGAATGGGTCATGAAGTCCGAATAAGGATGCCAAGGGAACAGATCAGGCAGTTTTGCAAGAAGTACCATATCCGGAAGCTCTCCCTCTTCGGATCGGTCCTTCGTGATGATTTCAAACCGACGAGCGACATCGACGTCCTCGTGGAATTCGAATCGGGGAAAAAGATCGGCCTGTTCAAGATCGCTCACATGGAAAGCGAGCTCTCCGATTTGATGGGACGGGGGGTCGACCTTCGGACTCCGCGAGATCTGAGCCGCTATTTAAGACAAGAGGTGTTGGAAAACGCCGAGGTCCAGTATGCGCAAGGATGACCTCGTCCGTATCCGCCATATGTTGGATGCCGCCCGCGAAGCCACATAATTCGCAAAGAATAGAAATCGGGCCGATCTGGACAGCAACCGTATGCTCGCTCTCTCTATAATAAAGTCAATCGAGATTCTTGGCGAGGCAGCATCGAAAATCACGAGAGAGGGTCGGGAGGCGCATCCCGAAATACCCTGGGCGGATATTGTCGCAACGAGAAACAGGCTTATGCACGTTTACTTCGATATTGATCTCGACCATGCCGGACAGAGGACGAGCGGTATTGAATAGTTGAAAAACGTGCCCCTCCCCGCACAGAGCACCTTTTCCGGTTTTCTCGAATAATGACGCTACCCACGCGCGGCGCGGATGCCCAGGAACCTGGGACCTGTCCGGCACTTCCTCCAAAAAGAGAGCGGCTCTCCCGGTGCCCATGAATACAGTCTTTCGAACGGAAAAGGTTACTATAGCTGTTGTAATCTTGTGGCGTTTCTCTGATAATGAAGAAAAGGGAGATCGCAGCCAACGGTTCCCCGATAAACGATAAACGAAAGGAGGTGTCAGAATGAACGATGTCATAGGAATTGCCTGGTTCAAGGATGAGCTTACTTACCGCAGGGCGCTTGCAATCTTTACCGATTCCAAGAATATGCCCGCCACGTATGAAGACTGGAAAGCTCTTGTCGGAAGGCAATGCGAAGAGATTAAGGGTGTTGGCAATATCGCTCTTCGCGCAGACATCGATCCGGAAACGTTTACCGATTGGTGCAACGGTCGTAGATTTAAAGCCGATTCCCAGGGCAGAACGGCGTTCGTCAACCACGTCGAACTCGAGTATCGGAAGACCGGCAAAGGAACGGTCATCGAATAGCTCGTAGGGCCATTTTGGGGACGTTGTTTCCCAGCGTGACTTGTTTCTTAGAAAGGAAGCCGAGCAGAACCACGAGCCTGGAAACAACAAATACTGAACATTGGGAAACAACGTCCCCAAAATGGCCGTGCAAAGATTCTGCGAGTTGTCCATGGTAGGCCGGGTAGGCGAACCCACCGACGTCGCCAACGCCGTAGCATTCCTGCTGGCGCAAGATTCAGGATTCATCACGGGACAAATCCTCACCGTTGATGGTGGTCGCACAGATTATATCGGCTATCCATAGGCTCCGGAGCTGGCGGCCGTCCAGCCGGGATCCTTTCGGCCTCCAGGAATTGAAAACCGGAAGACCATCCTCCTCAGCCGCCTGAAACGCCTTCTTCCTGTAATGGCTCGCTATGTGCCCTCAGGCGAGATACAAGACTACAATTGGAAGTGGTCACGCGGGTGCCATTTTAGGCACCGCCCCTCTCCCTCTTCCTCCATCCGATGGGAATATAGGATTCCTTGGAAATCCTGTAGGAAAAGGGTAGACTATCTGTACCGTCATGTCCGGGAATAGCACAAAACTGACAGCAATTCGCGACCAAGCTGACGCCGAAAGGGATAGACTTACTGCGCTGTTATCCGAAGAATTGAATAAGAAACGCCTCGCTCTCTTTCTCGGGGCGGGTTGTTCTGCGGCTGCGGGCCTTCCCACGTGGAAGGACCTCATTTTTAGCCTTCTGAGGAAGTATGAGATAAAAACTGCCGATCCGGACTTGCTCCGGCTCGCAACGAGATTGGAAAAGCGGCTTGGCCCGAGCAAACTGAGGGAATTGGTGGGCGAAAGCCTGTCGTCTCCGGCGAGACAGCCGAATACAGCTTTGTACGAAGCCCTGGCGGGCCTTGAAGTAGATCTCTACATCACTACCAATTACGATCATCTTTTCGAAGAGGTTCTAATCAAACGCGGAATACCAGCCAAAAAGGTGGTACGAGATCAGGATATACCATCCATCGATTTTACGCGCAAAGTCATAGTAAAACTGCACGGAGACCTAGATTCCCCCACTTCCCTCGTCTTAACATCGGGCGATTATGCTCGATTCTCTATGGAGCACAAGGGATTCGTCGACTGGCTCAACTCGGCTATTTCTCAATACACGATTCTCTTTGTCGGTACCAGCTTTGAGGACCCCCGTCTCAGGGACGCTGATGGCTACGTCCTCTCTCTTTTCGGAAGATTCCGAAGACAACCATTCATTGTCATGCGAATACCGCCCCAAGACAGCACTCAGACGGGGGAGGACTATGAGGTGGCCCTCGATGACTTCATTGCCCTCTGCGATGACTTCAAATCGAGAGATTTTCAGGTCCTCTTAGTCAAAAACAATGAAGACCTGCTTTCTTGCATTCAAAAGATACACAACGGAACCGTTGAACTTCGATTGCAATCCGAACCACAAACATTTCGCAGCGGGCGGCTTCTTGAAGAGGATTACGTACATTCCCTCGAAAGAAAACTTGAAGTGCTTCTCGATGAGAAAATCCAAGACCTCTCAGAATCGATCAGAGGCAAGGGGCGATTGCCAGTATTGCCCATCGTCCTGAGCCGTGTCGAAGAGTTGATAGCTTATGTGAATAATCCGCCGCATCGCCTTTCGTCAGAGTCCTATTTGGAAGCTTATGTCAGTATCACGGACGGCCTACTGATGTCGACTAAGGGAGAGGATCTAGGTCGAGCTCGTCAGTATTTCGAAAAAGCCAACGCCGTTTTCCAGACGCTTCAGGACAAATCGGATTGGGGACAAAGGTTGAACCGGCTGTATGCGAAACTCCTTTTCTCCGAGGGGAAAATTGACGAAGCTTTAGATGCCTTGTCAGGACCCAGAGACGAAAAAACGATTTCTACGTGGCTGGCTATCCTTATCGACGCAGATCGCTTCGAGGATGCCTATGGTTTTGTTTCGTCGACAAACCCTGAACCGGCGTGGGTTTGTGAGGCGCTGTATGTTCTTGTTCATGGAGGCGACGTAGACAAAGCTGCCAGCCTTTTCAGGACAACTTTGGCAGATTTCGAGAACCTCAAGAAACGGGGCAAACTCGCAGAATCCAAATACAAAGGTGATTTCTTTTACGAAAAACTCTGCTATTCGATGGCGACCGCCTACTATCTTGAGGCGCTCAGACTCACCGGCAAGACCCCGCCAGCAAATATTTTTCCCTGGGACATTACCGAGGCCGGCAAGGAGCTGTGCGAGAAAGCATTGGGAGTGATCGACCTTTTGTTTTCCGGTGTCTCCAGAGAGGAAGTCCCCAAGAGTTGGTTCGTATTGCGGGCAATGCTCATCGAAATTAGTGCATCTTTTCTAACAGGGTTGTACGCCAGGGCAGACGAGGTCGCTAAGTTGATGTTGAGTTATCGGCCGATTGAGGACGTAGTTGCGAAATACGTCATCACGAGGGGACAAGATTTCGACAGCGCAGTGCTGGAAACTCTTGCCGATGATTTGATTACAGACTATCCAAAGGAGTTCTGGGCATGGGCATTCAGGCTTCAAATAGTGGCGGGTCTTCTAAACCGAAGTGAAGAAGGCTGGCAAATTTTTAATAGGGCTGTAGACCTGGCCGTGACCGAAAAGGACAAGCACACCCTCGCGCGTCAGGCACCTATGATTGGCGCAGATCAAAACCGGTCTTTGGAAGCTATAGCTTTGGTGAAGCAGATCTTGCCGGATGATGACCCCTTTCGAAAACTCCTCGATGCAGAGCAGCAAAGACTCCTCGGAAATCATGCTGAAGCGAAAGCGCAGTACGCGCAGATAGAAGCAACCGAGACTCTCCCCTCAGTTCTGTCTGAGGTCAAGTGGCGTCTGGCAGGATATGCGCGGAAGGAAAACCAAGACGAGGATGCTCGGAAACTTCTCGAGGAAGCCGTCAAGCTCGATTTCAATCAAGTCGCAATCGAAATGCTTCTATCCGTTGTAGTTAAGCAGCAGGATTTCGCACGAGCACTGTCCGTGGCTGAGGAGATGGAAGCTTCCGGTATCGCGGATTGGCAGGTAATTCTGGTACAAGCACAGGCTGCAAGAAACCTGGGGCAGTATGCAAAATCGGAGACGGTTTGGCGGCACCTATTGAAACAATTCCCAGAGAGGCTAGAATTCATCTATGGACTTGCAGACGTCCTCGCGCTTCAAGATAGACTTCGAGATGCCCTTGAAGTGCTTACGCCCGCAATTGAGAACCGACAGGAGGTTGACCTTAGATGCTTGCAACTTGCCTGCGAACTCCGCACGGGTCTTGAGGAGTACGGAAAAGCTTTCGAATTGCTCGATTCTTGTTGGGAAAACTTGGTTGACGAGCCGGGGTTGCTCTTCCGGCATTTCGAGTTGGGTTTTCGCACGGGAAATAGCGAGAAGGCCCACAAGTCACTGGCGAGGATTGAAGAACTACGGCAACAGGGCAAGATTTCAGAGTCTGCCTTCAAAACCGTTTCCATTGACGAGGTGAAGGAATTTGTCAGACAACAAGCGGCGTCAAGGGAAGAAGCCAACAAGTCTTACGCAATAGGACAGATCCCACGGTTGCTGATATGCGATAAGACGAATGCATCTCCATACCTTGACTGGGCCGTAAGAGTTCAGAAGATAGGCCTCCCTGTTTTGCCACAAGATCGGATCGACTTGACTGTATACGCAACAAACGGACTCTATGTAAAGTTTGGGCAGAAAAAGAAGGGCGAGATGGAGCTGATTACGGCTCCGGGAAATGTGAAGGAAATAGTGATTGATTACACAGCACTTATTACTTTGCATAGATTAGGGATCTTGGAATTACTCGCTCAGAGATACGAGAAGGTTTTCTATCCCCTGGTGTTGAAAACGATATGGTTAAGGGATCAGGAACGATTCTATTATCCCCAGTACTCCAGACAACAGGTCCTTAGAAGTCTGCTGCAGAAAATCAATAATAACGAGATAAGAGAGAAAACATCACCGCTTCCAATTTCGGTGTACAGTCCATTGGATCGAGACCTAAGTACCGCGGCGCTGGAGAATATTCCTTTGATTTCATCCTTCATGAAGGCATCGGATCAGGAGAAGTTTCCAGATGCGGTCGTCATCCGTTGCAGCCAGTTGGCCGACTGGTTACACGGGAAAGGGAGGCTCACTGAAGCCAACTGGAAAAAGGTAAGGCAAATTCCTGGTGAAGAGCCTCAGCTTTCCGCTGACAGTGCCCACACGTTAGACCGGGCTACAGGGCTCATCTTTGATCAAATGGCGGCTGAGCTCTTCGAGGAACGCGGTTTCCTACAGCAGGTTATGTCGGCTGGGTTACAGGTTTTCCTCGAAACATTTACCATTGCAATGATCAGAAATACAGTCTTTAACATTGACTTCGCTGGAAATGCCGGCCTGTGGCACAAGGAATTAGCGGAGGCTGTCCGAAGCCTTAAGAGCTTTGTCGCAGTTGATTATTCTTTCGAAAAGTTTGCCGATGCCGCTAAACTCGATTTGTATGCCCAAGCATCTCTAATTCCTATTAGCTACGCCATCGACAAGGATTTGTATCTCTTGACTGATGACCGATGCACACAAATGTTCCCTCGCCCGAACATGCGACAAAAGCAGTTCGGTACCGACGCACTTCTTGGTGATCTATTCGACAAAAAACTCATAACCATTAACGGTTACGCAGCAGCATTCCATCAGCTTTGCGAATGGCGTTACCGATTTCTCATTCCTGACGGTCAGGTACTTCTTGAATTTGCGAGACAGTACAAGAACAATCTTCCGGGCGTCCATCTCAACGACATAGCGAAATATGGCAGAACCTCCATGGAAGACATAGGCCTGTTTCGCGGCCTTGAGGCAACCGACCCGCCGATGCCAATGGGGGCAAGGTATCACCTGGAATGGGTGCAGCGGTGGCTAAAGCTTCTCGTTGACTTATGGGGAGATGATAGTTGGGATGCATCAAAACTGGGTGAATTCACCGACTGGTTCTATGAATATGCCTTTCCAGAAGTCTCTGCAGGATTCAACCCAGCAATAAGGGCGAATCTGGAAAGGGGTGTAGAGCGGATTGTGGTGATGAGATTGTTTCAGTTCGCGTCGGAATCGGGTAATGCGAAGAGGTTGCACGCACTACTCCGACGGACCTTCGAGAATTTTTCAGTTAGTGATGACAGCGCGACCACGGAACTCCGAAATTTTCTGCAGACAGTGATAGATCTCCCGGTAAAGGGACAAAAGGCCGCCGCATTGAAGAAGATGCGTCGAGCAAAGCAGGGCGCGGCAGCAAGGGTTCTTATGGCTTTTTACGGAAAAGACCTGCAAGAAATCTCTCTTAAGCCCGGAATGGAACCCCTTCTGAGGGCACTTGATTTTCTCGTAAGACACAAAACGATCGGAAATGTGACCCTCCAAGAATATATTCCGCCATTGCTCGATGACAGCATCCCGGCTCCAGTAAACGTTGAATTCATTCGTCACGGCCCGATTCTATCAGTGACAAGAGATAGAGAAGGGGTGCGTTTTGTCCTGCACGATCTGGTCAGTCATCCCCTCAGAGAAACACGCCTGCAGGCTTGCGAATACCTATTGCGAAAACGGGATTCAAGTGCCCCAAAAGAAGTGGTTACGAGTGCCACAAAGAAGGTGATCGAGGCATACTTAACTGATCTGGGCTCAACAAACGACTTCAGGTGGCGAAGTGCGGCCGAGAAGTGTTCGGAAGCAGTTCTGCATGACTTTGTGTACGCTGTTGGTCTGTTTGGGAGTTTGCTTACCTTGCCGGCAGAAAACCCTATGCTCACTGACATTGCTTGGAGAGCTGTCCTCAGCCCAAAGCCCGAGACCCTGCTGGATCGATCACCGATGTCTTTGAAGAATACTTTGAAGAATATAGTGAATGTTCTTTCGCCAAAAAGCTCCAGCTCTCCGGGTGACATTCTCGACAATTATCTCAATGACGTCTTTTTCGTACCGGTTGATCCGCCCCAAGACGCTTACGACGTGTTAACAAATATGGCCGGGGTCGAAAAGGCCAAATCAAGAGACGTCCTCACCATTTCCCTGAACTGGCTTGATGCCCATAGAAAAGATCCTTTGGCGTACCTCATGGTTCTCAACCTAGTCCTCAGAGCGCGAGCGAGTTCCGTGGGGCCCGAAAAGGGAGCGTTCACTACGGAAGATTTTTATCGTCATTTGGACGAAATTCTCAAAGCACTATTTCTGGAAGAGTCGGAGGAGCAAGGGGAAATAGGTGCCGCAGAGAGTAAACTGCGTGCGATCTGGAACATGAGGCGAGAGTTAGCCGCCTACTTTTTGATGTATCTCGACGTGAATGCTGAGGCGACAATAGAGGAAGAAGATAGAGTGGGCGTAGCCTGGTGGATGAGTAGGGAGGTTGAGGCGGCACTCTCGCGCATGATCGAGAAATGGAATCCGAATGCACAGATAGCTTGGCTGGAAAAAACGCGACAGTCTTTCATAGAGCCTGAGGTGAGTTCGATAAGACTCATGCATGCCTTTCTTCATAGAAGCACGGAAACGACTGTTGGGCGTTATTACACGGTAGAGGGGGCAGCACCCCTAATGTGTGCCACGCTGTCGCTCTTGATGCCCCGTGACAAACAGCCTTCTGTCTTTGATGGACTTAGTATTCCCACGAAGGCATTTCCGCCGGAAGCCGTTGATAGGATTATAAAAGTTCTTACCAGTCGGACGCTATTGGGTGAAGGACAAGTACCACGCAAATCGGCGCCGGATGGGATTCCGCTACTCTGGGACACGCCGATTTGCCTTTCCGCCCCCTCATTCTTGCGAAAATACTATGGGGACTCCTTTGATTTATTGGGTGACGAAAAAACTCAACTTATTAGGGTCGCCGAAGAAGTGTCGCAAGAAGGCTTCCTAGACAAAGCACTTGAAGGCCTCTCAGAAGCTTTGAAGACAAAAGCGGGTCCAAAGGTAACTTTGACCCTTAGGTGTCTGGTGGTTTTCGTCACGACTCGCAAACGGTTGCCTACTACCGGTGCGAACGTGTGGTTGCCGGACGATATTGTCAGTCGGGTCGAGCAGCTTAACAAACCCTGGAACAGTATCTGCTTGTCTACCTTGCTTTCCATTGTTTCTTCAATGCAGCAGGCCGGTCTATCTGACCACTTAACCGGGCTGGCCGGTCAGTTTACTAACATTAATCTTGATGGCCACGAAGACCGCTATGTCGCTTCCCTCATCGAACATGTCGTAGACATTGCCTTGCACGGCCAGGAACTTCCATTGCTCGACAGCTTTATCGCGAGACGGCACAGCGATAAACGCATAAGGGAAGTGCTCGGAAGAACCAGACGGGCTCTTGAGGCAAATTTCTCAAAAGTACCAGCCGGATTTCGGTCGAATGTACGAAAAGTTTTGAACAGGATAGAAGATGTGCCAGTAAGCGCAGAATAGTTGGGCCTGCTTAGGCGAGAGAGGTGATGACGTGAACGAAAGGCCAGAGATCGGCGGCTCGTATCCTAGGCTTTACACACTTCATTCCCAGAAAGGAGGAGTCGGAAAGACCTCTATCGCCATTGCTATCGCTGCCATAGAAACGATCTTTTGCGCGAAGAAAGCCGTTATCATAGACGCAGATATGACTGGAACAAGCCTTATAGATGTTTTCCAGAACAACTCTGCCGATGTCAGGTACCTCAATGAATTAATTCTGGCTGCTCCCGCCGAGTTCGAACAGTACACCTCCATACTCTCAGGTCAGAAACCTGCGCAGGGGGGCCTAACGTCATTCATGCAGGAGCTTAGCAGGCAGGGCCCGTACTATATGCCGGGCAATCCGGGACTTGTGGAAATTAAGAAGGTTGTCCCACTTATTTCTCAGGAAGATTTTTTGGGCTTCTTCAAACGAAGGCTGGAAGACATCATAGCAGCGGCAGTATTTGAAGGATTTGATGTTCTCGTTATTGATCACAGCCCAGGCTTATTCGGCCTTTCTACGACATCGCTGGATATGGCTCTCAACCTGGCCGAATACATGGAGAACAATCCACCACGGATGGCCAAGCTGATGCACATGATAAAGAAAGAACAGCCATCGATTAAGTCTATTCTTGTCACAACACCCGATCCTGCTGATCACAGGGCTTTACTGTCGTCCCTTTCTAGTGTCATTGAACATAAATCGTTGCATCAGAAAAGTGACATTATCGGGAGAGCGTTGACGTTGGTCAATAACAAAGCCATGGCTAAGCCAGATGAGCGCTTTGACGCACGGTTTGCAATGCAGGAGATTTTCGAGAGTCAAGAAAAAATAGCGCCCGAACGTCGAATGCCAGCGTGGGTGAAGGACGCTCTTCTGGCTAGGGCCAAGAAGACCGGGGCAGTCGCCTGCCAATTCTGTGAACGTTTCGACATGAACCAGATCTTCTCGACAGTATCAGCGCTAAAAAATGCAGGAGAAGAACAACCGCGCCCGGGTATGGCCACTTGGTGTAGAGAGATTGGACTGAGCGTAGACCTGTTCGAACCTCGGACATTTGCACGGCCATGAAGCCTATCGAATTGACCGATAAAAGTTTTTGGAGTTGGCTTTCAAATACGGAGCCGGGCTCAGCTATCTCAGAGTACTTACGTAAAATAAGGAAAAACCAGGTAGAGTCCGGGTATGTTCTGGAACTTCTCAAAGAGGGTTATACAGACCACTCATCTTCGGAAATTTTGGATAAACTCAGCTACTTCATGCCTCGTCGCTATTTTCTAGAGGTGGATTTTTGTGCAAAGACATATGCGACGATTTTCTCTCGGGTTTTTCCTCCCTTGGCGGCGCGGGTCGGTGAATTGGCCTATACAGAGTGGCTCTTGTACACCGAACCGGGTAATCTGCGGTACAGGGACCATCTAATCCATATGTTCAAGGTCGCCTATGCAGGGAGTCAACTGCTTTCGATGGATGACCTGAGAGGCAAGATAACCTCTTGCCAGTTCGCGAGCGGGCATTTCGTGAAATGGTGCAACGGTAAGAAGTTAGACCTACCCTCGTTCGGAATGGAAGAGCGGGCAGAGATAATAGATTTGGCCTTTTTTTTCGCGGCCCTTTTCCACGACTTTGGGTATGGCTACTATTTTCATCGAAAATATCAGGAGCGCTTATTTAGGCTATATAAATGGATCTTACCAGCCTCTGATGCCACAGATACCGGGAGCGAAGGCGTCCAGATGGTTTTGCAAAGCCTCGCCTGTGAATTCGTGAAAAACAATCACGCTTGGCTACGTAGTGTAAACAAGACAAACCAGGCATTCAAGACCTTGGAGGCGTCTGTTGTCGCGGGCTTCTTGCACGACTGCTTGCCATTGAATCACAGCATAGCGTCCGCCTTCTTCATCATCGACATAGCAGAGAAACTGTGGTCGGCTAAGGCAATCAATAGCAAGCTGTATATTGCGCTGCATCTGGCTGCTGAGGCTGCTATGATCCATGACATGACAACGGAAGACCGTTGGGCACATTTGCAGTCCCTGAAGCAGCCCCACTTCCTGGACTCAGACTGCCATACCCATGTGCCTTTGGCCATCCTTTTGATCTTTACCGATGAGCTTTCTACATGGAATCGCTACCGGATTAAAGCGGAATGGGAAGATAATAAGGTTACGTACTCTATGGACCAAAATGGCGTTCCACACGAGATAAACATCACCGTGTCGAACGATACAATAACTATTCAACCGCTACACCATGATTATCCTAACCTTACCAAAGATCCAATAGCCCACGCATTCGGGGGCTTAGCTTTTCTAAAGAAGAGCAAGAGGTATAAGCATTTGAATATGATGGGGTACAAGATTTACGTGAAACCGAGACATCTGCGATAGTTTTGGAGCGTTTTTAAGCGTTATCTCTCGCTGCACACGCTTCCATGTGGTTATCCTCAAGAATTGTGCAACATGAAAACCACTAGTTGCAGGTGAAGCAGGTAACCTCTTTCGGCCGGAGGGAATTTCGATGGATTTCGTCGTGATCGAGGAGTCGCGAGCCGGAGTGTACATTTTGCGTACATGAGGACTCACGGCGCCGATGAGACATGGGCCGGGTACCCAGCCTCCATATTGGTTTGGCTGGGTGGCAAGGCGCAAAATTAACCCGGCCGCTGGCCCCACCCCGGCCGCCCCCCACGCCTTACAGCTTTATCGAAATCGTTTTTGAGATCCCCGCATCCTCCATGGTAACGCCGTAAATCGTGTTGGAGGATTCCATAGTGAGCCTGTTATGGGTGATGAGGATGACCTGCGTTTTTCTACTGATCGTTTTCACGATTTCAAGGAGCGAGACGAGGTTGGCGTCGTCAAGGGGCGCATCTATTTCGTCCATCAACGTGAAGGGAGAGGCCTTTGTGTTCATGAGGGAAAGAAGAAAAGAAAGCGATATGAGCGCTTTTTCACCTCCTGAAAGCAGCTCCATGCGTATCACCTTTTTCCCCGGCGGCTGCACATAGAGGTCTATGCCGTTTGTCTCGGAATTGAGCATCAGCATTCCCTGCCCCCCCTTGAAAAGCGTATAGGTGAAAGCTTTGAACGATTCATTCACCCGTTCAAAGGTTTCGAGGAACAGCTCCCGCGAGACGGAATCTATCTTGGTGATGGTTTTTTTGAGGGATTCCATGGCCTGGGTGAGATCAGCCTGCTGTTTTTCAAGGAACTCGTGCCTTTCTTTCAACTCAGCGCACTCCTTTGCGGCCCTGAAATTTACGTCGCCTATGGCCGTAAGCTCTTCGAGGATACTTTCCCGCTCGGTCTCGTCCTTGATAACCGGCGCCGGCGCTTCCTCCAGTGCTTCCACGCCGTACTCCTCGCGTAGCTTTTTCTCTATGGCCTCCCTCTTTTCCTGGAGCACGAGTCTCTCCCGCTCGACGCTCTCCTTCCTCGCCCTGATTTTATCGTTCTCCTCGGTGAGGGCTTGGAGTTCTTCCTGAAGCGCTGCCCTTTCCGCGTGCGCGTCTCCGAGCTGCCTCTTCATTTCTTCATAGCGAGCGACTGTCCTCTCGCAGTCTTCCTGGAGTATTCCATGGCTCTTTTCCAGTTCTTGCGCCTTGCCCGATGCATTCCGGAACTCCTCATCCACCTCTGTCGCCCTGTGCTGCTTTGCGTGCTTCTCCTTGTGGAGGGCTTCGACCGCCGATTTCTTTCGGGTGTTCTCCTCCTCGTTTTTTTTGAGCTGGTTTCCCACCCTTTCAATGGCGATGGATGTCTGGTGGAATGCCGCGTCGATGCGGCTGTAACTCTCCTTCGCCTGTTCAAGCCTTTTTTTCAGGTCGGCCAGGACGCTCTCAATCGCGCCTTTCTCGTCTTCCCATCTTTTCTTTTCCCTTGCTTCTTCAACCGAAACCGAGGCGTCGTCCTCCCCGGCAGGCGCCTCGAAACCGGATGTCCTTTCTCTGAGTCTTTCCTGCATCGACCTGATCTCCGCCTCGTTCTGAATAATCTCCCGCTCCGCAGCGATCAAGCCGTGTGCTTTTGCGCTCTTTTTCTCCCTCGCGGCCTGCCGGCTCTTTTCGAGCGCTTGTTGGGAGAGGAGCAGCTCGCCCAGCTTCGATGCCTTTATCTTGAGCTGGTCCTCGATCTCGGCGAGCTCCGATTCGAGCTTCATCTTTTCCCGGAATTCCCTGATCGACAATGCGCCCCTGTCCTGTTTTTTGCGGATAAAGCCCCTTGAATCGACGAGGATGTTACCTGACAGGAAGAGACCTTCCTCGCCGCCATTTATCCTTTGGAATGCCTCGGGCAGGTTTTCCACCGGGGTGAGCCTCACGTCCGCCTCTTCTCCGTGGAGTTCGAACATGCCTTTTTTTGAAAAGAAGACAAAGTTGCCGCCATATTCCTTGACGATGATGGAGAGGCTGTACGGGTCTTGCTCCGTCAGCACATGGTACTCCATTTCCCCCGGGAAAAAGTTCTCCATGACGTGTTCGGTTTCTTTGGACGATTTGAGCATCGTAATCAGTTGCTTATAGGGGTTCGGCGACGTCTTGCGACCCTCGCCGTAGCTCTTCATCTGCCGGGAGATCTCTTCCTTCCCTTTTTTTACGCCCTTCAATCCCTCTGTGGCGCTCCGTAGCTGTCCGATTTCCCTCGAAACTCTCTCGCAGCGCTCGGTGAGGTCTTTTTCTTCCGCTTCCATGCGGGCGGATTCGTCGAGCTCCTGTTCCCTGCGCAGCCGTAAAGATGATACTTTTTCTTCGAGGAAACGGAGTTTCTCCGAAAGCACCTTTTCTTCCTCAAGCCTTCTCTCCTCTCGGGCCCGGCGCTCCCTCCGCATCCTTTCCTTTTCCGTGATGCTGTTCTTTATCTCGGTGAGCCGCGTCATCGCACCAAAGAGGTGGTTCCTCTGCTCCTCAACTGCATTTTCCAGCGTTTCCCGTTCCGACCTCTGTGCTTCCCTCTGTGCCTCCAGGCTTCTGCCCTGTTCCTCGGCACCGGCAAAAGCAGCCGCTTCCCGCTCTGCCGACCTGTTCAGGTCCTCGATCTCGGCGCTGTAGAGCCTGATCTTTCCGTCGAGGGCGTCACTCTCTTTTCGCAGGTCCCCTGCCGTCCTCTGGAGCCGTTTTTTTTCCTCCTCGATGTAGTTGAGCTCGAGGAGTCTGCTCTCCATATCCTTTTCTTTGCTCCTGATATCGAGCTCCACCTGTCTGGTGACCGAATCGATCAGGCTGATCTCCTCTTCTTTGGACCGCATCGTATCTTTGATACCGTGCTCGTGTGCTTTCTTGGCTTCCAATTCCCGGACGAGGTCCTCTTCTCTCTCCTTCAGCCTTGCGGCCCTTTTCTGAAGCTTGCCGTAGCCGTCTCTCAGCAGGGCGATGTCAAACTCCTTCAGCCTCTCCTTCAGGCCGTGGTAGATCTGCAGCCTGGCCGATTCCTCCCGGGTTTTCTCATAGTTTTTTAT
>Ga0326728_10011143_pt1 | contig 20682 bp, 14 predicted proteins | sample MB3enrmetagenome_FD_207602 | JGI IMG/M metagenome (GOLD analysis project Ga0326728, IMG submission 207602) | Lab enriched peat soil microbial communities from McLean, Ithaca, NY, United States - MB31MN | ecosystem: Environmental > Terrestrial > Soil > Wetlands > Peat | place: USA: New York... | reverse complement strand
CCCGTTTGCAAAAACTGGCGGCGCAGCCCGAAATGGACGCCACCATTCTAGCCGCCGCCGGCCTGGCCCGGCTGGGCATTCGGATTGCCCCGATGGGCCTGTTGCGCGACGGCGGAGTCACCCAGGACTTGGCCGCTTGCGTCCTCGAGCCGGAATGGATGCTGCCCTGCGTGGGACAGGGCGCGATTGGGCTGGAGATACGCCAGGAGGACGAACGATTGGCCGCAATTTGCCGCCGGCTCAATCACTATCCCACCTTCCAATGTGTGGCCGCCGAACGCTCTTTTCTTCACGCCATGGGCGGCGGCTGTCAAACACCGATTGGCGCTTACGCCGACTGCCGCGGCGCCCGGATTCATCTGCGCGCCGTGGCGCACCTGACGAAAAATGTCCGGCGCGCCGAGGCCAGCGGCGCGTTGCACGAGGCGGTCGCCCTGGGAAAAAAGGTGGCCGCGCAACTGCTGCGTTCCTGAATACCACCCATGAAATCCACAGGGACAGCGATTCGGATTCCGAGGAGGAGCAAGCTCTCATTCCTCCCATCCCTCCCATCCCTCCCAGCGACAGAGATTAGGATCAAGATTAAGAGCCAGGAGATTCCCAACAATCGGCCATGAAATCCACAGGGACAGTTTACCTGGTGGGCGCGGGTCCCGGCGACGCCGGGCTGTTGACCCTGCGCGGCGCCGAATTGCTGGCGCGGGCCGATGTGGTTGTGTACGACGCCCTCATCAACGGCGACATCCTCGCCCTGGCCCCGCCTTCCGCCGAAATCATTTATGCCGGCAAACGCTCCGGCGAACACGCCATCCCGCAGGAAGAACTCAACCGTTTGCTCGCCGACAAGGCCCGCGCCGGCCAATGCGTCATCCGGCTCAAAGGCGGGGACCCTTATGTCTTTGGACGCGGCGGCGAGGAAGCCCAGGCGCTGGCGGAGGCGAAAATCCCCTTTGAAGTTGTCCCTGGCGTTTCCTCCATTTATGCCGCTCCCGGCTACGCCGGCATTCCGATCACCCACCGCGATCATTGCTCCAGCTTCACCGTCTTCACCGGCCACGAAGACCCGGAGAAAGGCGAATCGGGGGCGGTTTGGGCGCAGGCGGCCAAAGCGCCCGGCACCAAAATCATTCTCATGGGCGTGACCCGCATCCGGCAAATCTCGCAGGCGCTCACCGCGCACGGCATGGATGAAAACACGCCGGTGGCCATGATCCGCTGGGGAACCACCGGCCGGCAACAAACCATCGAAGGCACCTTGAAAACCATTGCCGGCGTGGTCGAGCGCACCCAGTTCAAGCCTCCCGCCCTGACCATCATCGGCGAGGTCGTCCAGTTGCGGCGCCAGTTGAACTGGTTCGAGAAGCGCCCGCTTTTTGGCCGGCGCATTGTGGTCACGCGCACCCGCGCGCAGGCCGGCCAGTTGTCCCGCCAATTGCTCGAACGCGGCGCGGACGTGCTGGAAATACCCGTCATCCGCATCCAGCCGCCCACCGAGCGTCTGGCCCTGGCCGACGCGCTCCTCGAACTCAACTCTTACGACTGGTTGATCTTCACCAGCCCCAACGGCGTCGCCGCATTTTTTGAGTATTTCTTCAAGGCCTTTGACGACATGCGCGACATCGGCGGCGTGCGCATCGCCGCAGTCGGCCCGGCCACCGCCGCCAAACTTCAGGAATTGCATCTCAAGGTGGACCTGACCCCGCCGGAATCCATCGCCTCCGCCATAGCCGGCGCGCTGGCCAATTACCAAAGCATCGAGAACTTGAAAATTCTCCTCTTGCGCGCCGAAGTGGCCGGAAAGGAACTCCCCCAAAAACTCGAGGAACTGGGCGCCATTGTGGACGACATCGCCTGTTACAAAACATCGCCCGAAACGGAGGACCGCAACGGCGCCGTGGCCCGTCTCTGGAAAGGCGGGGCCGACTGGATCACCTTCGCCAGCGGGTCCGCCGTGGAAAATTTCCACGCCCGCATCAACTTAAACCAATTGTTGACTCAGCATCCCCGCATCCGCTTCGCCACCATCGGCCCCGAAACCAGCAAGGCCCTTCTCGCCCTGGGCTTTTCGCCCGCCCTGGAAGCCAAAGAGCACACCATTGCGGGCCTGGTCAAAGCCTTGGAAAAAGCCGCGCGCGAATGAGCGCGGGGTAAAACCTCCAGGGTGGCAGGGCGGCAACTTCATCGAACCGTGACCCAATCCCAACCCGGTAGGGCGACTCTGTCGAACCGTGACTCAATCCCAACCCGGTAGGGCGAGACTCTGTCGAGCCGTGACTTCTTCCCAGGAAATCGAGTTTCGGCTCGACAGAGTCTCGCCCTACCGTCAAAGGCGGACACAGAAACCAACGCGCGCGGGGATTAGGGAAAAACCAGGCGGATGGAGGGAGTGGCGGGAATGTGGCCGGCGGGCCAGATGTCGGCTCCTGGGGCGTTGGGCAGCCAGATTCGGTTGAAACTGGCGCTGGACACTTGTTGCCCACTGCCGTCACCGAGCAAAATATTTCCGGCGCCTGCAGCGTTTCCGGCTGAATGCATCTTCAATGACCAGGAAACAGGCCCGGAGACCGGGATGATCACATCATTCCCTTTTCCGCTTTTCGGGGAAAAGCCGTAATCGGAGTCCGGTTTGGTTCCAGGGCCTAAATTTCTGTCGCCGCCTGCGATTGACTGGGGATAAATGTCGTTTGCGCCCACACCCACAAAATAGGAGACGTGGGTATTATCCTTGAAATCGTTCGTGAAGTCCGCGGCGGCCTTCCGCTTGTCCGACGGGCATGCGAGCAACTTGGGAGATTCCCCAAGCTCTACTTGCATGATCACGTAGTTGGTCCAGCAAATCGTGCCCTCATCCGCATTGGTCAGGAAATCGCCCCACCCGCCATTCTTGACGGTCTGCTGGGAAGGCCTCAAATCACCATGATCATCCTGCCAGAGGCGATAGGCCGTGCCGATTTCTTTGAGGTTGTTTATGCAGGCAATTCGCGGCGACTTCGCCGTGGCTCTTGAAAAGAGCGGCAGCATGAACACTGCGACCACAAGCACCACGAGAATCACCACGAGCAACTCACTGCGAGTGAATGCCGGCGAAATGCGCCTCATTTTTTGTTTCATACAGCCTCCGAGAACAAGTCAACCACATTCCGCGGCGGAAAGCAAGACGAATCGCATTGGGAAGGCGACCGGCAGCTCCGTCAGGAGCGAAATACTTGTAGTCAACAAGTGGAAAAAACTTCCCAAGCTCCGTCAGGAGCGAAATATGCCGCTCCTCACGGAGCTTGAATCTGTTTCCATCGTCCAACTACAGAGATGTCGCGCCTGACGGCGCCGACGGAAGCCGCCTTGGACTTACGATCAGTGCCCGTCTAAAAACTCAAATGCGCTCTTCGTCGCTACTTCATCCGCGTCAGCCGCGCGCCTTGGCGGATCAGCGCGGCGGCGGCGGCGGGCGATTTGGACTCGGCATAGATGCGCAGAACCGGCTCGGTCCCCGAACCGCGCAGCATCAGCCACGACCCGTCCTGTGAAATTAGTTTGACGCCATCATACGCCTTTATTTCCGCCAGCGGCGAGCCAAGCAACTGGCGCGGCGGATGGGTCTGGCAGTATTCCATCAGGGCGGCGCGTTTTTCCATGGGGAAATGCGTGTCGAGCCGGGCGTAATGATGCGGGCCGAATTGCCTTTCCAGCCGGCGCAAAAGCTGGTTGACGGAAACGCGCTCCGTGGCGAGCAATTCCAGCAGCATCATGCCGGCGGCGATGCCGTCGCGCTCCGGCATCAGTTCGGGGAATCCGATCCCGCCGCTTTCCTCAAAGCCGAGCAGCACGTTTCCCTTGAGCATTTCCGCGCAGACATACTTGAACCCGACGCCCGTCTCCACCAGTTCCAGGCCGTAGTGCGCGCACATCTTGTCCACCATCGAAGTCGTGGTCAGCGCCTTGATGACCCGTCCCCTGCCCCGCCGGTTGACGATGAAATGATGGAGCAACAGGCAAATAATCTGATGCGTGGTCAAAGGCCGGCCCCGTCCGTCCATCCCGCCCACCCGGTCGGCATCGCCGTCGGTCACCAGGCAAATATCGTGCGGATGCTTTTTCAGCCAGGCCGAGCTGGCGGCGTAATTTTGCGCGACCGGCTCCGGATTGACGCCGCCGAAATTCGGGTCATGCCGCCCGTCCAGTGTGGTGACGCGGCAGGTCGTGCCGCGCAGCAACTCCTCAAAACAGCCCGCCCCCACGCCAAAAAGCGCCTCGTGGGCGAAGCGCAGCCCGGAGCGCGCGATCAAATTGAAGTCAACAATCTTTTTAATCGCCCGGAACAAAGCGGGCCGCAAATCGCGCACTTTCAGCCGCCCGGCGCGGATGGCGTCCGCGGCCGCGATGGCGCGCACCGGGTTCCGATCCAGCAGCCTTTCCACCGCCTGGCAAAGCGGCGACTCGGCCGAACCGCCGTAGTGCGCCTTGATTTTGAAGCCGTTGAAGATGGGCGGATTATGGCTGGCCGTGATCATCACGCCGCCCGCCGCCTTTTGTGTCTTGACAGCAAAGGAAACCGCCGGAGTGGGCGTGGGGCAGCCGCTCAAAACGACCTCGAAGCCGTTTCCCGCCAGAACTTCCGCCACGCGCCGCCCAAACTGATCGGAAAGAAACCGGCGGTCATAACCGACGATGATCTTTTTCTCCGTGAAGGCCGCCGGCGCGGCGTTCCAATAATCGGCGGCGGCCTGACTCACACGTTCCACATTATGGAAGGTGAAATCTTCGGCGATCACGGCCCGCCAGCCATCAGTTCCGAAATGGACGCTCATGCGCGATTTATATGCCGGGTTGGGCCGCCGCCTCGGCCACTTTCCTCAATTTGGCCACGGCGCTCTTCAAGTTGCGCCGGTGGAAAAGACAGGTCCCGCTGATGAAGGTGTCCGCCCCCGCCCGGGCGCACTGCGCCACGGTTTCAAAATCCACCCCGCCGTCCACAGCGATGCGGTAGTTCCAGCCGCGTTCCCGCCGCCAGGCGGCGGCCTGCTGGATTTTGGGCAGCGTTTCCGTGATGAACGACTGCCCGCCAAAACCGGGATTGACCGTCATGACCAGCAGCGAATCCACTTCGCCCAGAAACGGCTCGGCGGCCCGCATGGCCGTGGGCGGGTTGATGGCCAGGCCGATCTCCTTGTGCAACGAGCGAATCTTCCAAATCAACGCCGTGACCCGCTGCCCCAGTTCCACATGAACCGTGATGCGGTCCGCCCCGGCCCGGGCGAACGGTTCCAGCAGGATTTCCGGGCGCGAGCACATCAGGTGAACGTCAAATATACGTTTGTTCAGCGGCCGGACCGCCTCCACCACGGCCGGCCCGAAGGAAATGTTCGGCACGAAATGCCCGTCCATGATGTCCAGGTGCAGCCAGTCCGCGCCGGAGCGGTCCGCGCGCGCGGCTTCGTGGCCGAGCCTGGTAAAATCGGACGCCAGCAGCGAAGGAGCAATAATCATTGCCGCGAAGCGTAATGAAATCCGCCCCGCCCCGTCAACCGGCATTCCAGCCCGCGCCGCTTCTTCAGGAAAGGGACAGCCGCGAAAAGGCGCAAAAGGCCCAGCGCGGCATCGCCCATGCGCTGGCGCGCATAAGCGATGCCGTCAACCAAAGTGTTTGCGGCAGGCCGTGGGTTTCCACCAGGCCACTTTTGGGGCAGATGTTCATCATGCAACATAAACTGACCGGCGAGAACGCCCGTCGGCACACCCGAATAGGCATTTGAACTTGCGCCCGACAAAACACCAGACCTCGTAAAATACGCGTTTATGCGGGACCCCTTTCTTAACCCCTTTCTGCTACGAACGCACTCAGCAAAAAACTCGAAGATTTTGAAGCTGCGGTTGCGCTCCACTTCGCGCACCATAATATCTGCAAAGCGCACTTGGCGATGCGATGCACCGACGGAATGGCGGCGGGCATCGAGCCGAGCCAATGGACGATTGTGGAATGGATCGAACGCTGTGGCGAATAGAGAATATATCGAGCAATTGCAGAGCGTGATTTTACACCTTCACGCCTGCAAATCCTCATGGGTTGAAACCGTGCCTGTGCATGAAGTGTTCGGCGGGGAAACCGTCTGGCGTGGCGATGTGGAGGTTTTTGATCTCATCGGCCACCCTCAAGCCAAAAGGTGCTACGCCTGGAGCCACCTGGACGGCCCAAAGGACGAACGCACCCGATTTGTCGCCGTGCTGGAAATTCCCCCTGTGGAATCTGCGGAAACGGCTGTTCGTGTCCAAATAGTCAACAACAAAACAGGCGCGGCAAGTGGCGATTGCGGCGGAAGTGAGGGGCAAGAAATGAAAAAATACGAAATCGCGCTGATTGTAATCGCCATGATCATCGTCGCCGTTCTTATCACGATTGGCATCCCCGGAGACTAGCGATGTAATCCAGCCGTACACGACCGAAGCGAGGGGAAAGAAATGAGTGGGAAACAAATAACAATCATGCTTATCAGCGGGGCGGTGAACTTGGGGTGCATCGTCGCAAACGTGGCGTTTCATGTGCCAAGATCGCTTGAACCCTGGTGCCTTTTCTTGCTGATGGCGTCCAGCGCCGTTCTGCTAATCCTGTTGGTGTTTTACAAATTGCGCAAAAAATCAAATTAGGACACTGCCGGGGAAGACGAATTGGCGCCGGCGGGCGGAAGGATTTTCTGGAATTCAACGTAGGCGGCGTCCCAGGCGGACGTCTCCCGCGGCTGGAAGGTCTTTGTGGCAAAGGATCGGCGGGTCAGCGCGCGGGCCTCGGCCAGGGAGCCGATCTCGCCCAGGGCGTAGAGTTGCATGAGCAGGTTGCCCAGCGACGTCGCTTCCACCGGGCCGGCCACCACCCGGCAGGCGGCGGCGTCGGCGGCGAACTGGTTCAGCAGATCGTTCTGCGAGCCGCCGCCGACAATGTGAATGGAGGAAACGGGCTTGGCCGTCACTCCTTCCAACAGTTCCTTGGTCCGCCGATACTTCAACGCCAGGCTTTCCAGGATGATCCGGGTGACGGCCCCGGTGTCCGCCGGGGCGGCCTGGCCGGTGCGGCGGCAAAAGGCGGCGATGGCCTCCGGCATGTCGGGGGGCGCCTGGAATTCGGGCGCGTCGGGATCAATGAAAGCGGCAAAGGCCGGGGCGCGCGCGGCCTGGGCGACGAGGGTTTCGTAACTCAAGACCCGTCCGGCGGCGTCCCAGGCGCGTTTGCTTTCCTGCAGGAGCCACATTCCGGCAATATTCTTGACAAAACGGGTGGTGCCAAAGACGCCGCCTTCGTTGGAAAAGTTGGCCTTTTGGCCGGCGTCGGTGATCACCGGCCAATCCAGTTCGCGGCCGATGACCGACCAGGTGCCGGAACTGATGAAAACCGGTTCCGCTCCCTCCGCCGGCACGCCCACCACGGCCGAGGCGGTGTCGTGCTCGGCGGGAGCGATGACCTGCAGGCCCGCCGCGCCGGTCTGGGCGGCCAGCTCCGGCCGCAAGGGGCCAAGCGGGACGCCGGCTTCGACCAGCGGGCCGAAGATTCGCCCGGGCAGGCCCATGGCGGCGATCAGTTCCCGGTCCCAGTCGCGGGCGCGGGTATTATATAATTGACTGGTGCTGGCGAAGGAGCGTTCGCTGGCGCGGCGGCCGGCCAGCCAAAAATGAATCAGGTCCGGGATGAACAGGAGGCGGTCGGCCTTTTCCAGGAGGCGGGCCGGGGAGCGGGCTTCGGCCAGCAACTGGAAGATGGTGTTGAAAAACATGAACTGAATGCCGGTGCGGCGGTAAATCTCGCTCGCGGGCATCCGCCGGAAGGCCTCCTCCTCCATGCCGTGGGTGCGGGCATCGCGATACTGAAAGGGCGGCCCCAGCAAATTGCCGTCCGCGTCCAGCAAGGCGTAATCCACGCCCCAGGTGTCCACGCCCACGGAGACCAGCGCGGGGCCGAATTGGCGCGCGGCCTGGGCGAGGCCGGTTTTGATGTGGGCGAAGAGGGCCTCCAGGTTCCAATGCCAGCCATCCGCCGACTTGACAGGATCATTGGGGAAACGAACCAACTCCCGCAATTCCAGGAGCCGGCCATCATAGATGCCGGCCAGGACGCGGCCGCTGTTGGCGCCGAGGTCCGCGGCCAGGCAGACACGTTGGGCGCCTTTCACTTTTTTCCTCTCCTCATCTTAATCATAATCATGATCTTAATCTGCTTCGTGCAGTCAGTAATCCGAATCGCTGTGATTAAACCGCTGGCATCGAGATTTGGGATTCAGATGAGGAGCAAGATTAAGATGAAGAACCGGAAACCGCCACCCCAAAAAATCACCTGCGCCCAGACACGTTGGGCGCTCATGTTCGGTCTTGTTTTTGGCGGGCGGATGCCCTCAAATGGCGGCGGTTTTGCGCACGGTCTGTTGTGTGATTGTTGGAATGCAACGCGCGGTGCGCCGGCAAATCAAGCAAAAGAGAGAGAAGAATGAGTTTCCAATACGTCAATGATCTTTGGGACGATGCCGCCGCGGCGGCCCTTTCTCCGGTGGAACTGCTGGCGCGCCGCTCCAACTGGCTGGGGGCCGATCCCCGCATCACCCACACCGGGGGCGGCAGCACCTCCTCCAAGCTGGAGGAAAAGGACCCGCTCACAGGCCAATCCGTCGCCGTGCTGTGGGTCAGCGGCTCGGGGGGCGACTGGCGCACTTGGACGCGCGAAGATTTTTCGTCGTTCTGCCAGGAAAAACTGCTCGGCCTGCCAGAGGTTTACGCCCGCCGGAAAGACCAAGGACCCCATTCGCCGGCCGGGGACGAGATGGCGGCGCTCTACCCGCGTTGCGCCTTTCACCCGCACCCGCGGCCCTGCGGCATGGACACACCGCTGCACAGCTTTCTCCCCGGACGGCATGTGGACCATACGCACCCCAGCGCCATCCTCGCCATCGCGGCCAGCCAGCGGGGCGAGGAGTTGACCGCGAAAGTATTCGGCGGCGAGGCGGCTTGGGTGCCGTGGAGGCGGACGGGGTTTGAACTGGGCCTGGCCGCGCAGGAAATCGCGCGCGCCAATCCGCGCATCCAAGCCATCCTGTTGGGCCGGCACGGTTTGATCTGTTGGGATGACGATCCGAAAGCCTGTTATCTGCGCACGCTGCAATGCATTGAGAAGGCCGCCGCCTTCGTCGAACGACAATACCAGGCCAAGGGCGGCCACGCCCAAGCCTTCGGCGGCGTCCGATACCAAAGCATCGAATTTCACAAACGCAATTGGGCTTTGGCGCAAATCCTGCCCTGGCTCCGCGGCCAGATGTCCCGGCGGGAGCGCGTCATCGCCACCGTGCAGAACGACGACCCCCTCATGCGCTTTATCAATTCCAGGAATGCGCACGACCTGGCGGAATTGGGCCCCTCCTGCCCGGACCATTTTCTGCGCGCCAAAATCAAGCCGCTTTATGTGAATTGGGATCCACAGGCGGAGGACCTCGCCGGGCTGAAACTCAAATTGAGCGTCGGGCTGGAGCAATTCCGCAAGGATTACTCGCATTATTACCATGACTGCAAACATCTCCGTTCGCCCGCCATGCGCGACCCCAATCCCTCCGTGATTCTCCTCCCCGGTTTGGGGATGATCGCGTGGGGCAGGGACAAGAGCGAATCGCGCCTCACGGCGGAATTTTACAATGCCGCGGTGGAGGTGATGCGCGGCGCGGAGGCGATGGACCAATATGAGGCGCTGCCGCGGCAGGAGGCCTTTGACATCGAATACGGCCTGCCGGAACAAGCCAAATGGCGCGGACTGCCGGCGGAAAAGGAACTGGCGCGGCAAGTGGTGATTGTGGCGGGGGCCGGTTCCGGCCTCGGCCGGGAAACGGCGCTCCGGCTGGCCGGGGAGGGCGCGCATCTGGTTTGCGCGGACTTGAACGCCGGGACAGCCGGCGCCACCGCCAAGGCCATCACCGACCAATACGGGCCGGGCCTCGGCGCGGCGGGCAGCGGCGTCTCCGGCTGCGGCCCGGCCATCGGGCTGGGGTGCGACATCGCCCGGCGGGGGAGCATCCGCGCCATGCTGGACCAGACGGCGCTGGCCTACGGTGGTTTTGATTCCATCTGCGTGACCGCCGGAATTTGCGCGCCCGGCGACGCCTCCGGCCGCATCCCCGACGATCAATGGGCGGGGATCTTCGCCGCCAACGTGACCGGCGGTTATCTGCTGGCCGACGAAGCGGGCAAGGCGTGGAAAGAACAGGGGTTGCCCGGAAGTCTCGTATTGACTACAAGCGCCGCCGCCGTGGCGGCCGGAAAAGGCAGCCTGGCCGGCGACCTCTCCAGAGCCGCCGCCAGCCATCTGGCGCGCAAACTGGCGGTGGAACTGGCGCCGCTGGTGCGCGTCAACAGCGTCGCCCCGGCGACCGTGGTGGCGGGCAGCGCCCTGTTCCCGCGCGACCGGATCATTTTGTTGCTGGCCGCATACAACATCCCCTGCACCGAAGGCGAGGCGACCGAATCGCTCGTCAAGAAACTGGCCCAGTTCTACGCCAACCGGACACTGGCCAAATCGCCGGTCACTCCGGCGGACTTGGCGGAAGCCTATTTTCTGCTGGTGAGCAACCGCCTGAGCAAAACCACCGGCCAGATCATTGCCGTGGACGGCGGCTTGCCGGAGGCCTTTTTGCGGTGATCACTTCAGCGCCAGAATTTTGCGCTCGTTTTCAAATTCCAGCGTGACTGCGGATGGGCTGATCGCCACCACCACCGCGCCGGCGGGAAGCTGGTCTCGCGGCCGCACCCGCCTGCCGCTGATGACGGCGCAGGGGTTGGTTTTGGAATAGAAGATGGATTGCAAATTCAAATCGGCAAAGGCCAGCTCTTTCGCCGACGGCGGCGGGGGCGCGGCGGGCGCGGCGGCAGGAGGCGCCGCGGGCGCGACAACCGAAGGAAGAGTCTCCGCGGCGTTCGCCGGAGCATCGCCGGGCAACGGGGACGGGGCGGCCGGAAGCGGCACGAGGGTGGCGACGGTGATTCGTGCCGGGGCGGCGGCGGCCACGGGCCGGTTTGCGGCCTTTCCCCGGCTTGGTTGAACCGCGGGCCCCACCGCCAAGCGCACCAGAGCCGCGGTGCCCAGCAAGAAAGCGACAAGAAACACGGCTGCCGCCATTGCGGCGCATACCCAGCGCTGCCGCCATGGGGAAGCAACAGACCAAGACGCGGAGAGCGCCGGAGAAAGCACGGGCGCCGGCTTGACCGCGTGCGGCACGGCCTTGACGCCGGCCGCGCCTGGTTTCTTGAAAACGCTGGTTTCGCCGGGCCGGGCGCGGAATTCGGTCCCCTGCAAATCCGTCGTCAGAACCATCTCGCGCCAGAGTTGCAACCGGCCGGAAAGGCCCAATTCCGCCAGATACGCTTCCTCAATAGACGGAGCGACGAAGCCTTCCTTGTCGCGCCTGGCTTCATAGTAGAGCACGTCGGCCACATGGACGGCGGTCAGCGGGGTGAAGCGTTTGGCCAGGCAGCGGGACGGGTTATGATGGAGGGCGGCGGCTTCCACCAACTCGATGGGCATCCCCCAAAGGCCGAGCAGATAGGCCCCGATCTCGCCATGACTGGCGCCAAAAATCTGCTTCTCCACCTGCCAGAGCGGCAGGTGTTGCTGGCGGGCCAGGGCCTGGGCGCCGTTGTATTGCTCATCAAAATTGGAGGCCAGGACCAGCTTGCCCAAATCGTGCATCAAGCCGGCCGTGAAAGCCGACTCGGCCAGCGCCGGATCCTCCTCTTGCGCCAGCGCCAGCCGGCGGCTGAGGCGCGCCACTTCCGTGCTGTGCCGCCACAGCCGGTCAATCGAGAAATAGACCGGCTTGACTTTATCGTATTGACTGAGAAGTTTGAGCGTCATCACCATGGACTTGACCGTTTCAAAACCCAGAATGCCGACCGCCTCCACCGGATCGGTGATCTTGCGCGGCATTCCGAAACAGGCCGAATTGGTGACCTGCAGCAGCTTGGTCATCATGGCCATGTCCTTGGCGATGACCGCCCCCACTTCGTCGGTCGTGGCGTGCGGGGACTTGAGGGCGTGGATCACTTCCAGATAAAGAGAAGGGACGATGGGGAAGGTGCGCAGACGGGCCACCAGTTCGCGCAATTTGTCGTTGGCCAGCCAGAGGTCAATGGACAGGGCGCGCTGGATGGCGCTTTTCAGGGTTTCCGGGTCGCACGGTTTGGTCAGAATCAAGTGCGGTCCTTCCACGTCCGCCATCCGGTGCTCGTTGTCCCTCTCTCCGGCCAGCAGAATGCGGATGGTTTTGGGATATTCGGCGTGGATGCGGTCCAATAATTCGACGCCCTCGCTGGCGCCCGGCAGGGCGCAATCCGCCACCAGCACATCGCAGATCTGCAGGGCCATCTCGGCGAGCGCGGCGTCCGGGCCGGCCGCCAATTTGACCGTCCACTCCTTCTCCAGGGCGCACCCATATTCGGCCAGCGCGCGCGGATCGGCGGTCGCGATTAATATGCGTTTATCGGCCATAAAACTTCCCCGGGCAGGCACCGTCCTGCCGCGAGATTCTGTCTTATTGGTTCTATCGGCGGTCCCGGGCAAGGACTTGAGGGCGCATTTCACTGGCCTTCTCCCGCCGGGGCCGGTAGAGTCCCTTTTCTCATGGCCTTGCCCATAAAACTGATCTCAACCGATTTTGACGGGACTCTCTTTGCCGAGTTCGAGAACCCTCCCGTCCCGCTCGCCCTGCAAAGCATCCTCGGCCGGTTGCAGGACCGCGGCGCGCGCTGGGTCATCAACACCGGACGCGATCTTTCCAGCCTGTTGGAATCGCTGGGGCGCGCCCATCTGCCCATCAAACCGGATTTTCTGGTGGTGGTCGAACGCGAGATTTACGTCCGCCGCGATTCCCAATACGTCGAGTGCGAGCCGTGGAATCGCGCCTGCGCCGAGGCCCACCGCCAATTGTTCCAGCGGGTGCGCCCCGATTTGCCGCGGTTGACCGCCTGGGTGCGCCAGCGCTTCAACGCCACTCTCTACGAGGATTCCTATTCCCCCCTTTGTTTCATCGCGGAAAAAAACGAGGACGCCGAGGCCATTCACCGGTACCTCGATGAGTATTGCCGCCAAGTGCCGGGCCTAATGGTCGTCCGCAACGACGTCTATGCCCGCTTCAGCCACCGCGACTTCAACAAGGGAAGCGCCCTGAAGGAAATCGCCCGCCTCCTCAACATCAGCAACGAGGAGACCTTCGCCGCCGGCGACCACCTCAACGACCTGCCCATGCTCTCGCGCGACCATGCCCGCTGGCTGGCCGCCCCGGACAACGCCGTGGACGCCGTGAAAAAGGCCGTTCGCCGCCAGAATGGATATGTCAGCCAGCTTTCGCACGGACACGGCGTGGCTGACGGCCTGGAATTCTGTCTCAAGCGCGCCGCCGTCCTCGGTTTTGTTGACATGATGGACAGCCGGGAATAACGCGAAGGCGCCCCCGGGCTTTCGGAAGAAAGCCGCAAATAAATCCCGACCTCCTTGCTTCCCGGTCGCATTTCACCAACCTCCTTGGACTCATAACTTTCGCGCCGCCAGCAGACACGGCCACCATCAGTGAATCAAAGAAGAATACCATAAGTCATCTCCGGTCACTTTTTTCCCATTTTTTCGACCCGCTATCAATTTGAGGTTGACAATGCGTTTGACTCTCCGCCCGGTCTGTGTCGTGTACGATAAGGAAGAATAATTTTTAGAACATCGTCATCTATTACCTTTAAAGAAATCGCCTATTTTGAAAGAAAGGGGTTGACATCGCGTATTATTTGTAGGAAATAACACTCATTAAATAATTTAGAATCGGTCGTTTGGTTTTGCGCGGTGGCGTTGTTAGCCCTGCGCCGGAAAGGTGTTCTGAAATTATTTTCGGCATTCAGGCGCCGGTGGCGCCGTGGGGGGCTTCTCAAGCTCGCGCAAGGGTTATACCCGGACAGTCTTATTTCCTGCGGCGGTTTCATCTCGAAAGGTTTCTTTATGAAAAAAATGGTTTTTCCCGTCATGTTAGGTTGCGCCCTGCAGGCTTCTCTGGAGGCGCAGACGAATTCGCAACCCGCTTCCACGAACACGAACCTGCCTGCCGCCACGGTGGTTGCGCGCTCCGGGAATTCGCGGACTTGGGCCAGGATTACCAGCCGGACCAATGCCGCCGGGCGAGTGTCATTCGTCACCAATACAGCCTACATTGAATTAGGCTCCGGCCTTTGTTACAAAACGAATGGGCTGTGGGTGGATTCGGCGCCTCAGATTGGTATTGTGGCCGACGGCGCTTCCGCGACGCAGGCCCCGCACAAGGTGCATTTCGCCGGCAATGCCAACACCGCCGGCGGCGCAATCCATTTGGTCACGCCCGATGGAAAGGTCTTTGACAGCCGGGTTTACGGTCTGGCCTATTGGGACAGCGCGAGCGGCACGAGTGTGCTGTTGGCGCCGCTCAAGGATTCCCAGGGATGGGTGGTCGGGAGCAACCGGGTCGTCTATGCCGATGCGTTCCAGGGGTTGAAGGCAGACCTCGATACCGCGTGACGAAGGCCGGATTGGAACAAAATGTAATTCTGCGAGAGAGGCCGCCGGCACCCGAGTCCGTCGCAGTCGGACTGTCCCCGGCTTCCACCCGTCTCGAGGTGCTGACGGAGTTCTTTTCGCCACCGGCGCCTGCCAAGACGAGGAGCCTGGTCGTGAGCGGCGTGCAGGAGGATACTCTGATCAATTTTGGCGGAATGGCCATCGGCATGGGGAAGGCCTTTTTCACCCAAGGCCTGGATGGCTCCAAGGCGGCGGTTTTGGGGCGCGTTTCCAAACACTGGTCCACGTTGGAACTTCGCAAATTTCTCGTTGAAGAAATTCCCTACGCGGCCATCTCGAACGCGGTGCAAAACCTGCCGCTGCATGCCTCCGCCGCCCCGGCCGGGGCCGGCGTCAAAAACCTCGCGGCGCTGGAGCCGCTCCTGCCCAAAGAGGTGGCCTCCGCCGCAGCGCCGAAGACGATGAAATTGAGCATGTCCATGCCGGCCCAGGCCGGGGTGGTGCTGGATTACACTTTTTTCAGTTGGGGCGACATTGACACGAACGTTGTATTCCAATCGGATACGACTTACCTGATATTTGGAGACGGGGACCCCTTGTGCCTTTACCAGCCCGTCACTTTTGAGGGGGGGACGGTTGTGAAATTTGGGGGAACCAGCGCCGATGTGGCAGCGATCCGAAACGAGGGCGATTCCTCCTTCAATTTCAATGGTTCTGATTATCGTCCGGTGGTGCTCACCTCGGCAGCCGACAACAGTGTCGGGGAGACCATAACCCAATGGTGCGGTCTTGACGGTTTGTCGGCCGGCACGGGAAATTATCTTCTGGAGGAAGGCGGCGGGGGCAACGAGTATTACCCGTCCGTCACGCATGTGAGATTTTGCTACGCTTTGACCGCCTACGAGGATGACGTTGATAACCAGCATTTTTTCGGGGACTGTCAATTTGTGCAATGCAGCGGCGATGCGGTGTACGTGCCCAATGATCAGTGGATTTGCCTGGAAAACGACCTGTTCAGCGGTTGTGGTTCCGTCATCGAAGGCCAGGACCTTACCCTGCAGGCGGAGAATATCACGGCGGACTGCATCGGCACGTTTGCCGGCAATCTTCATGGTTTTTCAGGCCCGTGGGGTGGCCCGTCTTACGGCGGGACCATCATCAATTCCATTTTAACTGCCTCTGATCAAAGTGATCAAAGTAATCCGAGCGTAAATGATTTCTCTCAGGTCAGCACCGTGGTGGCGGGCAGCGGGAATGGCATCTATCAAGGCGTCGGTGACGGAAACTATTACCTCTTGCCCGGCACCTACCAGAACGCCGGGACAACAGCCATTGACGGCTCGCTTTTGGCCGATCTGCAAACTAAGACGACCTGTCCGCCGACGGTGTATGCCACGCCCATTTCGGGCAACACCGTCTTGGGCATGGCCGTCCCGCGCGACGCCTGCTACCCGGGGCCGGACTTAGGATACCATTATGAGCCGCTCGATTACGTTTTCGGCGGCGCCACAGTCAGCGGCAGCCTGACCTTTATGGCCGGCTGCGCGGTAGGATGGTTCAACCCCGGCCAGGGCTACGGCATTTTATTGGGCAGCGGCGCGACGGCGAACTTCCAGGGCGCCGCAAACATGCCGGTCTGGTGGGTGCGCGGCAACACGGTGCAGGAAGAAGGCGGCAGCACGGCCTGGCCGGGGGCCGGGGCCGCGGGCGGGCTGGTCGGGCAAGGCGGCAGTGGCTCGCCGCAGGCGAATCTGTTTTTCACGCATTGCTCCATCCTGGGCAGCGGGGACGGCGGCTTCCTAAACCACTTCGCGGACTACGAGGGATATTTAACTGTGAACGCCGCGCATTCCGAGTTTTACGGCGGCATGATCGGCGGTTACGCACTCAGTTGCTATTTCACCAACTGTTTGATGGATCGGATGGGCGGGGGCCAGTTTGAGGGCTATCCGGGCAATGCCTTCATCGTGCAAAACTGCACCTGGCACGGCGGGTGGTTAAGTTTGACGCCAAGTGCGGCTATTTCGTTGGTCGTGCGGGACAGCTCGTTTGACGGGACGTGCCTTTCCATCTCCAATTACGCCCGCAGCGGATACGCGAATTACGATTACAACGCCTTCTCCGACGCCTCGCAGGAGTTTCCCCTGAGTGGGAACCACAACGTCGTCGTCTCCGGCGGCTTCAACTGGCAAAGCAGCAGTTTTGGCAATTATTATTTGCCCGGCGGCAGCCCGCTCATCGCCGCCGGGGACGTGACGGCGAACCTGGTTGGCCTCTATTATTTCACCACCCAAACCAGCCAGGCGCCGGAAGGGGACTCTCAGGTGGACATCGGCTATCATTACGTGGCTACGGATGGTTATGGCAATCCGCTGGCCGATGGCACCGGCCAGCCGTATTATCTGGACGCGGGCAACGGCAACATCGTGGAAGAATCCGGCGAACTGTCCGGGGCCGTTCCCCCCATCCAATTTACCATTGCCGTGCCCAACCAATACGTGAACAACGCCGGCGTGCCGCTGCAATTGACAATCCAATCCGGGGTGCTATATTACTGCACCGTGATGTTGGACAGCACTAATTTCGCCGGCGCCAGTTGGACGCCCTACACGTCCTCCACCATCGCGGCCAATCTGGGCACGGCGCAGGGCTGGCATACCGTGTGGGTCGGCTTGTGCGGCCAACCCAGCGGCCCGGCCGGCGGCGCCCTGCAGACGTGGAACGCCATCCGCCTCAATCTGGACTTGACCGCGCCCGTTCTCGTCGTGACCAACGCCACCACCGTCACAGTGCCGGTCCTTCAGTTGGGCGGCTACACGACCGAACCCTTGAGCAGCATCAGCTACAGCTTGGACAACGCCGCTGGTTTTGTCGCCAACCAGCAGGCTTTGGTTACAGACCAGTATTACGACATGAGCATCGGGGAATTTACGACGAACTATTTTGCCTGCCTTGACATCCCATTGACCAGCGGCCTGAACGTGATCACACTGCAGGCGGCGGACATGGCGGGCAATGTCACCGTGTCCAGCTTCAATTTCACGCTGGATTATTCCGCGAAGGCCGCGCCGACGGTGGAGATCACCTGGCCGCCCGATGGCGCGCTGGTGAGCGGCAGCAGCTTCACCTGCCGGGGCCAGATCAGCGATCCGACCGCCAGCCTCACCGCCTCGGTGGTGGACACTAATGGCAATACGGACATCTATACCGGAGCGGCGGACCGGGACGGGAACTTTTGGCTCGAAGACCTTCCCTTGAACGCGGGAACGAATGCCTTTTCGATTACGGTCACCGACGTGCTTGGCAACAGCAATGTGGCCTCCATCAGCATCGTGCAAAGCGCGCTGGCCTTGACGATGAACGACATGTCGCTCGATCCGCAGCTCTGGCAGCCGACGGTGAACGTGAGCGGAACGATCTCGGATCCGACCTATACCGTATGGGTCAACGGAATGCAAGGAAACAACAATGGTGACGGCACCTGGTCGGCGAACAACGTGCCGGTGGACCCGGGCCTCAACGCGAGCTTCGTTGTGACGGCGTATGCGCCGGGCCAGACCCAGCCGGCTGGCGCCGTTAGCTCCGATCCTGTAAAACCATCCAGGGTCTATGTTTCAAGATACGTAGAAACGAATTCATTATGGGCCGACACAATGTACCTCTATGCTCCTGGAAACGGCTGGCTTGAGATGATTTCCGAGGTGACTAACCTAGTCAACTGGAGCGACGGCTCCACTGGCTACGGATATCAAGCGTCCTTCGACAACATGACCGGGAATGAAGTTGCAACCGTTTCCGGCCTGAGAATCGCGGCGTCGCCGCCCAGCTCATGGCCGAGTATTTCGGTTGGAACGGCATCAAATTTGGTAAACGGCAGCTTCTATTATGAACAAGCCTGGACACCGCCCATTACTTTCGAGCATTGCGACATTCCGGTGCCGTTGCCGAATTGCATGGGTGGGTATGTGGACGCAACCTGCGCCCTTGCTGTAATGAATACGGGACAACGATACGCGCAGGCGACAATCCGATTGGAGACAGGAGGCATACGCGGCTCCAAGGCTCAAAACCTGTTTGTCATCAACTGCTCGGCCGCAGACCAGAGGCCGACGGTGAGCCAGCCCCCGTCAGGCCCCAATGCATTTGCTCCGCCCGGTGCGCCGACGCCCATTCCGCCTCAGAGCATCGCGATAGGAACCCTTGGAAACCTCGGAGCGGATGGCAACCTCTACGTGCTACTGCCCGACAACACCAACGTGGATATAACGCCCACTGTCAGCGGGAGATATTACTTCACTTTCGTAGGCAACACCGGCGACCCTGTAGCAGCACCGAAATACACCTTCACCAGCCAATGCCAGGCCACAATTCCGACAAATCAGAGCAGAACAAATATTGGGGTGGGGGAATTGGTCAATTTATCCTTCAGCCCAAGCCTGCCGATAAACGCGGTTTGGACTGCGTCCGCCGGCAGTTTGGCTTCAACCTCTTCAGCCACGAACGTTTTCACCGCCCCCAGCAACGCGATGACCACAACCATAACGGAAACCTTCCCCAACGGCCAAGCGTTAAGCAATATTTTCACAGTGGTTCAACCAACGGGAATGCCTACCGCGGTTTGGGTGTCGAATGACACAAGTAAATTCTCTGCGAATGTAGCAGGGGTTGGACAAGTCCTCAAAGTTTTTATTTATCCAACAAATGTTTCCTTCTCTCGAGTCCAACTTATGGAGTTCGGAGAATATGCTTCCAACCCGTACGGCTATTTCGCGAACACCAATTGGACTCCTCTTCTTTTATCCCATAATATGGGGGCTGGCTCGCTCAACTTTTTCTATTTAGATGCCGACAACTCCTGGCCCGATACTGATGAGGCAGGTCCGGCGCCAAATTTGCCATCCTGTCCTTGGTCCCCCGGCGGTTTCTATTGGGACATTCCGGGTTATTGGAAAGTCGGGGATTCAACGGCCACGTCTACATTGCTGACAAATTGGAAACAAACCTTCACGATTGATGCTTCAGGCACTATGTCCGTGTCAAAGTTTGGCAATACGGCGACCCGATTTACAAATAACACATACACAAATACAATCAGCCATTAGCATGTCTTATGCACAAATTCCCTTTTATATGTATGGTTGCCGCTTTGGGATTACTTCCAGGATCGGTCATACACGGCTCCTCACAGGTCGTCGGATGGGGGTTTGACGCCAGTGGGGAGGCGACGGGAACAGCCGCGTCGCCTACGAATCAGATGGCTAGTGGAGTGGTAAGGTTGGCCGGCGAGGGTTTAACGAATATCGTCGGCATTGCGGCTGGGTATGAGCAAAGTCTTGCGCTGAGTAAGGACGGCACGGTAATCGGTTGGGGCAGGAACGATTGTGGCCAGGCTACAGGTCGAAAAGGCGGCCAGAATGGCATTGTAACAATTAATGGCGTTGTTTTGAGTAACGTAATCGCGATTTCCTCGGGCTTTCTCCACAGCTTGGCTCTCCTGAACAATGGAACGGTCGCGGCATGGGGAAATCAGGCGACAGTGCCGGAGGGCTTAAGCAATGTGGTCGCTATTTCTGCTGGATGGGACCACAGTCTCGCACTCAAAAAGGACGGGACAGTTGTGAGCTGGCCAATTCAGTTGCGGGAAGGCTTGAGCAATATCGTTGCCATTGGCGCAAGCAGCATTATGAATGGGGAAGATGTGGTTGCGAAAGCCGATGGGACCCTGATCATGTGCAACAACGGCCCTGGCGGAAGCCGATCCATCAAGGGTATTAGTAATGTAGTTGCAGTGGCTGTAGGGAGCCATGTTTTGGCCCTCACAAGAGAGGGTACTGTTTTTGAGATTGACTGCCCGCCAGTCGAAAACCGGCGTTCCGATGTGGCATGGCTACATGAAGGCTTGACAAACGTAGTAGCGATAGCTGCCGGGCGCTCGCGATGTCTCGCGCTCAGGGGCGATGGAACGGTTGTGGTCGTTTTTGGGGAAGGCTTCCCGTCTTTCCTAAACCCACCTGGTGACTTAAAGAACGTCATTGGCATTGCGGCAGGCGGTATGTTCTGTCTGGCACTAGAAAAAGAGGGGCCATAAAAAAGGTTCCTCTCCACGCCTCCGACCTGGCTGTCAGAGTAGAAAAGAGAAA
>Ga0326728_10011142_pt1 | contig 20683 bp, 23 predicted proteins | sample MB3enrmetagenome_FD_207602 | JGI IMG/M metagenome (GOLD analysis project Ga0326728, IMG submission 207602) | Lab enriched peat soil microbial communities from McLean, Ithaca, NY, United States - MB31MN | ecosystem: Environmental > Terrestrial > Soil > Wetlands > Peat | place: USA: New York... | reverse complement strand
AAAAAATTGGCCATCTGCCGCTAACGCACCAGTACCGTACCGGCGCTCTCATAAACCTGAGTCAGGTACCTTGCATAGAATATTGTAAGGATTGGCAGAACAACAATGAAGAGAATGCCTGCAATGACTGATCCCGGTATGAGCAATTTAATTACAAGCACAGCACAGACAGCCTCGAGAATGAGTCCAGGTATCAAGACAATAATAATACCGATTATCAGTGCCAGGATATAGGACAACCAGCCAATCTTTTTTATCGTTGTAATAATTTCACCGAAATTAAATGCTTCGCCGAATTTTGCTGTCCGTGCAAACCGGATGATGCCGATTGGAGAGATAATGGCAAAAATAATGACGACAATGATCAGAATCCCAAGAAGACCTGCACCAACCATATTTGACATCATTCCCGTCATCATTCCCGTCGGGCTGTTTTGGATTGATGCAAAGGCCAGACCAATAATGAGGAACCAGAGGATAAATGCCGGTATTGCATAAATTATACTGACGATAATGAGAAGTATTCCATCAACGATGAGTTTAGACCAGTTTTCTACTTCGGGAGCAGGTGTTGTTCCCCGGTATACACCCATGATATATCCCATCAGAGGGATAACGAGGATGAGTGTGGCAATACTCAGGAGCAGCCACTTGTTCACCTTGTCAATAATACCTTCCTTTACGTAGGTAAAGGAGTCCCCGATCAGAGTCCCATAATCCATTTTATTTCACCCGATGGATATGTTCCAATGTGATTATTGATTTAATAGGTACTCGGTTTGAATCCACGATTTTTACTTCAAAGAACCAGGCATTTCTACAGAGCCTTAATTTCTTTAAAAAAGTTTATCAAGGCTATCGAAAATTTTAAAAAGTTCGGGAATGTTACCGAAAATTAAAAAAAATATCTGTTCGGAACGATTCCACGGACATACTCCGGGATTTTTTCCGTGTTGATCCCGATCAGTGGTATTGCCGGAACGGCACGTACTGGTCGATGATTTTGACCCGGTCTCCCTGTGGCGTCACAACCCAGACCTCGGCCCGGTCATAGTTGCCGGTAGTGCCCTGAAGCGTAATTGTCTGCCCGGACGCGAGGGGCTGGGTCAGTTTACCGGTCTCGACCACGCCATCAGTCCGGGTCACCTGCATATCGATCTCCTGGACGAGGTTCATCCCATTTCCGCCATTGAATGTCATAATGATCTGCGGGTCGATGGCTTTGCCGTTGCTTGCAACCTGGACGGCAACCGACCAGTATATTGGGAGGGTCTGGGTCGGGCCCGGGGTGGAGAGGGTTGAAGGGACTGCTGTTGAACCGGTATTCGATGGTGAGGTTCCTGACTGGGTGCAGCCCGCCGTTAAAATGAAGACTGCCAGAACGATGATACCTGTAAAAAGGATTTTTTTGTCCATACAGGAAATGCAGCCGGCAGGTATTTGAGCATTATGCGTGCGGCCTCCGGGATATGTTCCGGTTCGTTCAAAACCACGGGATTGTCCTGATGACCTGAGAGGAAACCGGGTAATGTATGATGTCACCCCATTGCATCAAGGCCGGTTTGTGACCTTCCTGATACTCCATGAAGTCCTGCCGCAGGACCGGGAAGCCTGGCAGACAATACATATAACGAGGCCCCATCTTTCTTAAGGGAAATGATCGTATGAAAAAACCTGCACTGCTGATCATCGATATGCAGAACGATTTTGTCCTTGCCGGTGCGCCACTCAGGGTGGCGCAGGCAGCAGCCGTTATCCCGAAGATCCGTGAAGTCCTCGGGCAGTTCCGCGCGAAAAATCTTCCCGTCTTCCATATCCTCCGGGTCCACCGCAGGGACGGCGCTGACGTGGAGATCATCCGGCAGGAACTCTTCCGGAAGCAGCCGTTTGCCGTGGAGGGAACACGCGGTGCCGCCGTGGTCGACGAACTCACCCCGCTCCCGGGGGAGTACGTGATCCCCAAGATCCGGATGAGTGCCTTTATCGGGACCGGGCTGGACCTCATCCTCCGGAATCTCGGCATCACGGATCTTGTCGTGACCGGCATCCAGACCCCCAACTGCATCCGGACCACGGTCTTTGACGCCATCGCGTATAACTTCCCGGTGGTGCTGGTTGAGGATGCTGTCGGGGCGCAGTCCGATGAGATCCACCGTGCCAATGTCCGGGACATGGCAAATATCGGCGTCCGGATTATACGGGCGCACGATCTCAATGCAATGCTCGGATAATTGAACCGGGCAAGAACAGGATCCGGGAATGCTCTTCACCTCCGCAATCGTGATCGCAGGTCTGGCGGCCATAGCTGCCGGCATGATCAACGCCCTTGCAGGTGGCGGCACTCTCGTTTCGTTTCCTGTCCTTCTCGCACTTGGGATTCCCGACGTTGCCGCAAATATCACCAATACCGTGGCATTATGCCCGGGGTATCTTGGCGGTGCAATCGCCCAGAGAGGGGATCTCCGCGGGCAGCAGAAGCGCCTGTGGCTGCTGGTCCCGGCCGGCATTATTGGGGGCATCATCGGAGGTTACCTGCTGATCGTTATCAGCGGGCAGGTGTTTCACCTGCTTGTTCCCTTCCTCATCCTGCTTGCCGCAGTGCTGCTGGCGGTGCAGGACCGGGTGCGTGACTGGGTCAGGCGGCATGCCGGGCACGACGGTTCCGATACGCAGGGCAGCAGAAGGGCATGCCTGCCGGTCTGCCTCGCTGCCATCTATGGCGGGTATTTTGGCGCCGGACTGAGCGTGATTGTGCTGGCCGTGCTCGGGCTTGTCTTCGACGATTCCCTCACCCGGCTCAATGCGCTCAAGCAGTGCATCTCGCTCGGTGTCAATGTTGCAGCGGCAGTATTCTTTCTGTTTTCCGGACTGGTCGTGTGGCCGGTCGCTCTTGTTATGGCGGCTTGTGCCCTCGCCGGAGGGGCGGCCGGCGGGCGTGTTGCAGGGCGTATCGACCCGGTCATGCTGCGGTGGACGGTCGTCGTGATCGGGATCGCGATCGGGATCGTTTTTCTTGTAAGATTGTAAATCGGGCAATCCGATAGTGGATCTACTTTTTTTATTTCAGTGCATTTCCTCTGGCAGGAAGACCAATGACCGGGATGCGTCGCGAAATTACGATAATACCCCGGTACCATGAAAAAAAGAATGTTTTCCATGGCTGTTCACGGCAATATCCGGAACAGGTCAGCGGCACAACATTTGTCCCCAAATGCGTATCTGATAAAACGAACTGCCGGATTTGACCGGCTCTGTCAAAAACCGATCCGTATGTTCTCCAAAGAACTGCGGGAGATATGAACTGGCAGCGGGATTACCGTCCCTGCCGCACGATCCTCTTCTTCTTTGCCGCTGTCCGCTTCACCCGTTGTACACCGGATCCGATCAACGCCGAAATGACCAGCGGAAGCGCGATGGTCGCATCCACATGCACCTGTACCTGCATCGTCGCCGGGGACTCCTTCCCCCAGCTGATCGCCTCCTCGAACGTGCATCCCGAGAGCCCGCCCCAGTGCGGGGAATCCGTAGTATACTGGATCGCGTAATCATGCCCGCCAAGATCCTTGTCATGGATCGAGCCGATCACCTGCGTCTGCTGGATAAAGTTCTTGGGCACGCCGCCGCCGATAAAGATCACGCCGGTCCTTTTCGCGTCCTCGACCATACAGGTGATCTCATCGGCATCCGCGATCTGGTCCACGTCGACATCGAAACCGCGACGGCGGGCAATCAGGAGCCCGATGCCGATAGATGAATCGCAGAGCGCCGGTATGAAGATGGAGATCTTTTCCTGCGTACATACGGCAACCAGCGAATCGCGACCTGGATACTTTTCGAGCACATATTCCCCGAAGAGGTGCATGAACTCGCGGGAGGATCCGCGGAACGGCGATATCGTCTCCCCGAACTCTGCGATCTCCCGGTCGACCGTCCTGAATTCGCTCTCGAAGGCAAAGATATCGTAGATCCGGTCGATTCCCTTCTCGTAGAGCTGTGCATCGTCAACGTGATGGTGGCCGAGATAATGGCAGATGCCGGCCTGCTCGCAGATATCGTGAAAGATATTGGCCCCGGTCGAAACGATCACATCCACGTAGTGGTGCCTGACCATCTCTGCGAGGCACCGCTGCATCCCGGCCGGGATCATAGCACCGGAAAGACCGAGAAAGATCGTGCACCTCGGATCGGCGAGCATCTTTTTCCAGATGCCGACGGATTCTCCCAGTTTCCTTCCCTGGAAACCGGTGAGCGCCATACCCTCCAGCAGTTCGCTGACGCTGCTGGTGGGGCAGACCGGGCAGGTCTTTCTCATCCCTTTTCTGGAGGCCATCTGCTCTCTCTTTGAGATTGATTCATATTAAGGGTTGTTACCCGTTCCTGCCGCCGTGACCGGTGAACGGGAACCAGTGATAAAAATAAAAAACCCGGTAAAATTTACAGTGCCTTCACCAGCGAACGGCGGGTCACGATGCCTGCCAGTTTGCCCTTGTCCGTTACCGGAACGGTACTGATGTTCCTGCCGAGCATGATATCGATCACCGCCGGAATGGCCGCGCTGCGATCGACGGACACCAACGGTGAACTCATGATGTCTTTTACCAGCATATTCCGAATCCGGTGGTCCTGGTAGTGGTCTTTTACCCCCTCCCGGAACTTCCGCATCGCTATGGCAACATCAGTCTCGGTAACAATGCCGGTCATTTTATCGTTCTCCGTCACGATGAAACGGGAGATCTTGTCGTCCAGCATCCGGCGGCGGAGGTGGACAACACGCTCATCTGCTTCGATCGTGACCGCTTTCTCCAGTGCGCTGGTAATGCTGCCATCCGGCTGGTACTTTCGCAGGAGATCGCCGGCGCTCACCTGGCCGATCAACCGGTGATCGCTGTCGTACACGACCACGAGTTTGTACTGCTGAAGTAATGGGATGAGGACGTTGATGGTCTCGTCCGGATAAACACTCGTGAAGTCCTCTTCAACTACGCTTGCCACATGGATAGCGGCAGGTGCCAGCGCCGTATTCTGCCGGCTCCCCAGTTTCTCCGCGATCGCCTGCCGCGATACGGTGCCGACAACCGAGGAATTATTGAGTGCGATGAGGGGGTCGATGCCCCCCTCGAGCATCTTGTCAAGCGCTTCGGTGATCTTTGCTGATTTGGATATGGTCGTTGGCTTTGCCATTATATCTTTGATAAAGAGTTCTTTTGTCATTTCGCCACTTCCTTTATGATATCATCCCGTTTTACGATCCCCGCAGGGGTTCCGTTTTCAACCACAACCAGACTGTTGATATGCTTCGTGCCCATCAGCGTAACGGCATCGGCAAGGGAAGAGCCGGGAGCGACCGTGACGACGGGGCTCGTCATCACATCTTCCGCGGTCACTGCCGCCACCATAAGTGAACTCATCCCTCCTGTCCCGTCCGCTTTTTCACGCCGCCGGATCCGTACATCTTTATCCATCACCCCGGCAATCTTCTGCTCATTATCATAAAATGCCAGATTTGTTTCCGTGATGATCCCGGCAATCGTGCCATCATTATTCAGCACCACAACCTTATCATTCCTCCCGCTCATCACCGTGATCACGTGCGCGATGGAATGGTACCGGTTCACCGTCGCTACATCCTCCATGATGTCCTGTACCGTTCCACCCAGACCCGCGACCAGAGCGGATCTCATCAGGTCCGATTTGGTAACAATACCGGCAACGGTCCCGTTCTCCATCACGGGGACAGAGCTGATCTCTTTTGCCACAAAGATTCTTGCAACCGCACCAAGACCGGTATCCGGCGCGACGACCACCGGGTCCCCGGTGGCAAGCCCGGAAACCTTGATCCGGTCAGGCGGGCGGTGTCGCCATGCCGCTCCCTGCTGCCGGAGGCGGTACGCGATGTCCTTTTTCGTGAGGACGCCGGTCAGCCGGTTTTCGTCCATGACGAGGACGCGGGAGATCCGGTGCTTTACCATCAGGTTGCGGACATGGGCAACGGTATCGTTCGGGGAAACGATAAAGACCGGTGCGGTCATCACATCCTGTGCAAACACCGCGATCACCCCCGCGCAAATGCCCTGACGAGATCGAACTCGGTGACAAGGCCGATCAGGCGCGAGCTCTCGATAACGGGAAGTGCCCCGATGTTCTTCTCCAGCATCTCCCGTGCCGCTTCATTGATGCTCTTTCCCGGTGCAGTCGTGTAGAGATCGCCGGCAATCAGGGTGCGGACCGGCATCTTCACCACATCGGCTACATCTCCCGTGGTGAGACGCGAGAAGACCTCCCGGCTCCCGAGATACCGCATGATGTCGGTTGCCGTGATCATCCCGTAGAGGACATCATCGCTCACCACCGGCAGCCTCCGGAACCGGAAGGCTGTCATGTCACGGGTCACGGTTGCGATCGGGCAGTCGGGAGCGGTCACCCGCAGGGACGAGCTCATGACATCCTCGACAGCAAGGGTGCTGTGCTCCGCGGCGAGCAGCCGCAGCACATCCCGCTCAGTCACAATGCCGGCGAGCTCACCTCCACCGCCGACTATCGGGATCCCCCCGATCTTCTTCCCCACAATGATCTCAACGGCATCAGCGATGCGTGCATCGTGGGAGAGTGTTGCCAGTTTCTGGGTCATGATGGTGCGCACACTCTCGTTGACCGCGGCGAGCAGGTTGCCGTTGTGCCGCACCTGGACGAGCCGGTACTTGTCACCCCCGCCCATGAAATTGATAACGTCACCGGAGGTGACGATTCCCCGCAGCTTTTTCGTGCCCGCATCAGTTACCGGCAGGCGGCGGAACCCGCATTTTGTCATCGTCTCCACCGCCCCGATGATGCTATGGGTAGGGGGCACGGAAACGACATCGAGGGTCGCTATCGCCATCACCTCGCCTTCCTGCTGTACGATATGGGACTTGAACTCGACCGGGCCACGATCGAGTTTTCCCCGCATCTTTAAGAGCCGGTCACCCTGTTTGGTGCCCCGGTCGGTATGGTGCATCTGCTTCCTCCGTCAGATCTCGTATGGTGTGCGGGCCGGCAAAACATGGTCCTGCACAGGATTTTTATGCATCCATTCTCTCCGGTCTGGGTCATGCTGGTTAAGCGAGCCCGCCAAGAGCATCGTGCCGGTCAACGATCCCCACAAGAACGTCCCCGTCAATGACCGGCAGCCGGCTCACGTCATGGCGGACCATCAGCTCTGCTGCCTCACGGATATCCTCCCAGGGTGCGGTACTGATCACCTCTTTTGTCATGATCTCACCGATTTGCCGGTGGGCGTGCGTGGCAAGCGCCGAACGCACCGAACGCGAACTGATCAGGTCACGCCGTGAGATGATACCGAGGATCCGGCCTTTTTTCACGACCGGAAACGCAGAGAACCCGCTTTCGATCATTTTTGTGTAGATCTTCTGGATGGTATCTGTCGGGCCGGCCGTAACCACGGAGCGGGACATCCGTTCCTGCACCCTTCCGGTCAGCTCATTGCGCGATATGATCACCGGAAAGAGGTCGGACAGGAGCACCCCGCCAAGAATATGGCGGCCGGGATCGAGAACAGCTGCGCTGTCCGTGTGGAATTTCCGCATCATCTTTGCCACATGCTCGATGGGATCCGCCGGATTCACGCATGCCGCGTCCTTCACGAAACCCTCGATGGTCACGTTGGACTTTGTTGCGGTCACCTTCAGCGCGTCCATGATGTCCACATAGCCGGCAAGGGTTTTTCTGGCGCTGGTGACGTAGACCTCGCGGAACCGGTCATCCCTCAGAATCTGCCGTGCCTTGGTTATTCCGTCATTGTATTTCAGCACAGGGATCTCAAGCATGAAATCCTGTGCTGTTTTCATATCAGGTTTTCCTCCTCCCGGCAACGGGCACAGAGCATAACGTTATCGATCCGCTTCAGATCATCAGACATCTGGCTGCAGCGGTTGCACATGCCCACCTCGACATGCTCCTCCCGGTTGATCTCGATGATATCGGTCAGGAGCTCGTTGAGTTCGTTGGAGACGGTAAGAATGTCCCTCACGGTCACGATTCCAATGACCCGGTGTCCCTTGTCGACTACCGGGAGTCTCCGTACCTTATGCTTCACCATCATCCGGGCGGCATCGCCGACAGTCTTTTCCGCACTCACCGTAATGAGTGGCGTGCTCATGATTGTTTTCACCTGTACCATGCTTGGCTTGAGATCCTTTGCCACTACCTTGCAGTTGATGTCTTCTTCCGTCACAATGCCGATAGGCTTGTTGTTCTGGAGGATGATGCAGCTGCCAACCTCTTCCTGGCACATGACCTTTGCTGCCTTGGCAACCGTGGCATCAATGCCCATCATGGTTGGATTGCGTTTCATCACCTCGCTCAGCGGGACACGGGTTTCAAACCGGATCGCGTTGGATGTCTTTTTCATGAGTCACCTCCCTGAAATGCCTGACTGATGATTACAATTAGCATACTTCCCACGCTTGTATAAATACAATTGGGAATTGGCAGAACCGGCATGCTTTTGAGTAATATGGATGATGCCCGGTAATCATATGCTCATGACGGTACATCTTGATGTACAAGAAACATAATAAAGAACCATTTCCAAACATCACTAACGATTGATGGTGAATCCATTGTACCAGTACGCACCACACACGAAACGGGGTGCCGGATGACGAGATTTTCCCGGACATTCGGCAGGGCAAAGAAGAGATTTTCCGGCTTCTTTACCCGGTTTTTCCGGAAGAAGCGGACCCGTATTGGCATCTATGGTCCTCCCAATGCCGGCAAGACCACGCTTGCCAACCGGATCGCCCGGGACTGGTCGGGTGATGCGGTGGGGCCGGTCAGCGAGATCCCGCACGAGACGCGCCGGGCGCGGCGCAAAGAGGATATCGTCATCTCCGGTGCAAACGGGAGCACCCTGACCATCGATATTGTCGATACCCCGGGAGTCACCACCCGGATCGACTACCACGAGTTCCTTGACTATGGGATGGAGCGTGACGAGGCGATCATCCGCGCCCGCGAAGCGACCGAAGGCGTCGCTGAGGCGATGCACTGGTTGCGCGAGGACATCGACGGGGTCATCTACATGCTGGACTCGACGCTCGACCCGTTCATGCAGGTCAATATCATGATGGTCGGGATCATCGAGAGCCGGAAGCTCCCGGTAATCATTGTCGCCAACAAGATCGACCTGCCCAAGGCAGTACCTTCCCGCATCCGCAGTGCGTTCCCCCAGCACCCGGTTGTCGCCATATCCAGCCTTGAGGGGCGGAACACGGAAGAGCTGTACGAGAAGATGATCGAGAACTTTGCATAAGGGAAGACGATGCCACACAAGTGCACAAAATGCGGCAGGGAATACCGGGACGGGTCAACCGAGATTCTGAAAGGCTGCGCCAGTTGCGGCGGCAAGAAGTTCCTCTATGTCAAGGAGGCGGAGATCCATAAGGACGTACTCGAAGAGAAATCGATAGAGGAGATCGCCAGCGAGAGCAGGGAGGAAGTCCTCGAGGTCGTCGCACCGACAACAAAAAAAGAGGTCGAGATGTTTGACCGAGTGGAGACCATCCGTATCGTCGGCCCTGGTTCCTACGAGCTCAACATCGAGAAGATGGCAAAGAGCGACGAGCGGATTATGGGCGTTGGCGGCGGCGAGGGGAGTTATATCATCGACCTCATGTCCATGGCAAAAGACACCACAACGAAAAAGAAAAAGCGCAGGAAAAGATGAGCCCCGGTTCCGTCTGCATGTGAGAAATACCCACGTTAAGAGTATTAAACCGCTTACAATACGGTTTTGTAGAGATCATCGATAAACCCTCTTAACGCTCTTGGGGGCTTCGGCAAGTATTGCCTCCGCCCCCGCCGCTGTGGCATCCCCCTGTTGCGATGACGTCCGAGACGGTAATAGCCGCATCATCGCAAAGCGCAGGGACGGTACGGGGGGACAGGCACTGTTCCCTCCGTCAAAATCTTTTTTGTGGGTTATTGAAAATCGGGGTTTTCTACAGAGAGCCAAAAATACCGGCGTTTTTAGTTACTATTCAGGCAGGATCCCGTGCATCATTTTGTGAGCAGTTCATTCCTGATCCCATCGTAGGGCGCAGGCAGGCCAAGGTTCTGGAAAAACTGGTCAGTGAACGACAGGCTGTTTTCTATTGCCCAATCCGCACACCCGTGGCCAAAACATTTGTCCGGGAAAAATGGCCGGTTTTTCAGGGCCAGCGGGTTTTCCCTAAACCTGTTTTTCAGCATCTTTTCAAATTTTTCCACCCGTGTCCCGGTACCGAATATCCCATCCACCTGTATAACCACCCATTCACGCCGGTAATGCATCAGGTAATTCCGGATTTCAATAAGGTCCCGGACACTGGAAAATGCCGGGTTGTCATCCCTGAACATGGGTTTGCCGGCGATCTCCAGTATCTTCTGGTACTTGATCAGCATCGGGGTACGATCAAAATAATTCTCATTCTTCCATTTCTCCCCGATGCCCTTCAGGAGCGCTTCCATCGTTTCATCGGGAAAAAAATACGCGTTGTCCGCTGCGTCTGACCAGAGCTCATTGATTGTGGACTCAAGGAATGCGACCGTCGAGAAGAGGGCATTGAGGATAAATGCTTCGTGCTGGAGCTGCAGCTCCGGGGATACCTTCCCTGACGCCGCGAATTCTTCCTCGATCCGGAAACCCAGCCGGCACAGCAGCGCGGCAGACTGGATGTACCGTACGGAAAAACAGTCCCGGAACCGGATCTCCGGTTCACCAGCATCTGTCTCGAGCGGGATCTTGTCCATACGCACCATTCTCTTTTGTTTCAAACCAGTAAAAAGATACAGCACATGCAGAAGTCCCGGCACAGATACCCTTAATATTTGCACCGGTAAACAGTACGCAGCACTTTTAACCGGTGCTGACAGATGTAAGTCCGACGTGCTTTAAAAAAGCGCGGCCTCAAGCATGGCTTTGGGATTACAGAGAGTCAGTAAGCATACTGCACTTTTCTGGACTTACAATAACATCTTATGTGAGGTAGAATCATGGCACGAATGCACGCCAGAAGAAGAGGCAAGTCGAGCTCGGTGCGTCCTTACCGGAAAGCGGCGCCTTCGTGGTCCAACACCGACGTAAAGGCGATCGAGAAAGTCATTGTCGATCTCCGCAAGGAAGGCATGTCGGGCAGCAGGATCGGCCTGATCCTGCGGGATCGCTATGGCGTCCCGGATGTCAGGATGGCAACCGGGAAGCGTATCGGCGACATTCTCAAAGAGAACAAGATTGGATCCGAGATCCCGGAAGACCTCCGGGACCTGATGAAAAAGGCGCTCGGGCTGCGCAAGCACCTGGGCGAGAACAAGAGGGATCTCCACAACAAGCGGCAGCTCCACCTTGTTGAGGCCAAGATCCGCCGGCTGGTGAAGTATTATACCGGAACAAAGAAACTGCCCGCGGACTTCTCCTACAAGCCGGAGGAAGCGGAGATCCTGCTGTCCAGATAACACAGAGTTGCATCGTCCGGGTACCCATGTCGTTTGACGAAGCCGTAAAAACCGTTGCAAACCGGATCCGCCGGCAGGATTACATCGAGGTATATGCGCACCATGATGCGGATGGCATCGCAGCCGGCGCGATCCTCTGTCACGCGATGCTCCGGGCCGGCATACGGTTCCGGCTCAGGGTCTGTGCAGAGGTGGATCCTTCCGGCCTGAACCGGGATTCGGCATCGCTGCTCTGCGACCTTGGCTCCGGCATGGAGAACCTGCCACGCGAAACGATCGTGGTTGACCATCATTTCCCGCGATTTGAAGGCGAATTCCATGCAAATCCGCGGCTTTCCGGTATCGATGGGGACCTGCACCTTTCTGCTGCCGGTATGGCGTATCTGGTTGCCTGCCAGATGGGCGAAAACCGTGATCTTGCCGGGCTCGTAATTCCCGGCATCATAGGCGACGGCCAGGAGCTGGCCGGCAAGAACCTCGAGATCTTCAATGAGGGGATTGGCAACGGCATTATCGTGCCGGACCGCGGACTGATGCTGCCCGGGCAGGATATGCCCGGGCGGTGGCTCGCAGCTATCAGCCCATACCTGGAAGGGATCAGCGGAGATGAAGCCGCTGTTGCGGCGCTCATGGCAGAGAGCGGCCAGGGTGCGAACCTGGACATGCTGCTGACACTTGCCGTCCTCCGGGCCGCCCCGCACACGTCGAATTCAGGGCTCGGTATGCTCTATGGAGACACGTTCCGCCTCCAGCGCGAAGCGATCGAGGACGCCCATGCGCTTGCAGCAGTCATCGATGCCTGCGGCAAATCCGGCAATGGCGAACTCGGTGCGGAGATCTGCCTGCGGTCGTCCCGCGATCTCGACCGTGCATGGGGGATTACCCGGCAGCACCGCCTCAGGGTGATCGGGGCGCTCCGTACGCTGCAAACGGACGCAACGACACCTCCGGTCTGCGAGATCCAGGATTCCTCGCTTGCCAGTGATGTGGCCGATGTGCTTGCCCGGGACAGGGCTCACGCAGCCCCGGTGTTCGTCTACGTGCGGTCCGGTGACACCTGCCGTATCTCGGCCCGCAGCCCCGGGGGCTCTGCCGCCGATATTGGTCCGGTCGTCCGCGATCTTGCAACCGCCTGCGGCGGGAGCGGAGGCGGCCACCGCCACCGTGCAGGAGCGACAATACCCTGCGACCGGCTGACAGCATTTGTACAGGGATGGAAAGAGGCGATTGCCGCATGATGCAGATCCACGCGACAATAACAACCGTGCATGAGAATGCCGGCTGCGTGGCAGCGGCCCTCATGCCCGACAACCTCAGGAATATGACGACTGTGGCTGAGGGAGACCGGGTCATAACCATCATGCATAGCACCCGGCTCCGCTCGGTGATTGCGTCCGTGGACGACTACCTGATGAATCTGGCAGTTGCGGAAGATACCTGTTCGTTTGGCAGAAAGCGGGAACACAACGAAAAACCCGATGGTCAGAAAAGACGGTCAGAAAAAATTCTCTAGGTGATACCATGGCAAAGAAAAAACAGGTTGGAAGAAGAGTGGAAGGCTGGAAAGCCAAGAGCTGGTTCAAGGTGTACGTACCCGACAACCTCGGCAAGGCGTATATCGGTGATACCATTGCAAACGATGTGGAGAGCGTCAAGGGCAGGGTCATGCAGGCGACGCTCGGCGAGATCCTCAACGACTACGCCAAACAGCACATCAAGATGAGCTTCAGGATCAACGCAGTGACCGGCGATGCGGCCTACACCGAATTCATTGGCCACGAAGTGACCCGGGATTACCTCCGGTCGCTCATGAAGCGCCGCAGCTCCCGGGTCGACTGCCTCGTGCCGGTCGTGACGAAGGACAACAAGAAGGTCCGGCTCACGATCAGCAGCTACACGTTTGCCCGGGCAAACATCGCGCAGGAACACGCGATCCGGAGCGTGATCATGGCGAGCATCGCTGCACAGGCCCAGGCATGGGACCTGACCACGCTCGTAAACGGCATCGTATCGGGTGAGATATCGCGTGACCTTTTCAAGTCGGTAAAGACCATCTACCCCACCCGCAGGGTCGAGATCATCAAGTCCAAGGTCGAGCTGGTCGTCGCACCGGCCGCTCCGGCATAATCCGGCACTATCCTTTTTTGGCTCTGTAGAAAACCCAAGTTTTCAATAACTAACAAAAAAGATTTTGACGGAGGGGACAATGCCTGTTCGAAGATTTCCTGATTGAAATCTTCTGCACATCATACCTGTCCTTTGGACAGGTCTGCTGTCCCCCCGCACCGCCCCTGCGCTTTGTGATGATGTGCGTATTACCTTCTCGGACGTCATCGCAATAGGGGATGCCACAGCGGCGGGAATTCATCGTCACGCAGTGAGGATGAATTGGAGAAGAATTCGACAGAATTCTTCGACTGCGGAGGCAACACTTGCCGAAGGATCAAAACTTTTCCTGCGAAAAAGTTTCTTCAGCCTGCCGTTTACTTCGTCAACAGCAGCCTACCCCAAGAGCGTTAGGAGGATTTTTCGATGACCACTACAAAGCCTCTTTTTTTGCTTTTATCCCTGCATCCCGGTCCCTTACCGAGAAGCATAATAAATCCCCCGTCCAACCAATCCATAGGAATGACCGCTCACAAGATCCTCTTTATCGTTATTGACGGTATGTCCGACCGCCCCTGCCCGGAACTTGGCGGCCGGACACCTCTCGAAGCGGCAAAGAAACCTGTTCTGGATCGTCTCGCCCGCGAAGGGATCTGCGGGATCATGGACACAATTGCCGCTGGTGTCCGCCCCGGGTCCGATACTGCCCACCTTGCCCTCCTCGGTTACGACCCGCACACTTCATACTCTGGAAGGGGACCCCTCGAATGCGAAGGAACCGGCATCCATATGGAGCCGGGCATGATCGGGTTCCGGTGCAATTACGCGACCGTCTCCCCGGACGGGCTGGTCATTGACCGGCGTGCGGGACGGATCCATGACACCGTTGCGCTCTCGGCTGCAATCCAGGAGGGCGTCGATCTCTCAAGGTTTGGCGTGGAGTTCACCTTCAGGTCCGGCGCCGGCCACCGTGCTGCGCTCGCGCTCAGGAGTAAGGGGCTCGGGCATTGCGTCTCCTCAAATGACCCGAAGAAAGACGGCGTGGCTCCGCTCACCGTGACCCCCCTCCGCCAGACTGAGCAGGACAGGAAGACGGCCCTTGCCTGCAACGAGTTCGTCCGGCAGTCCACGAAGATCCTCTCCGGGCACGAGATAAACAGGAAGCGTGTGCAGCAGGGGCTCGAACCGGCCAACGTGGTGCTGATGCGGGGTGCCGGTGAGATGGGGCACCTTGAACCCTTCCCGGAAAAATACGGGCTGTCCGGAAGCGTGATTGCTGCAGCAAGCCTGATCACCGGCATCGGGAGCGCGGTCGGCCTTGCCCGGGTCCCGGTACCGGGCATCACCGGCTCGCAGGACAGCAACATCGCGGGAAAGATCGCTGCCGCGACAAACGAACTCGCGACAAAGGATTTCGTGCTCGTCAACATCAAGGGGGCTGACGAGTCGGGACATGACGGTCTCGTTCTCCAGAAAAAAGCGTTTCTGGAACGGGTTGATACGGTACTTGCACCGCTGCTGGATCTCAAAAACTGCCTCATCGTGATCTGTGCAGATCACTCCACGCCCTGCTGCATCCGCGATCACAGTGCCGATCCGGTGCCGATCCTGATCCATGGGGAGGGGGTGCGGGTGGATGAGGTCACCCGGTTTGACGAGCGTTCCTGTGCCCACGGTGGCCTGCACCGGATCACCGGCGCATCACTGCTGCCCATCGCGCTCGACATGATCGACAAGGCGCACAAGTACGGAGCATAAGGAGTGGTGTGAGTACCCGATGAAAGAACGGCCCGGAAAAAACTGGCATAAGCACTGCATCCTGCCGGATGGCACGGAACTGCAGGAGCATAGCATCAAGACCGAACGGAACATTGTTGTCGGTGAATTCTGCCAGATCGATTACGGGCTGCGGGGCTCGGATGTGTATGTGGGGGAATCCACGAAAATCCGGGAATATGTCTGGGCAAATGGCGATGCCCGGATCGGGAACCTCTGCGAGATAGGAAGCGACGTGATCGCGCAGCAGGACGCGTACATCGGGGAGGGCGTAAAGATCAACGGCCGGCTGGTGGTGAATGGAGCGCTCGACATCGGGGAGAAGGTTGAGATTGGCGAGGGTTTTGAGGCAAAGGGGGAGATCGAGATCCGGAACCCGATGCCGGTCATCGTGTTTATCCTCATTTATCTTATGACACTCTTACGGATCCAGAACGAGAAGGAGCTCGACCGGATCCTTGACGATTTCTTCTCGGAAGAGGCGGAAAAGGTGGAAGTCCCCCTCATGATACCCGCCAGATCCCGGCTGAACATGAAGACCTTTGCTGTCCCCTCAACCATGCGGATCGGCAAACGGTGCAGGCTGCATGGTAATATCCGTGCAGGATCGATCGATGTCCAGCAGGATTCCACCATCTTCGGAAGCCTGCGGGCACGGTACCGTATCAGCATTGCCAGTGGTGTCAGCGTTCATGGCAATGTTGAGGGGGGGAGCACGGTCTACCTGAAACGTGGCGCCCATGTCCTCGGCGACGTTATCGCAAAATCCATCGTGATGCATGAAGACGCAACGGTCGATGGGATCATCGAGGCCCCGCACGGGCTGCGAATCGACCGCGAACCATGAAAGCCGCCGAAATCCTCGAGCTGGAAAACCTCGCGTTCGTCGAACCCTCGTATTCCGCTTTGACCGATCCCGCGTACACGGACCTGCTTGCCACCGGTGAGTGGGACGACGGGCGCCTGCTCATTGACGAGCACGAAGAACCGTTGGTGGTCGCGTTCCATGAACCGGACGGCTGGATCGCCGGTTCGTTCCTGTGCCGGCCGCCGAGCGTCGCGGTGATTGAACAGTTCGAGAACGTGAACGGCGAAATCTTCCAGGATAACCGGGCTGTCTGGGTGACAGCGGTGCGTGAGTATTTTTCCGAAAAACTGATTTGGGAGGTCTCCCCGGCCATGGAGGATCTCAACCCGGCACGGCACGATATCCTCAGTGACATCATCGCGAGCGTATGGGGAGCCGGTACCGGTGAGCCCTGTATCGACTGCTGCTGCGGCTCCGGCGTCGGTTCTCTCGTGCTTCGCGAACAGGGCTACTCACCGGTATCGTATGACAACGACCCGGCGCTGCTCGCCCGGGGTCTTGCAGGGCACCGGCTGATGCCGGGGGAGACGATCTGCATCGATGCGACCATCGCTTCTGCGTATCTTGACCGCGTCCCGCTGGGCATCAGCGTTATGATGGGCGAGATCAACACGTTCTCGCAGGAGATGTGGCAGCAGATCACTGCCGAGTTCTTTGCCGTCACTGAAGAGTCGCTGATCACGGTCGGCACCGAACCAGAGGCACAGGTCGTAAAGAGCTGGGGAGAAAACGTGGGACGTCTTGTCGAGATCCGGGAAAGCACCGGTGATCCGTTCTACGACCACTGGGTCTGCATCGCACGACCGGAAAAGAAATAAGCGTTCATATCTCTTTTTGCTGCATATACGCACCACAGGCACCCGACGATGATCATCCCTTCCTGACAGCATACCGTTTCCCGCCGGAAAACCAGGACACATCTGTCAAGAGGGTATTTTTTGGTTCGTAAAAGCATGCATGCCGGGCACGGTATTCTCTGCGGTCTTCGTTCTCAGCGCCGGCGCTTTCCATGGTCATGTCGCCGCTTCTTCTCCGATACCGGGGCGGTCTCTTTCTGGAGATCCTCGCTCTCCAGTTCTGCGATGATATCCAGCGGGTCATCCATGGTGCCGGTCAGCCGGGCGATCTCCAGCAGGCGCCCGATGCCGACAAAGTGCTCCGACATCACGCGGGCAAGGGGCGAGAGCTCGATCCTTGTCCCTTTCTTCTGCACGAGCCGGTGGCTGACCAGTTCCGGCAGGACCGGTTCCATGCTCCCGACCATCATCGCGTTGATCCGGGCGAGGTCTGCCTCCTCACCATCACAGGCGACTGCATTTGCCACGTACTCCTCCGAGCTCTTTTCGAGGTCATGGACGGGGGCAACCTCCTCCATCTCCCCCTTGAGGAGCCGGATCGCCACTTCTTCCTCGGTGAACGGGTTCTCGCGGGAGTAGCTGCCACCAGGTTCGGCAAGGAGCACTACTTTTCCCTTGTCATGGAAATCCGGACGGCCGGCCCGGCCGGCCATCTGGTTGAACTCCTGCACGGTGAGCCAGTCCCGGCCCATGGCAAGTGCGTCGAAGATCACCTGGGATGCCGGGAAATCGACTCCCGCTCCCAGCGCCGCGGTGGTGACCACCGCCATCAGTTTCCCCTGCGCAAAGCGGCTCTCCACGTCCCGCCGCTCCTGCGATGAGAGCCCTGCATGGTATGCCGCGGCCCGGATACCCAGCGCATCCGCAATGGTATGGCAGCGTGCCCGTGCATTCGTGAAGATGATCGTCTGGCCGCGGAACCCTTTGGTGGAGGTATGCCGGTATTCTTCCGTGGTCAGCTGTTTTATGGTCGGGATCTTCTGCTTCCGCTCGACAAAGAGAAGGTAGCGTTCGAGACTCACCGGGCGGGCATCGTACCGGACGAGCTGGCAGTTCAGTTTCTTTGCGAGCGTTTTGGGCGACCCGATCGTCGCGGACAGGTACAGGAACTGTGCCTGCGGGGCGTTGTACTTCAGCCGGGCGATAAGCCCGTCAAGGCGGTGCCCCCGCTCAGGGTCTTCGAGCATCTGCACTTCATCGATCACCACCGTCGCGACGTTCTGCATCTTCCGGCCGCACCGGATCATGTTGTCAACCCCCTCATACGTGCCGACGACGATTGGTGCCTGCGGGTTCCGGTCACCGGCCCTCCGGTTCTCGGGAAGATTCACCCGGGAAACGCCGGTCAACAGGCCACTCTTGGCAAATTTCCCGTACCGTTTTGCAAACCGTTCGTACTTCTGGTTGGCGAGCGCCACGAGCGGGACGAGAAAGAGCATCCGTCCACGGCCCGCAAAAAAATTCCTGATGCCTGCCATCTCGCCGATGAAGGTCTTGCCGCTTGCCGTTGCCGCGACGATGAGAAGATCGCGGCCGTCCAGAAGACCCGCCTCCACGGCGAGCTGCTGCACAGGCATGAGCAACCCGATACCGGATGCGTCAACAAATTCGCGGGGAAGGGGCAACTCTTCAATCCGTGACGTGGCCATGACCGGGTGGGCCTCGATCGTGTCAAAGAGCGCAGCCGGCATCGAGAGCTTCTCCGGCTGGATCAGGGCAAGCACCCGGTCGAGATTGCGGGTCGTTTCCAGCAAGCTCTCGAAATGCCGGATCGTGTCCTTCCCGATCCGCCCGAGCGGTGCGATCTCCCGCCGCAGCTCCCGCCTCCCGCACTCAAGGCAGATCTTCTCGCCTTCGCCGAAGATCACGGAATTCTCATCTGATAATGGCGTGAACCAGTCGTCGAGCAGGCAGATGCGGCAGGCATCCACCCTTCCCGTGCGGATCTGGAAGCTGTGGAGGAACGACTCGAAAAGGGGATCGGGCCGGACCATGAGGACCTCGCTCTCGCGGAGCTGGGCGGTCAGGTCCTTTGAAGGGGTGTGCCGGAACTCCTTCTTCGCGCCCCACCGGAGCCGGTACCTGACCGGACGGGGGCCTTTTGGCGTATCGGTCATCTCGACAATGCCGGAACCGCGGACATGCCTCCCGTCGTAAAAGAGAAGCCGGTAGCCACCCTTGGCCGGCTGGACGATGATCTTCATGGAGCGATCAGGTCGTGGATGACGTAGGCGATCTCCACGCTCTCCAGCCGTTTTAAAAAGTCCGTGAACTCCTCGTCAACGATCACGATCACACAATCGATCCCGTGGAACGCCGCCTCGATGACCCCTTCCCGGGCCCCAAAGAACATATCGGGCTTCCGGCCGGCCGCCCTGAGCGCGATGGAAGCCTCCAGACCGACTGCTGCTACCATGCCGGCTTTCTGGACGATCTCCCTGAGCTTTCCCGTCTGGACACGGCGGGAACCGCCGTGCTGGATCCGCGGCACCTTGCAGACATGGATAACTCCCTCATGGTGGTCGATGATGCCGTTCAACCGTGCGACCCCGACATCCTCATCCTTTTTCGCATCAGCAACGACCGAGCCGGTCGCCGCCTGCGGCTTTTTACCGGCATAGAGAAAGCCACCCTTCATGAACACGCCGACCTCGTCGCCGCTTTTCAGGTCCTCGGCCGCGATCGCCGTCCAGACCGACACCTGCTGGATGATATCGCGCCGGATATGGCGGGCATACGATTCGAGGGACTCGGCGTTCGCGAGTACCCACTCGATGCCGGCCCGGGTCACTTCGTAGTTGCCGCGGCCGATGGCCGAGACCTTGCCTTCGTCAACCAGTTCGCGGATGTACTCGGAGATCGCCTGCGGGGTAACCCCGAGTTTTCCCGCGATCTCCTGCTGCCGGACCGCCGGCTGGTGCTCGGCTATCTCGACAAGGATCTGTAGCCGGGAGACTTCGCGCTTGCTGCGAAGGATAGAATAAAGAGGATCCTTAGCGTCCGGTGTCAAGACGCACCAGTCCCTGCCCTTTCACATCAAGATGGGGGATCCGCTTCGCAAGCCCTCTGATGAACACCGGACTGACACCGAATTTCCGGGAAAGGTCGTTGATGGAATTGTTGCCATTGCCAAGTTCTGCCTCGACCTGCTCGACAACAGAGCGGAGGTTCTCGTCGTTGGAGAGCGAGATATACAGGATGTCGGAGAGATCCTGGAGGTTACACTGGAAATTCGCACGGAACTTGTTGTAGGTGCCCCGGAACTCTTTCTGTGGTTTGTGACCGGGTTTCGGCATCCGCCACTGCTCCTCCACGAGGTTCCCCTTCTTGAGCACCAGAAGACAGGCGGGCAGAGACTTGTCCCCGACCTGCGACTGGAGCTCTTCTTCGGTCATCCATGACTTGCTCAGCAGTTCGTACACTTTCTTGAACGAGGGGTTGTAGAATGTCATCAGGAGCGGAACAAGTTCTACAGGATCATTGACAATTCTGATGTGGCCCGGCACTGTAAAAACCCTATAATTATATCGCAGTATAAATCAATAAATTTTTGCGACCTGTTTATGGAAAAAAAGGGCAGAATCAC
>Ga0326728_10011137_pt1 | contig 20690 bp, 13 predicted proteins | sample MB3enrmetagenome_FD_207602 | JGI IMG/M metagenome (GOLD analysis project Ga0326728, IMG submission 207602) | Lab enriched peat soil microbial communities from McLean, Ithaca, NY, United States - MB31MN | ecosystem: Environmental > Terrestrial > Soil > Wetlands > Peat | place: USA: New York... | reverse complement strand
GGTCGTCAGTAGGATGTCGAACAGGTCCTGGTCGCGTCCCGGAGGCGCTTCCGTGGTCACTGGAGCGAAGCCGAACATAGCCGTCTCACGAGAGAGACCATCGAACGATTCGTCACCGGCGACCGCGACCAGCCGCCCGCGATACGCAGCTAACCGCTTGTCCTCCGTAAGGGCATCGGTGAGGTAATCATAGATCCACCGCACGGTGTCGGCGAAATAGGAAAAGATGATGACCTTGCGCTTATTCCTCAAGTCATCTTCGTCCAGAGCGTCCTCTGTCGCCTGGGCCAGAATCTCTACCAGCGCCTCGCGGAGTTCTGCAAGTTTTGGGTCATTGCCACGGTTCACTCGTCCGGCTTTACGCGCAAAGTCCTCTAACAAGTCATGATCTTTCTGAACATCACCACGGAGGCGGGGCACGTCATAGCCAGCCGTGCTAATCGAGCCGGACTTCGCGATCAGGTCGTCGAAGTCCTCGTCAGTATCAACCTGCGCCCATTCCTCGATGGCTTCCGGCGTCAGAATGACCCCACGCTCTAAGCCCTCCAAGAAAACAGCATGGGCGCGAACCATTTTCTCGGTGGTGCGCGCAAAGGCGTATGCCGAGGACTCAAAGCGCTTCAACAGACCAGATAGCAGCAATCCGACCAACGCTGCTTCACGAGGGTCCGGGGCGCCCGCGTAGTTACTCGGGCAATAGCGCGCGAGCGTGAGTTTAGGGAGTCCCTCCTCGGGCGCCAGGGCTTCCTCAATCTCATCGAAGAAGCCGGGAAGCACCTCGTCCAGGGAGTAGGTTTCCGCCTCGACGTGAGGGTCTGGAAAGCGGATCGGTATTTCCTGCCCTCCCGGTGCCTTAACGCGGTCGTGGGGATAGTAGCGGCGAACGAAATGGCGCGTGCGGCGTACCGAGGTGGCGTCAAGAATGTCGAACAGGGCATCCGGCTTCAGGTCGTCGGGGGCCTGCTTCATTGCGTTAGAAAACTGTTCTTTGAGAGAGCGGATTCCGGCACTGGCAAACTCAGCATCGTGGCGGATGAAGTAGGTCAGCAGGTAGTACAGGTCCCACAGCGAATTGTTAACGGGAGTCGCCGACATCAAGACGAGCTTTTTCGGAGGCCGGCCGTGCATAAGCTGGCGGAGTGCACGAGAGCGGTCGGCGTCCGGGTTGCGGAAAGCCTGGGCCTCATCCACCAGGATGAGGGCATAATCATTGGCATTTTGCTTCAAGTTTGGTCGGGAACCGCCCAACTGCACGTCGTCCGCCAGTTGCTCGTAGGAGACGACTTCCAAATAGAGTTGGTAATTGTGCTTGAAGCGATCCCAGGTGCCGTCTCGCAACGCGGCAGGGGCGATGAGCAAGGCACGCTGCCGGCAGTCCTCAACCGTCTGGCGGATGATCTCGCCGCCCACGAAGGTCTTTCCAAGGCCAACGCCATCGGCAATGAGTACGCCGTTGTACTTCTCCAGGATTCGCTTGGCGCGGATGGTGCCGTCGTTCTGAAAAGTCGTGAGCGGGAGACGGGTTCGCCCTTGGGCCTCAGCTTCCAACTCGTCCTTGTAGCGCTCCCAGAGGACACGCAGGTAGATCAAGTAGGGGTCATAGGGTTCAAATCGGGCCTTGTACACCGCTCCCAGGTCATAGGGCGGTGCCTCGGCCCATAGCGCGTCAAACCAATCTCGCACCTTGCGCACTGGCGTCGGGTCGTACCGGCCCAGGTTCAATTCCAGGTTGCGCGCGAGCCCGGCTGCCGTGAAGTTCGAGGAGCCGGCGATCACCCCTTCTTCGGTGTCGAACAGAAATGCCTTACCGTGCAGGAAGGCTTTCTCGTAGCGGCGCACCTCAATCTTGCCGGAGGCGAGAAAGCCGAGCAGGCGGCGCACGGCGCGGTCCGTCTCCAGGTCGAAGTCGAGCAGGTTGCGGTCGCGTTCCAGGCCCTTGGCATGGCGGTCGAGGGCCTCAGTCACGATCTTCGCCTCGAAGCGTTCCCGAGGCGGGTCGCCGGGCATCCGCAAGGGTTGTGCCGGGGGCGGGATTGGCTCGGCTCCAAGGAGCAAACGGACGGAGGCCAGCCGCTCGATCTCGTCTGCGACCAGCAGGAAGCCTTCCGGGTTGAAGTATCCCGTCGCGACTGACAAGCTGACCGGCTTCGCGTAGGTTTCGTGCAGCCAGTCGAAGTGAGCCTTCAGCGCTTCGGCCAGGGTGATTTCGCGATTGTCAACGAATTCCGGTTTCACGGCAGTCGGGCCAACCTCGTCATGGAAAATCGTTCTGGGAGTGCTCGGGTGCCAGGATGATCGAGGCGCTCACCGTTTCCCTCACGCCTCGGGTCAGCCTTGATGCTTTGCGAGCCATTGCTTTCCCGCCTCGCTGATTTCCCAGACCCCTCGTGGGGAATCTGACTTCATTAGGCCGTCTCGAACCAGGCTGTTCCGAGCCCATTGAACGGCGTTTCTCCAGCGCGGCATTTCTGCGTCTGAAGCGAGCGGTTCGTAATCCACTTTTTTGAGAGTGCCTTTCATTTTCTTTTCCACAATAGGGAGCACTTCGGCCATTTTCGCCTTGCCGCCCCTCTCGGAGAGAGTCGAGAGAATGGGACCATAGTACGCCTCTTCTCGCGTGCGTAGTCCCCGGCCCAGTCGTCCCAGATCGCGGCGAGAGACCCCTGTCCCATACTGCACCTGCCTCGATTGCAGGCCCTTCCATTCCTGTCCCAGGCCAGCCACTTTTTCGCGAAAGGCGGTTAACGCTCCAGCCTGCTCCAAGGCTTCCTTGGCTCTGTCATAGTCACGGGCCTCGAAGCCCTTCGCACCTGCATTGTTGACGAAATCAATCTCGGCCTCGATTTCCTCAAGGAGAATTTCAAACGCCGCTTCCACATTCGTCGGGTTGTTCGTGATCATGTCCCACCTCGTTTCGTATACGGACGATTTCTGGCCTTTCGGCATGATCGCCCAAGGCAAGGGGCCTAAAGGCGCGCCTGCCATGCTCGGTAATGCTTCAAGGTTTCCTCAAGCCTCTTGGCGTAATTCCAGCCCTCGTGGAACGTCTCGAAAATATGTTGTAGTTGCCGCTCACTCAGGCCGTAGAGGTGAGCCACAACCGCATCGAGTTCGTGAATCATGTCTTCTTTCTCATCATCCTCCAGACGCCCACATTCGACGCCCACAGTGCGTGCCCATTGCCTGTAACGATTATCGTAGGCCGCGAGTCGCCCAGCTAGGGAGACGACTCGCTGCCGCAGCGGATTGTCGCGGCTCGGTCGCGGCACTGGAAACGCATTCATAATGTGAATGTCCATGTTAATCTCAACGTAGCGCCGAGCATACCAATCGAGGGGAATCGAGCATAGAACCCCGAGAAGATAAGCCTGATCCGTGTCATCGCCTCTAACCGCAAGCAAATACGGGGCGGCGTGGCTTACAAAAACCTTCGGAGGCAAGAGAACAGCACGCACCGTTCTGGTATCAGTTGAGCGGGTCACCTGCCGATAAGCGATGCGCGGCTTGAGACACGGCAGGGTTTCGGGGTCGCGAATGCATGAGGGCGGGAATTCGCTGAAGGGCGAGCGTTCCAGCTTGGAGCTTCGCAGGCGCTTCTTCTGAAGCGCTCCCATCACCTTCTTAGGATCAGCCCAGGCGTAATACAAACCTGTATCTGGCTCCCAAAGGTCGAAGGACTCCCCCTTGAAAATGGGCCAGTAACCCTCTGGGCGGTCATCCGCGAACCTCATCAGCTTTTTATCGTTGGTGGCGTGCAACTCCGCATATGGGCGGGCACGCCACGAGTTCGCCTCATTCACGTCCAGCCTTGGTGCTTTGCGTAGCTGAAGGAAGACTTCGCCTGATTGTTCAGTCGGAAGCAAGGGAAGAGCCGCCGTGTCCGTCCAAGAAAGAATCTCTTTGACGGTGAGTCGCAATGGCTCCTTGAGCATCCCCTTGGCGTATCGCTCTTCACTTGAAAACGGGCCACGCAAAGGCAGGGTCTGATGTTCCTGTGGTGCGGCTTTGTTCACGCTTGTTAGCGTGATCGTGAACTGTGGGTGAACATCGTCAAAGACCCACCCTTTATTGTTGAGAAGTTGGGTCAGGTCTTCCTCGCGCGCCCTTTCCAGAACGACCATACGGAAATCCTGACTCCCCTTTGCCGCCCAGGCGGAGCGTGGCAGGACCACCCCAATCCTTCCCCCTTTTCCATGGGCCAGATTCCAGAACCTCCAACAGAACGCCTTGTAAACATCCGGGTCGCCAGTGCCCATGCCGGGGAACGGCCCACTTACCAGAACACGGCGTAGCAAATCCGACTGTTCTGCTTCTCGCTCATAAGCCTGGGCCAAATCCGGTCTCTGGGTTCGGAGCCGTCTGGTGATCGTTTCGCGTTCCTTTTGGGAGAGTGAATGAAATCCGGGGTAATGGCGTGTCCAAAATCGATTCTCTTCCACCTTCTCCTTTTCCCAGGGTGGGTTGCCCACAATTACGTCAAACCCTGACTCCTCCCGTAGGAAGACCTCGGGGAAAGCAACCGGAAAGTGAAAGGGAGGAATCGCCTTGAGCGATTCTGCCGCCAGCGTGCGTGCCTTAGACCGGACAACGGAGTCAGGAGCTTCCATCCAATGTGAAGCGTGCTGAAAAACCTCTGCGCGGACATCATCGGAGATACGTGCTGCTGCGAGGACATCGAACAAAGCCTCCGCTGGTTGTGTAGCCTTGCGCGCCTCGCGGAAAGCCTGACGGGCACGCTCAATCTCAGCGGCGGTCGCATCGGAGAGCCGGGCCAAACGGTCAAGGGCACCCTTGGCGCTTCCCAATAGACGCTCCTCAGATACGGCGTAGAGCGTACCGACAATCTCCCTTAGCCAATCGCTTGCCTCTTGGATGGTTGCGATACCGACCAACGAGTTGCCCACCACAAGGCTGTGGTCAAGGAAGGAAAGAGGCAGGCCGGGGACGAACGTATGAACCCAAAGGGAGAGCCGGGCCAATTCGACCGCTATGGGGTTCAAGTCCACGCCGTAAATGCACCGGCGCGCGATCTGCCGCCGCAGGAGTTGAGTGTCTTCAATGGGGTCGATTTCTTCAGCTTGCGGGCCGAGCGCTACACGGGCTGCTTGCCGGAGCCGCGCCAATTCATCCAACACGTCCGGCAAGTGACGCTTGGCAAGATAGCCGGAAAAGGTAATCTCAATCCGGTCCACCGCTGCCGTCAGGAAGTGGCCCGACCCCATGGCGATGTCAGCCACTCGGAAGTCAAAGAAAGCGGCGGCAGCGGCTCGATCATCCATCCTGTCGAGCCGGGCAAGGTGGTCCCGCAACGCCGGTTCGAGCGCGTATTCGAGCAAATGCTCCACGGCAAAGTGTTTGGTGAAGTAAGAACCTGTCGCCTTGCGTGCTCCAGATGTGGTGTGCAGGTATGGTCGCCCCTTGGGGACCACGACCTCCTCCCTCGGCTTGGCCGGACGGTATTGGTCCTGTTTCTCGACCCTTTCGGTGGTGAGGTCAACGTCGGCGACTGACAACTCGTTTTCAAGGAGTCCCTCGTAAATCGTCCCGAACTCACGGACCCCAAGGCTGCGGAAATCCACGGGTCCCCAACCTTCCGGCGTGTTATCAACCAACAGCGATTGGAGGACCGGGCCGAAAGCATGATCTGGCACCCCAATCGCCGCGAGCGCTGCGCCAGCGGGGGAGACGACTGCGTCGCGCGAAAACAACCCGCCGTTGTAGGCAGGTACGCCCCACTCCGCTTTGCCTTTGTCCACGGCGACAAAGAGCCGATCCACCTCATCCCACTGAGTGGTGTCATGGCTGAATGGAGTCTTCGAGTTGAGGATTTCAATCAACTCACGCGCCTTTTGTTTCAAGGAGCGGGATTTGTAAAGGTCATTCGTCTTGTACGGAAGTAATTCCTTGTCCTCAGCGTAGGCGACGAAGAGCAGCCGGAACAGAAGCACGAGCGCCATCTGGTAGGTTTCCGCGAGCTTCTCTGCCGAAGGTGACTTGAGGTTGCGTGCCTCCAAGATCGCTTGAGCCAATTGTGGCACAACTTCGGCGTAAACGCGCTCCCGTAGGCGCGTTCCAAGCTCAACGGCGTATCGCTCCGACCGTTCCAGGATGTCCTCGACCGTTCCGCCCCTGCGGAGAGCATCGGCAGAGAACAGCAGCCAGACGTATCCGGCTTGTTCGTTTGAAATAAGGTCAAGATGAATCTCGACGAATGTTTCTGTACGGCCCCGCCGCCCCACTCCCACACCGGCACGGACCGGATAGAGCCGGATGGCCGACCCGGTTGAAACCACGACATAATCCAGGTTTTCGGCGTCCGCCTTGGCGAGCGCGTAGGAGACTGCGGAGAGATTGGAGAAGCGGGTGTTCGGTATCTCCGGGGACTCGTTCCGCTCAAGGAATACCGCCAGCGCCACTTTCGTTTCAGCCGCACGGAGGATGTAGGAAGGGCCGGGCATCGGTTCGAGAGTGAAGCCGAGCCGCTGGATGAGAGGCTGCCCTCGGAGCTTAAGGCACTCCTGCCCTCTCTGCGATGCCGTCACCCACTCCAGTCTTCTGGGCACGCCGGACTGAAGCTCGTGGGTAGCGAAGAGCCCTTCGTTCCTGACCCCGGAGAGCGGCGTCTCGACTTCGGGCATGGCCGAATGCAAGAAACGCAGGGCGGCGTGGCGGTCTGGTTCATCAAGCGCGGCTTTGCAGATTCGCTCGACCTTGCTTGCGTCCAAGCCCACGAAAGCGGGGGGATGGTCGCCGACAGGTCCGCAAAGCGCGGCTTTCCCGTCGTAGAGAGCGACGAGAAGCAGCGGCGTCGCTCGCCCGCCGAGTCGGGCTTTCCAGACGGCTCTGAGGGTTGAGACGGTGGGCGGCGCGGCGCTTTCCGTAATGGCGACTTCGAGGGCGTTCGGGCCATTGCCGAGGGCAAGCCCCATGGCCTTCAGAGTGGGCGAATCCGCCAGAGTGAGGGGACGTAGTTCGCGGTCCTTTAGGAAGCTCAACATTATTGCAGCACCTCGAAGCTTGGCGCCGCCTTATCGACCCGTGAAGTATACTACGCAATCGGCATGGAGGGGGGGGCCTGAGATGACAAGAGCGTGCGTCCTCTGTCGGCGACTGGTGGGTAGTGGTGCAGTTTGAAATTTAGCTTCCTCAGCGAAATTTGTGGGTGGAATTGACACCTTTCACCCTTCGAGGGAAAAAAGACATAGTGCATCCCATCCCAATCCTGATATGGGTAGTGTGTCGCAAAACCCGACCCAGGACCGAACAGGATGCAATTGAAGAGTATTCTGAATCGCGTGCAGAAGCACAGGTCTTTTGTCTATGAAGAGGTGGAATGGGGAGAGCACGCTCAGCGGGCGAGCTTGCGCGTCAGCATACGCCCTCGCGCCCACACGCGTCCGGTCTGCTCGGGGTGTAAGCGGGCCCGTCCGGGCTATGACACCTTGCCGGCGCGGGATTTTGAGTTTGTGCCCCTGTGGGGGATTGCGGTGTTTTTCGTGTATGCCTTGCGGCGGGTGAACTGCAAGCGGTGTGGGGTGAAAGTGGAAGCCGTGCCCTGGGCAAGCGGCAAGTACACCTTGACCACGACCTACATGCAGTTTCTGGCCCTCTGGGCGCGACGCCTTTCCTGGAGCGAGGTCGCTACCCTCTTTCACACTTCGTGGGAAAAGGTTTTTCACTCCGTGCAGTGGATGGTGGGATGGGGTCTGGAGCACCGCCAACTGACCCGTATTCGGAGCCTGGGGATCGATGAGGTGGCTTGGCGCAAAGGTCATGCGTACCTGACCCTGGTGTATCAGATCGATGGTCACTGCCAGCGACTGCTGTGGGTGGGGAAAGACCGGACCGTCAGGACCTTGCTGCGCTTCTTTCGGTGGTTGGGGAAGGCCCGGGCGGGGCGGTTGCGCTTCATTTGCAGCGATCTGTGGAAACCTTACCTGAAGGTGATTGGGCGCAAGGCGGCTCAGGCGCTGCATGTCTTGGACCGCTTCCACGTGGTGCAGCATATGAATAAAGCGCTGGATGAAGTGCGAGCCCAGGAAGCTCGGGCCTTGAAAGCGCAAGGGCGGGAAGCGGTGTTGACTCACACCCGTTGGTGCCTGCTGAAAGGTCCTGAGAACCTGACCGAGAAACAGGAAGTCAAGTTGGCCGAGTTGTTGCGCCACAACCTGAAGGCCGTCCGCACCTACCTGCTCAAGGAGGATTTCCAGTTTTTCTGGGACTACCGTTCTCCCTCCTGGGCAGGCAAGTTCCTAGACCGCTGGTGTACGCGGGCCTTGCGCTCCCGCATCGAGCCGATGAAGAAAGTAGCTCGCATGCTGCGCAGGCATCGACCTCTGTTGCTGAACTGGTTTCGGGCCAAAAAGCGGATCTCCAGCGGGGTCGTGGAGGGCCTAAACAACCGTCTGAAACTGACCCTCAGAAAAGCCTATGGCTTTCGGACCTTCGAAGCGGTGGAAGTGGCACTCTACCATAATCTTGGCGCGTTGCCGGAGCCTGAATGGACCCACGAATTCTGCTGAAGAACCGAAATTTAAGGATCGGTGGTTTGGCAATCGACTTGTTCGGAATAGACCATGATCCTCTGAAATAAGTATTCTTGCTGAGAACACTTTTGTCAGCGAGGCGGTAACTATTTTATGAGTTTGAGGCGTCTGAGGTCTTCAACTTCCCAGCCGATATCGTCCAGGAGTGCCCGTAGGAGTTTTGGGCCGTAAGTCTTTCGCGGATGATAATGAATAGTGACTCTCTTGCGCGGATTCTCTTTGATAAACCCGAGAATGGCTCCCCTGCTCGATGGATCGGGCTCCCACCCGTCTCTGTCTAGAGCCGCGATTATTTCGTCGGCGGTGAGGTTCTTTACTTGGTTCCAGACGTTTTGTGGCAGCCCCATTGAACGGTCACATTCTGCAAAAATGCACCCACGGGGATAGCTGGAATTTTTTCCTCAGCAATGGTTAAATCTGGCCCTATCGGAAATGGTTCTTCATGCCGCAGCAGGGAATCCAAGTAAACTTGTACGGCCTGAGATGCACGCTCGATTGCTTCTTTCTTGGTACTGCCATCTATGTGCAATCCCTTCAATGCGGGGGCGTAAGCGTGGAAACCTCCTTCGTCGGGTTCGACCACTACTGTCACCCGAAACCGCACAATGGTTTTCTCGCCCAAATCTAGCATTTCCGTTTCCTCCATATACCTCTGATGAGCGTCGCGATAGCATTAGATGCCAACGGGACCCCAAAAGTCAATATCGGCATTTAAGACTTTCACTTTGAATGGAAATTATGCCGTGACCGGCGGTCAAGCGCTGGAACTGCGCCCACAGCGATCCCCTTTCACTCAAAAGTGAAGGTGGGGAGGTTACTGGCTTGGCCGTGGCGCCTACCCGACCCTGCTTGAATCCTATCATCCCCTCCTTTCCATGTCAAGTGTCTAGTTACATAACGGTTGTCAATTACCGAACATCGGTTACACTCACTAACATTTCTTCGATTGTCCACACGTGATCCGTAAGCCCGGCTTCCACCCCTCAGTCGGCAAGGCCACACAATTCACACAATTCAAGCCGGGCCGCTCGGGGAATCCGGGGACGGAGACCCAAGATGGAGCCGATCACCCCATGGGCCTGGATGTGATACTCTTCAGTTTGGCCGCCTAGCCTTGGCCGGGCGACAAGCCGGGGACCCTGCCCGGTTGGCGGCTATTCCACTCAGGGATTCGCTGAGGGAGCGGATGAAAAAGAAGAAAGAGAAAGACGGCGAACCGATACGCCGCTTCACTAAAGCCCCGCCGCCGCCCCGCGAACTGGGTGGGAGGGGCTGGATGCCCCCTGGCCCGAAAGCCACGCGGATGCCCTCGGGCTGGCCGCCCGACTATCCGAATGATCTGAAAGTGCAAACAACCGCGATTATCGTCAAAGCCCTTCGCGAGTTTACGGACCAGTCACAGACCCTAGAACTTTGCAAGTATGTCATTCGCGAGCTGACGCCACATTTTTGTGGGGCCGTACGCGGTAAGACGCTGCGGGCGGACTTGGCTCTTTCTGCAATGACCGCCCTTCGCGACTCTCTCTTGCTCTCTAACTGCGACGATTCTTCGGAGAGGTTCCGGCTTGAGCAAGAACTAGACAAATCGGACGAGTGGCAGAAGTTCGCTGAGGGACTGGTGGCCGTGGCGAAGGTAGCGGGGAACCCTGCCCCGCCGGGCGCCATTCCAACTCAGGGATTCGCTGGGGGAGTTACGGCAAATCCGCCGGGCCGTCACAAGGGGTTCGAAGAGTATCCCAAAATGGTTCATCACCTGAACGGTAGCTGGCAAATAGTTTATGACTCCGACCAGCAATCGGCGCTCGGACGGGAATGGTTTGAGCAGCCCGACGACGCCTCTGCTGCCTTCGACTCCAAGGCGAGGCCGGAACAGTTGGAGATTTTATCGCGGTCCAGGAATCCCGCAGTGGCGATTGACCGTTTCTACGGCAAGCTGTTTGATTCGGCTCCGGAGAGGGAACAACTCCAGATCGTTCGAGAGTACCGCGACGAGCACCCGCGCTTGGCTATCAATTCCGAATGGGCCAAGCCGTACCTCGCCCACCTTCCGCCCGTGGTGGGTTCGCGAGCGGACGTGGCAGGAATTAGGCTCGAAGAGCGAAAAGAGACCCCCGTGCCAGATGCAAGAGCCACGATGGCAGAAGACGATCCCAGGGGATGGTCCCTGCTTCGTCAGCATCTTGAAGCGGAAAAGATACACAAGAGGCTGATAAGCGGCAGGCCGCACCAAACTCTATCCGAAGCCTTTTTGAGAAATGTTCTCGCAGAGCAGTTCAGTATTAAGCCAGAGGACGTAACAAAAGAGCAGATGATGCAGGCGGTTGGTGACCTCCAGCGCGACGATCCATCGCTTGGGGCCATCACCGTAGTTCTTGCTACTGCCAGTACCGCTACCCCGCCGGGCGCCATTCCAGCTCTTGCCCCCGTTTCCCCCGTGGTGATGGCGCGAAAAGAGAGTGACGAGCGACTCGCCGCGCCGAAACGAAAGAGAAGAAGCATTCGAGAAATGGCTTTTTTGGGCCGCCTGACACCGATGGCGGTCTCAAGCCGCCTAGCGGCGGAGCCCCAAGGGTTGGCGCGCCCTCGTCGGGAGCGAGGGCCGGATTTACGGACGAGCCGAGAGCGGGTGGCGCTGGAGGATAAACTTCGCGCGGAGCTTGGCTCGCTCAAAGACGTGATTGGAAAAAGGTATTCGACACTGGCTGACCTGAAGAAAGAGTTTCCAAATTTCGAGTTGTGGAATCTCCTCTCAAAAGCGGAGCAGGAGGAACTGCTCACGGAAGAGTTCAAGCCGAGGGCATACGCTCGTTCACTGGCAATGAGGAAATACGGCTTGACCAGTTCAGAAACAATCAAAAAGGACAGGCAAAAACTACGGCGAGCACGCCACTAGGACCCCTGCCGTTGCACGTTCCCGTTCTTACCCCTTAAGTCTTCCCGTTCGTTCCCGTTTTTCCCTTTTGCAGTGCTAGAGGATGGACTTGGGGCCGTTACTGTGGGCTCCGGAGGGTAGATTCATGTTGACGGATGAAGATCGCAAGTTACCGCGCGAACGCGACTCGAAACTACTTCGTGACCCTGATGTCACGAGGGAGTACCTGTTCAGCAGAGCTTGGCTTCGCAAGAGGCGTTGGCTCGGGCTTCCACCGGCTTTTGTCCGCATCGGGCGCATGGTCTATTACGAGCGGAGCGAGCTGGATGCCTTCGTTCAGTCTCAACGCGTGGAACCCAAGGGGGGCGAAGCATCGTGATGAGCGAGCCTGCCAATAACGAGACTGCCCGGCTTGCGGTTCACCACCGGGAAATATTTGCAAAGCTACGAGTTCCTGAGCCTCTTGTGGGCCGCGCCCAGATTCGCAGCGTAAGCCACTGCGAGGCGGCCCAGCTTGTCGGGGACTTTCACAAATTCGATCTGACGGGCCTTGCCTTCCCGTACTACCGGCCCGGTGAGACGCGCCCTCACAGCCATCGAGTTCGGCGGGACAACGTGCGCGGCGACGAGCCGAAGTACGTCGCGCCGCCGGGCCATCGGGCGCTCTACTTCCCGCCAGCGAGCGACGCTCTTTTGCATGATGCGGCCGTCCCCGTAATCTTCCTTGAGAGCGAGAAAGGAGAATTGGCGCTCACCGCTCTCGCTGTGCGCGCTCAGCGACGCTGGCTTGTTGTCGCCTTGGGCGGGTGTTGGGGGTTTCGGGCAAAGACCGGGATTGAGACGGCGGCGGATGGCTCGCGCTTTCCGACGACGGGGCCGCACCCGGATTTGGGGTTGATCGCGCTTCAAGACCGTGAGGCCATAATCGTTTTCGACTCCAATGCAACGAGCAATTCTCTGGTGGGGAAAGCGCAGCGGGAGTTTGCGAGGCTGCTTCAAGAGCGCGGCGCGAAGGTGAGGATTGCGCGGATTCCGCCAAGTCCAGGCATCAACGGGCCAGACGATTTTCTCGCCGCGTTCGGCGACGAAGCGATGGTGCGGATTATTGACTCCGCAACCGCGCCTGGGGCGGCACACGGCGTGCCCAAGAAGTCGCAGGCGACAAAGTTAATCGAGATTGCGGAGTCAGTTTCGGAGCTATTCCACACCCCAGACCGGCGCGGGTATGCGGCTATCGGTCGCGATGACCATCGGGAAATCTGGGCCGTCAAGTCCAGCGAGTTCCAGGAATTCCTCGTGAAGCTCCTGTACGACCGGGAAGGCGCTGCGCCCAGTTCGGAGGCGGTGCGGCAGGCGACCAACCTCCTTCATGCCAAGGCCGTATTCGACGGTGAGGAGCACCCTGTCTATACCCGCGTCGCCTTCGTCGGCGGCACGGTTTATCTGGACTTGGGAGACCGGGACTGGCAATGCGTGGAGATCACACCCAAAGGGTGGCATGTCGTTCCGCACCCCGGCGGGATTCGTTTCCGGCGAGCAGCCAGCATGTACCCCCTGCCTGCGCCAAGGCGGGGCGTGAAGATCGGGCGGCTGTGGGATTTTGTGAATGTGCGAGGAGCAGACCGCCTATTGTTCGCGGCTTGGCTCCTGCACGCCCTTCGTGCGTCCGGCCCCTACCCCATTCTGGTCGTGAATGGTGAGCAAGGAAGCGCGAAAACTACCGCAGCCTGGGTGGTAAAGAGTCTTCTCGATCCGAGTAAAGCTCCTACGCGGGGCACGCCGAGGGATGAACGGGATTTGATGATTGCGGCAGCGAATTCCCACCTCGTCGCGTACGACAACATTTCCCACCTTAGTGCTGATATGACCGACTCTCTGTGCCGCCTGGCGACCGGCGGCGGCCTTTCGACTCGCCAGCTCTACATGGACGAACAGGAAATCGTCTTCGAGGCTATGCGCCCAATCGTCTTGACCGGGATCGAAGCCCTGGCCGTTCGGGGAGACTTTGCGGACCGCGCCGTAGTGCTCAACCTGCCTATGCTGGAGCGGAAGAAGTCGGAATCGGAATTCAAGGCTGAGTTCGATGCCGCGCGCCCCGAGCTTCTGGGCGGTCTGTTGGACGTGATGTGCGAGGTTCTGCGCGGAGTGGGGGCGGCGCGGCTGAAGGAGACGCCGCGCATGGTAGATTTCGCTAGGTTAGGGGTGACGGCTGAAAGGATATTGGACTTCCGCACAGGGGAGTTTATGGGCGCCTACAAGGGGAACCGCAAAGACGCCAGCGAAACGATCCTGGAGGCATCGCTGGTTGCGATCCGGTTGCGCGATCTCATGAGCCAGCGCCCGGAATGGGAGGGCACAGCCAGTGAACTGCTCGATGCCTTGAACGGCCTGGCGACCGACGCGGAACGACGCCGACGGTCCTGGCCGTCCACACCGAACGCTCTTGGCGGGGCGCTGGCCCGCCTGGCTCCGAGCTTTCGGCAGGTTGGTATTCAGATTGATCGGGACCGGGAAGGCCATGGCCGACGGCGGGTCATGACAATCTGCAAGATCGGCAAAACATCGTCCGCATCGTCCGCAGACCCCTATAGGGCGCATCCTGAAATAGTGGATTCGCCGGGAGTTAGCGATAGCGACCCAGTTGCGGACAAGGCGGACAAGGCGGACAACGAAACCCGTACCCTTGAGGCCGTTGAGGTGAGGGAGAAGGAATGGGAAGTGTAAACGCGCTGGGCGAGGCCCTGGACCGGGTCGAGGCGCTTGGGGGGCGCCTGCGACTGGAAGGCGAAAAGATCAAAATCCGCCTGCCCGAAGATTGTCCTGATGCCCCGAAGCTGGTGCAAGCCATTCGCTCGAACCGCGAGGCCATCCGGCAGATGCTTTTCGACCAACAGAGCAAGGCGCCATCCCTCGAAGAGGTGCTCAAGCTCTTGCCGCCCGGCGTCCGTCTGGTTTCCTACCGCCCAAAGGAAGCGCCATTCGCAGTGGCTCCCGTGTCTATTGTTACCAACGGCGCGAAGTTTTATCGGTCTTACCTCAAAGACTTGGCTTGGCGGATCGAGCACCCGGAAGGTCGTGCTGCCCCGCCACTGGCCGACATCCTGGCGAAGCTGGCCGATGCCGGACTTGACCTAATCACCGGATGAGGTTTGAACATGCCGAGGAGGTGACAGTATGAGCGAGCCAAGCCATCGTGTCGTCGAACGTCATCGTTCTCGCCGCCGACATTCGCGCCGAGCATGAGGCCGCCTGTCACTACGGGCGCGAGATGTGCCCCAATACGCGCGCGCGAGATGGTTCCCAATACTTCCCACTTTTGGAGATATTCGCAGTTTGACAGACCGACACTCACCACGCAACCGAACACCCTACTTCCCAACCCTTCCCAGAATTGCACACATCAATAACCCTGCACTTTTCTACCGATCCCCTCATTTTCCACTTGCACTATTCCCTAAAGGGTGCTACACTATGCGGGACAATGAGTAACAGACTTGTCCGCGCCATTCGCTCACCCGCAACCGAACACCCCTCTCTGCGAGCACGGGGCAGGCGAATCCCGGCCCGATGCGCGGGCCGAACGGGAGAGCCCTCAGAATGGCCCGCCAGCGCGTCAGATTGGCTCCAGGATGCGCGACCGAGCCACGGCACGAGCATTCATCCTGTGCAAGTCCTTATCCGAGGTGACCAGCAAGGTGACCACCCTGGGTGACCACCCCCTGTCGCTACCGAGAATGACCGAGTGACACGCTACCCTCAGCAGAACCTCATAAACAGAGCCTTCGTAGCGGTTCATCTCACTCAGTCACACTCCGTGTAACTTGCTGATTTCACGTCAACGCACAACTCTTAATCAGTAGGTTGAGGGTTCGATTCCCCCACGGCTCACCATCTGACCTTTAGATTGTCAAGACCTCAGTTGCCGCGCTGCTGGCCTTCATTTGGTTTTCTTGACGCGGCGAAGTAAGCTCACTCCCCATAACGCAGCCGGCGGCCGCAACCAAAGTGGCTGCGAGTGACAAGTGACGAGTGCCGAGTGACGAGCAAGAAAAATCTCCGCGCACTGCGAAGAAGTTCGGGGTTGGTAGTGAAGGGAGGTCCCCATGGACCCTCAGCGCATCATCGATGTCTGTGAAGCAAATTGGGAGGCGCACAAGTCCGACTGCAGTGGTTTTGTGAAGGCGGTGGCGGCGGCGCTTGGAGTCAGCACGTTCGCGGCTGGCGCAGACGCCAACCAGATTGTGGACACACTGCAGGCTGCCACGGATTGGACGCCGCTCACCCCTGGCGACGGGGCGGCGGCCAAGAATCAGGCCGACGCTGGCTTGCTGGTGATCGCGGGTCTCAAGGGGGCTGATCAGGTTAACCCCGACCCACATGGCCACGTTGTGGTCGTGGTCAGCGGGCCCCTCGACCGCCAGTACCCGACAGCCTACTGGGGCCAACTGGGCGGGGTTGGCGCCAAGGCCAAGACCATCAACTGGGCTTGGCGAGCCGGAGACCGCGACAAAGTGGGCTACTTTACCAAGTCCCTGGACGCGGCCGCATCCACCACCTGAGCCGCGTCATGCGCACAACCTTCGGCGTTAACCTTCGGGATTGGGTGCAGGATTTTTCGGGTCAGGAGGCTCCGACCCTAGTCCTGCCCCGGCAGCCCTTTGGTCCGGCCCGAAGGCGTCAATGCTGCCGTCGTCGGAGCCGAGATACCCAACCCGAGAATCTGAAAGGGAAGAGCCGCAGCCCCCTAAAAGCGGGGTCTGCAGCTACTCTTGGCTTCAAGGCTTTCAAGGGGTCAGCTCGAACACCGTTCCGTAGCCGTAAGTGCCGCCCTCGGTCGTGGTGCCATACAGGTTGCCTGCTGCGTCCCGAACCAAACCTGCGACGGGCTTTGCCCCGTCCGCCCCTCCAGTGAAGCTGTAGAGCACGGTTTCCCTTAAATACTTGCCATACTTAGTCACCTTGAACACCGTTCCGTCTCCGTAAGCGCCGCCGGAAAAAGTGGTGCCATAAAAGTTGCCCTTCGCGCCCGGGACCAAACCTGCATAGGGAGATGCTCCGTCCGGCGTTCCGCTGAAGGTGTAGGGCACCGTCTCCGTGCCGTTCGCATTCAACTTGAACACCGTTCCTGAGACGAGATAGCCGCCGCGTTGGGTGGTGCCGTAAAGGTCGCCTCCTTTGTCCCGGAAGAGACCGCCGAAGGGATTTGCCCCGTCGCCGCTGGTTCCGGTGAAGCTGTATAGCACCGTCTCCTTGCCGCTCCCATCCACCTCGAACACCGTTCCGTAGCCGTAGGTGCCACCCTGGTAGGTGGTGCCGTAAAGGGCGCCGGTCAAGTGCTGGATCAGACCTGCGTAGGGATGTTCCCCGTCCGGCGTTCCGGCAAAGCTGTAACGCCACGTCTCTTTGCCTTTCGTATTCAGCATGAACGCCGTTCCGTACCCGTAAGCGCCGCCGGCCTCGGTGGTGCCGTGCAGGTTGCCCTTCGGGTCCCTAACCAAACTTGCGTAGGGATATGCCCCGTCCTTCCCCCCGGTAAAGCTGTAGAGCACCGTCTCCCCGCCAGTGCTAGCCACCTCGAACACCGTTCCGTACCCGTGAGCCCCGCCGGCCTCCGTGGTGCCGTAAACGCCGCCGTCTCCGTTCGGGATCAAACCTGCGTAGGGATATGCCCCGTCCTTCCCCCCGGTAAAGCTGTAGAGCACCGTCTCCCCGCCAGTGCTAGCCACCTCGAACACCGTTCCGTACCCGTAAGCGCCGCCGACGGTGGTGGTGCCAAAGAGGCTGTTTCCATATTGGAGCAAACTGCCGTTGTCGTACGGGTCTCCCCCGTCGGCGCCGCCCGTAAACGTATAGAGCACCTTGAAACTCTGCGCTTCGGCCGACCGCGTCGCGAAGACCGCCGGCACAAGGACAATCGCCAGTGCGAGCGCGATCCTGACTGCACGCAGGCGCGTCTCCGAAGTTTGCACTGTCTTCGTCATGGGGTCCTCCTTCTCGCAATCCATAGTGGACCGATGGTTCTCTTATCATTATCCGCCTATCACCCTGTCGCAGCGCAAGGAAAAAGTCAAGCGGATTTTTCGGTGGGTTTGGCTGCCAAGTCGGTTTCTCCCTTGCATCGCGGGCCACGATCCCCGGCGCGGGCTCGCGCCAGCTAGCCCTCTAGCGGGCCGCGCTTGCCCCAGGGTGCGCCGAGGGGACAGTGTTGCGATGCGTCCCATACTGTGGTAACAATGTCTGGGAATGACTCCTCTTGAGAACTACCTTCGCGACGTGAGCCAGATTCATTCTTCCGGCGCTGGCGTCAAAGAAACCAGTTATTACCCTGCGCTGGCCAATCTCCTGAACGAAGTCGGCAAGACGGTCAAGCCTCGCGTCCGTTGCATCATCAATCTGGCCAACCGTGGCGCTGGCATTCCCGACGGCGGGCTGTTCACTCCCGACCAGTTCCCGAAGCCGAAGCCGTCCATGCTCGAACCCCTGAAAGGCCAGATTCCTTCCCGTGGCGTGATTGAGGTCAAGGCTCCGGGGCAAGACGCGGGCGTTACTGCCGATGGCGAACAGGTGTCACGCTATTGGAACCGGTATAAACAAGTCTTGGTGACGAACCTTCGCGATTTCGTCCTGGTAGGCTCCGACCGGGACGGCAGGGCGGTCAAGCTTGAAACCTACCGCCTTGCCGACAATGAAAGGGCATTTTGGGGGGCGGCTGCAACGCCGCGCAAGACCGATCAGGAGCTAGGGCAGCGGTTCATCGAGTTCGTGCAGCGCGTCATGCTCCATGCGGCGGACCTTTCCACGCCTCAGGACGTGGCATGGTTCCTTGCTTCTTATGCCCGCGATGCCGCTACGCGTATCGAGGGCGTGGATCTTCCGGCGCTCGCGAGTGTCCGGACCGCTCTCGAGGAGGCGCTCGGGCTCAAGTTCGAGGGCAAAAAGGGTGAGCATTTCTTTCGATCCTCGTTGGTGCAAACGCTCTTCTACGGGGTCTTCTCGGCCTGGGTGCTGTGGAACAAGCAGCGGACACTCTCTAACCGCCGTTTCGACTGGCGGACGACGGCATGGTACCTCCGTGTCCCGATGATCTCGAAACTGTTTCAGTTGGTGGCGGACCCAAACCAGCTTGATGCTCTTCGACTATCAGAGGTGCTCGACTGGACGGCGCAAGTGCTCAACCGCGTTGTGCCTGCCGAGTTCTTCGACAAGTTCGAAGAGGGCCACGCGGTGCAATACTTCTATGAGCCTTTCCTTGCGGCATTTGACCCCCAGCTACGCAAACAATTGGGCGTCTGGTTCACGCCGCCCGAGATTGTGAAGTACATGGTGGAGCGGGTCGATACCGTGCTGCGCGAAGAGTTGGGCCTGCCGCTCGGCCTTGCGGACAAGAACGTGTATGTTCTCGACCCCTGCTGCGGCACGGGCTCTTATCTGGTCGAGGTGCTCGACCGCATTCACCGGACGCTGAAAGCGCGAGGGGAAGATGCGCTCCTGGCGAGCGATTTGAAAGACGCGGCGCGTAATCGCGTTTTCGGTTTTGAGATTCTGCCTGCACCGTTCGTGGTGTCGCACCTGCAACTTGGACTGCTCCTGGAAAACCTCGGCGCGCCACTCTCAGCAGAGAAGAAAGAGCGGATCGGCGTTTACCTGACGAATGCGTTGACGGGCTGGGAGCCGCCAAAGGGGCCAAAGGCGCAGCTGGCCTTTTGGGAATTGGAGGAAGAGCGCGACGCCGCTGAGCACGTGAAGTGTAAGGTACCAATCTTGGTGATCCTCGGCAACCCGCCATACAACGCTTTCGCAGGAGTCAGCCCGGAAGAAGAGCAGGGGCTCGTCGAGCCGTACAAGCAAGGGTTAGTCTCGGAGTGGGGATTCAAGAAATTCAACCTCGATGACCTGTACGTGCGCTTCTTCCGGCTGGCCGAGCGCAGGATCGCCGAGAAAACTGGCCGGGGCGTCGTGTGCTACATCTCGAATTTCTCGTACTTGGGTGATCCTTCCTTTGTCGTGATGCGCGAGCGCTTTCTGAAGGAGTTCGACACGCTCTGGTTTGATTGTATGAATGGCGACAGTCGCGAGACTGGCAAGCTGACGCCGGAAGGCAAACCTGACCCTTCGGTGTTTTCTACCGAGTACAACCGCGAGGGAATCCGCGTGGGAACAGCCATCGGCCTGCTTGTGCGCAAGGGAACCCGGGGACCAGGGGCGTCGGTACAGTTTCGTCAGTTCTGGGGCGCGAGCAAACGCGCTGATTTGGTCAGGAGCCTTGACTCCGAGAGCTTGGAGGACCAGTTTAGCCAGGCTAAGCCTCAGAAGAGCAACCGCTACTCCTTTCGGCCCGACGAGATCTCCTCTGGTTATCTTTTGTGGCCGACATTTCAAGACCTGGCTTCTAGGCAGCCCTTCGCGGGCATCTCAGAGGACCGGCGAAAGGCACTAATCAGCATCGACCCCGAACCACTACGCCGAAGAATGCGAATGTACTTTGACCCCCAGGCCGACTGGGCGGACTTACAGGCGCTCGGAACTTGCTTGACCGAGAATGTACCTAGATTCAATGCGAAGCTAGCAAGGAAGAGGCTGCTTGACGCCGAAAAATTCGACGAGGCGAGACTACTGCCGTATGCAATGCGTCCGTTCGATACGCAGTACTGCTATTATTCGCCTGTTCGTCCTCTTTGGCGCGAGCCGAGGCCTGAATACTGGGCTTCATACCAGCCGGGAAATGTGGCGCTCGTTTCGAGATTCAAGGCCGCGAAGTTTCCCGAAGGACCACCAATCGCATTCACACGCCAGCTTTGCGATTACCACATGATGCCTCCGAATGCATCAATCTTCCCGGTCGAGCTACGCACAGCCTCAACGGCTGAGCATCTGCACGGGCAGGCTCCGCTTTCATCTTCACGCCCCGCGTCGCATGCCAACATTTCCGATCCAGTACGTGCTTACCTTTCCAAGCTCGGGATCGAGAATCCCGACGTGGACGCTGGAAGCGCCGCGCTGATCTGGATGCATGCGCTGGCGATCGGCTATTCGCCAGCCTACCTCACCGACAACGCCGACGGCATCCGCCAAGACTGGCCGCGCATTCCCCTGCCGGACACGAAAGAGGCGCTCGTAGCATCCGCAGGCCTGGGCAAGCGCGTCACCACGTTGCTTGATACAGAGCGGGAGCGCCGACTGTCGTCGTCGTTCATAGATTGAGAAACTTGGCGCGAGCATGGCGGTGGGTGAATACTTGAAGGAGCCAGGCGGCAAGCTATGGTCGATTCGTT
>Ga0326728_10011136_pt1 | contig 20690 bp, 22 predicted proteins | sample MB3enrmetagenome_FD_207602 | JGI IMG/M metagenome (GOLD analysis project Ga0326728, IMG submission 207602) | Lab enriched peat soil microbial communities from McLean, Ithaca, NY, United States - MB31MN | ecosystem: Environmental > Terrestrial > Soil > Wetlands > Peat | place: USA: New York... | reverse complement strand
GGCCTGCACCCTCCGGGCAGCTTTGCTGCCAGGGGGCGGGCCATGCGTAAGCGCTGGTCGTTATCTGGGGAAACTTCATTGGTTAGTTATCAGTATATATCCGGCCACCGCCCCCGTGTTATCGCCTATATCCTCATCTACGGCATCGTCATTGAATCCAAGCCAAAGTTCTCCGGCGCGATTGGTTGATGTGAAGTTGGTGGTGGTGCCAAGTTCCCAGTAACCATGACCCGGCTGCTGCGGGAAATAGTTTGAGTTGCCCCATCGGTTGACGCCATTGGAGTCACAGTAGGGCGATAAGGGGATATTCGATCCCACAAACGCTATGAGGCTGTCGTGAGGAGCAACTGTGTCTGTTAAGAAGCAATCGAACCCTAAGTCGTCAGTCTCTCCGCTTGGCCCCACCGTTTCCTGTCCCGTGCCGCCGTTCCACATTCCACCAACGTAGGTGAATGTCACTATGTCGTTGCTATTGACGTGGAGGCCCGTGTCGGTCCAGAGAGGATTTGACGGCACCACGAAAAGCCCAGGCTGGCAGGCGGAGAAGGACTGCACCCAAACGTTTGTTTGGCTGGCGACCAGAACGAATCCCTGCCCGAGGCCGATTATCGGCTCGCCCCCGCTCCAGCCGCTGTTGGTTGTATAGATGTTAGTGGAATAGTTGCTGCCGGTCCACAACAGCACTTTATCGTGATTGTTCGGATTATATTGGAGGTTCGACGTAATTAATCCGGCTCTCGGCACAATCGAACTGACATAATTGGTCCCGGCGGAAATCGGGTTGGACGACAGCCCTTGCAAGACCAATCCCGCAAACGGTATCGTCAATTCCGTCGCGTTGGTGATGAAGACCGCTCCGCCGGGCAATAGAGTAATGTCACCGTTGGGAGACCAACCTTCCAGAAACGGATTGTATGTAATAGTATCAAACCCTTGCCCGTTCCATTTCAAGATTTCCGTCCCATCGGGCAGATAGTTGTTCCCCACAAAGTCAAGCAGCCAATTCGCTGTATTCTGCGGATAATCGGCGTCATTTACCTGGTAGAACTGGTTTGCGATTAGATTTGTTCCGGGCGGGAGGGTCAGATTGATGAAACCGATGGCTTGCGAGCAGAAATAGCCAGATTGCCCCGCGTAGAAACGATTGGTCACTCCAGCGACATTGGTATCGCTGAAAGGATAGTTAATATAACCGCTGGAATCCACGGAAACGCTGCCGATGACGTTCCAGGTTTCCAGATTACTGGAGGCGGAGATTATCCAAGAGCTTCCAGGCGTGCCGCTTGCATAGAAAGAGAATTGGCCGGAATTGATTGAAGGATTATTAGGAAAGGCCACGAGCGTGGGCTTGACAGAACACGATGGATTCGGTGCCGCGCCGGTGTGGCCTGGATCGTGATGAAACAGTGGCCACGCCGAATTGGCCAACTCAGCCGAGCCTGGCAACGAATAGACATACCCATCCTTAGAACCGATATAAACCGCGCCATTGGCGGCAATGACTGGGGAAGAAATAACCTGATTACCTGTCAGGACCTTCCATTTGACCGCGCCATTCGTAATGGCATAGACACAGTTATCTTCGGAACCGATATAGACTGTCCCGTCGGCGGCGACAGCGGGTGAGGAGATGAACTCGGAGCCGTATGGGTCAGGGAACTTCCATTTTAGAATGCCGTTCGTGACGGCGTAGAGATAGCCGCCCGTCGAAGCAATATAGACCGTGCCGTCCCCACCAATGGCGGGCGAGGACTGAATAGCGGAGCCGTCAAAAGTGTCAAAAATCCATTCCAACGTTCCAGCATGAAGGGGTCAGTTCCTCACATTATCACATCAGGGATTGACAAAATGGGATGATCGCGGCAGCTTGTTGGCGTGGCGCGAAGTAAAATCTTGAAATGTGAGGAACTGATCCCTTTATGGCTGCTGTATCGGCAGGGCAAAGCAACGTAGAATATGACAATACCATTAACTGACCCCTTTATAGATTCCTTAAAATTCAATGCTCTTTTATCGAACCCGTCAACCGGATTCTTGCGAGCCTGCAATTCAGACAGTGGGGAAGGGAAGGAGCCTTGGGCTGGCGCTTGGGCCGCACGGCGGGGGTCGTCGTCGTCGCCTAATCATCAAGAAGGTGTTCCGCACCCCCAAGGGCCGGATGCGGCAAAGGCAGTTGGGGGCGGAGAGCCTTCTCCGGCACAACGGGAGGAAGGCCCGCGGGGATTCAATCGTGTTGCGTCAATCGCTCAATCAACGCGCTCAGGGAGGAGCGCGCACGTTGTCCAAGGGAGTCAAGAAACTTTCTTCCAAGTTCCGGATTTTGGCCAGAGCCTTGGCCCAGGCCTTGGGGGCCAGTTCCAACACTTCGCGGGTGAAAGTGACCAAGGGCATTTGCGTGAAGGCGTGCTGGTGGTAGATCACGACGTGTTGACGGTGAATGTTCAGTCGCCGCTGCAGGTGTCAGTCCTCACTGCCCACCATAAAGGTGAATCAGTTTGGAACGTGGGATTCCGCCGGCGAGACGCCGACGGATGCGACCGGGACGGTCGCGCTCCCAGAAAGTTGCCAAGGATTGGGCTATCATAAGCCGATCTTCGTTCCCGGTTGGAGGGGATGTCCGGACGGCTGGCGCAATTGGGCGTTTTCCAGGGCGAGGCGGGCCACTTGATTTTCCAGGGTGTGATGGATCTGCTGGAGTTCGCGATTCGCGGCGAGGGTTTGGGACAGGAGGCGGGAGTTGTTGGAAATGTAATCAAAACGCTCGACGGCGCTCTTGACCGAGGCGAGGAGTTCCTCGCGCGACCAGGGCTTGACCACGAAACGGTAGATTTCGGCTTTGTTGATGGCGTCAATCAGCGTGCTGAGATTGAGGACGGCCGTGATGAGAATGCGGGTGGCTTCGGGCTGGATTTGACGGACCTGGGCCAAAAACTCCAAGCCGGAAACCATGGGCATTTGCTGGTCGGTGATGACGACGGAAAACTCCTGTTCCTTGAGAACACTCAGGGCATGGACGGCATGGGGAGAGGAGACCACGTTGTAACCTTCGTGCAACAAGGTGTCGCGCAAGGCGACCAGGACGATTTCCTCATCATCCACAATCAGGATCGGGCGGACCGAATCTTTGGGGGTGTTCAGCTCCTGAGACATGGGATCTCAGCCGTTTTTATCAAAAAACGATTTGAGCTTCAACAACATGTCGGATTCGGACAAGTCGGGATTGAGAAGCAGATCAATGCCGTTGAGCAATTGGGCGTCCAAATCGTCCTGGTTGCAGCCGGCCAGTTTCAAGACCAGTTTGACGTTTTTATTCTGCTGGCGCACTTCGGCGGGCAGGGAGTTCAAAGCCGGATCATCCGGTTGGGCGAGGAGGAAAACACCGTCGAAATGATAGTCGGAGGACTGAAGCAACTGGGCCAAGCTGTCGGACGAAGCCGCCGTGACGATTTGGTAATTGTGGGAGCGGAGCAGTTCGGCGGTTTTATCGAACACTTCCCCCGGCAGGCCCAGGAGCAGGAGGTTGCGGCGGGTTGGGCGCTTGCGCGACGCGGCCTCTTCCAGGCGGCGGGATTCGGAGAAGTCGGCTTCGGGCAGCCAGATGTGGAAACTCGCGCCCGCGCCCTCCTTGGAGACAACGGAAATGGCGCCCTGCAGTTTTTCGATGGCGAGGCGGGCGTTGTAAAGGCCCAGGCCGGAGCCTTTGGCTTTGGTGGTGAAAAACGGGTCAAAGATCGAGGCCAGATGCCGCTGTTTGATGCCGCAGCCGGTGTCTTCAATGGTCAGGCAAACGCACGGGAGGCGAGGCGCCGTGCCTTTGATGTTTTCCAGCGCGGGCAATGCCTCGTGGCGGGAGGTGCGCAAGGTCAGGCGCCCGCCGCGCGGCATGGCATCGGCCGCGTTCAAGAGCAAATTGATGACGACTTGCCGGAACTCGACGACATCGAGATAGGCCGGAAGCTGGAGCGGGGACAAATCGGCGGCCAGGTGGATGCGGCGGGGCAGAATCTTTGTGACCAGATCCACGAGGTCGCCGGCGATGTCGTTCAGATTATGATAATTGCGCTCGCCGGTTTGGCCGAGGTGCAGGTTGACCATGCGTTTGACCAGTTGACCGGCCTGCAATGAATTTTTCTTGACTAACGACAAGCCTTCGTAAAAGGGATGCCGCTCGTCCATCTGGGCCAGGAAGGATTCGCTCAGGGAATGAATGCCGGCGATGATATTGGTAAAGTCATGGGCCATGCCGAGGGTCAGGACAGCCAGCGTTTCCTTCCACGCGGCGGTGGAAAGCCTCCTTTCGGCGATCGTCTGGCGGGTGACATCCAGCCAGACGACCTCGTAGCCGAGCAGGAGGCCGTGCGGGGTGATGACGGGCTGGCGATGTTCCAAAATATAGGCGACATGGCCGGTGAGGGCATGACGGATGCGATAGGTATTGGTGACGGGGGAGTGGGATTGGACGGCGTGTTTGAATTGTTGCCGCAAGTCGGCGGCGTCCGACTCGTGGACCACTTCCCAGAAGCGGTCGCGCTGGCCGCACCAGTCGGCGGCGTCCAGGCCGGTCAGTTCCTTGATGTTCTGGCTGGCCGATTGCAGGCTGAAATCCGGGCGCTGACTGAAAATGACGCAGGGCCAGCGGCGGGTGAGGCCTTCGAGCCGGGCTTCCGAGCACAAGAGCTTGACGAACAGGTCGCGCCGGATTGAATCATTGTGCAGGCGGCCATCCCAAGGGCCTTCTTGCGAATCCGTCAGGGGCGGAGGGGAGGAGTTCAAGCGGACGAAAGAACATTGGGGCGCGCGCGCCACTTCCAGATTAAACCATTGGGCGGGCTGCTCCTGGCGGGCGGGCAATTTAAGATCCAAGCGGGCGAACGGCGCGGCGCTTCGGCTGGCATGGAGGAGGGATTCATTCCAATCCGGCGACACTTTGGCCAGGATGTCCCAGAAGGATTCGCCGATCAGGTCGGTGACCGGCTTTTCGAGCCAATGGCACAAAGGCTTGTTGATTTCGAGCAAGCCGCCGGAGGGATTCAAGATGGCCATGCCGCCTTCCAGCCAGCTTCGCGGCCTGAAGCATTCCGACGGGGCCGCGGGCGCGGGGCGATCCTTGATGCTCTGTGGACTTGGCAAATTCGCTGGCACGGGATTATGAATTCATCCGCTGGAGAATTACGGATAATTGCCGGCAATTCAATGGCAAAATGATGGCAAATGCATAATGGGAAAATGTAATCCGGGTTCTCCGGTTCGACAAGCGCGGATCACTGCTGGAGGACACGGGATCAGGCGGCTTCGGACGTTTGCGCGTAGGAGGAGCGAAGGCGGCGGAGATCGTCAAGGGCTTGTTCGAGCAGCAGCGCTTTCTCGCGCACCTCGCGCTTGCGCACGGCCAGCAATTTGCCGTTGCTGGCTTCCAAGGCGAGAAGACGGCTGACCTCGTCGCGAAAGGGATGCAAGGCGGCTTCCGCGGGATTCTCGGTCTTCCACTGTTCGATGGCGTCGGTCAGCGGCTGTTGCAGGGCGGCTTTGGCTTTCTGAATCCTGGCCAACTCCGACCAGCGGCCGACTTGGATGACGCGGGATTCGTGATGAGTCATTTCGAGCCATTCTTTCAAGAGCATGGTGATGCGCTGGCGTGCGTTCATCTTCAGGTGGGGAGTGGATCGGTTTCAGCCGTCAGTTGAACCGCCAGATGGCGGGCCAGTATGGCCTCCGCGTGCGGCGATGGATAGTCCGGGTCCGCGATCAGTCTCCTGGCTCGCGCCACCGCTTCGGAGCGCGCCTCGGGGAGATTGTGCAAGGTGCGTTGCAAATCCAGCCAATGGGCGGACGACGCTCCGTCCAAAAGAGCTTCGAAGGCGGGGGGGGAACGTCTTGCCGGAGAGGCTCCGTTGGCGCGCGCCGCGCTGAAATGACTGTCAATATCCATGCATCTGCAGTTCATTGAATCGGCCACGGTGAACTGCCGGTTGTATATCGGCGGGAATGGGGAAAACTTTAGCCGGGATCAAGAGGATTAGGATTAGGATCAGGATTAGAAAAGCCGTGCTCGACGACCGGGAGGGCCGTATTCTAAACTGTTCCCATCAATTGCAAGATGATTGCGGCGGCCCGCCGGGAGGAACCCGGGCCGCCTAATGATTCGATGACCCGCCGCAGTTTTGCGCGGATGGCCGAGCGGCGCGGCGCGTCGGCCAGCAAATCCAAGGCGGCTTTGGCCAGGTTTTCCGCCGTGGCCCGGCGTTGAATGAATTCCGGGAAAAGAGGCTCGTCCGCCAAAAGATTGGGCCAGGCCAGGTATTTTACGGTGATGAACGGACGCGCCAACAGGTGGAAGAGAGTTGATACTTTATACATGGCCAGGGTTGGAACGCCAAAATACGCGCACTCCAGGGTGACAGTGCCGGTCTTGGCAATGGCCAGCGTGGCGGTGGACAAGGCCTCCGCCAAATGGCCGGTTTGAATCTCCACTTTGGGCATGCCGGCCACCTGGAAAGTGCGCATGTCATCCGCCATTCTTTCGTTGAGCGCCACCAGTTTAAATCGGACAGAACGGGCGACTGACATTTCATGGGCGGCGGCCAGCATGACCGGAAGATGCCGCTTTAATTCATCGGTGCGGCTGCCAGGCAGGAGAACAATGATTGGATTTTCCTCCGCCTGCCGGTTCGCCTCGGCGGAAGCTGCCGGGGCCGCGGCATGGCGGTCGAACATGGGGTGGCCGACGAATTCCACGCGCAATGGCGTCCCCCGCCGGGCATACCACTCCTTTTCAAAGGGATATAAACAGAGCAACAGATCGATATTCCGGGCCAGTTTCTCGGCGCGGCCCGGACGCGAGCCCCAAATTTGGGGCGAAGTGTATTGAACAATTTTCGGCGCCCAGTTTGACCCGGTTTCCACGCGGGCAGGAACAAAGCTTTTGATGGCGCGGGCCAATGGCTGGTTGAACGAGTAGGAATCAACCAGAATAATCAGCTCCGGTTGGCGTTCTTTGGCCAGATTCGCCAGATGCCGGCGTCGCCTCAAAAAGGAGCCAAGGTTTTTGATGGCATCCACGGGGCCGATCGCCGCGTCATCTGTCAAGTTGAACGACAACCGGACGCCGGCTTCGGCCATCCTGGGGCCGCCGGCCCCGATGAATTGCGCGTTGGGAACGGCCTGGGAGAGCGCCCTGACCAGATCGGCGGCGTTGGCATCGCCGCTGGGATCGCCAGCCACGACCATGATGGTTTTTGGTGTCATTTCAGCTCCGCCTTCACCTTTTTGAGGAACTCCGCGATTTTGCAGGGAATGAAGGGGGCAGCCAGCCCGGTGAGAAAATCAGCCGCGGCGCCGGCATAGGGCAACGACGAGGGCAAAACGGTCCGCGTCCAAGTCTTGTCTTCCAGATGGAAAAAAACGAGGGGGATCGGAAAGCCCTGGATGCGCATTTTGGGTCCATTGCCATATCGGACGAAGAACGTCAGCCAAACCGCCAGAGCCAGGCCGGCCGCGCAAGCCGCGAGGATGCGCGGCCATTGCCTGAGTGCCAGCCAGCGGCGCACCTGCCGCCGGCCGGTCGTGCAGGCAAGCCAAATATCGAAGGCCAGTATTGGGATGATGAGGATGAAGCCGCCCATGCCATGTTGCTGAATGATAGATTTAAGTGGTCCGGTTCGCCGCCTGAATCTGGCGCGTGATTTCAAAGGCCAGGTCCAATGAGCGTTGGGCCACGGCGCCGCTGACTTTCGGGGTGAGCCGGGCCTGAACGCAACGGATGAAGTCTTGCAATTCCAGCTTGAGCGGCTCCTCCTTTTCGATCGGCACCGGTTCGCGCACGACTTTTCTGCCGGCAAACTCACTGACGATGGCCGAGTCTTTGCCCAGCAGAAGCTTCTTCAACAGGGACGATTCTTGTTCCCCCTCGCGCGCGACCCGGTAGATGAACCCTTCCTGCTTCTGGTAGTCGAGCGAAACGTAACTGGTCTCCGCGCCGCCGCTGAACACGCGGATTTTGCGCATCTTCTCCGGGCTGACCCGGCTGACGGTCAGATTGGCCACGCACCCGTTGGCGAAACGGAGGCGGGCGTTGGCAATGTCTTCGGACTGGCTCAGGACCGGAATGCCGACCGCGTCCACGCTGGCGAGCGGCGAGCGGACAAATCCAAGGACCACGTCCAAATCGTGAATCATCAAATCCAGCACCACGCCGATGTCCGTGCTGCGCCTGGGATAGGGAGACAGGCGGTGGATCTCGATGAAGCGCGGATCAGTCGCGACTTGTTCCAGATATTTCAGCACCGGATTGAACTGTTCGAGAAGGCCGACTTGGAGAACGCAGTTTTTTTCCCGGGCCAATTGCACCAACCCGGCAGCATGGGCGGCGTTGTCGGTCATCGGTTTCTCGATCAGCACATGCTTGCCGGCGGCGAGGATTGTTTTGGCCAGTTCAAAATGGGTGGAGGTGGGGGTGACAACGCTGAAGGCCTCGGCGGCAAGGAGGGCCTCGTGGAGCGAAGCAAAAGCCGGGACTTGATATTTTTCGGCAATTTTCGCGGCCTGTTGAAGCGAAACATCCTGCACGCCGGCAAAGCGGATCTGTCCCGCCGCGGCCATCTCCGCATAAATGCGGGCGTGTTCTTTGCCAAGGGACCCGACCCCGAGCACAGCCACCTGGAGCTTGTCTGACATGCCAATGAATGTACGGTTTATGATTTACGATTGACGAGCCTGAATTTGGGCGGTCACAGAGCTTGGGCAGTTATCGGAAGGCGCTTCAGGGAAGATGGGACGCATGGGACTCAAGGGACTTATTTGCAAGTCCCTGGCTTCCGGATGATCTTCCGGGGTTGGGAGATTAAGATTAGTGAAGGTCAGGCGTCCGGGGGCGGCTTGGGAACGATCGGTTCGAGATACGCAATGACCTTTGGCGCATGACGGGAAGCCACATCCCAAACAATGTCGAGGTCCACGTTATCGTACCCATGGACGCAACGGTCCCGCATGCCGGCGATTTCGTCCCAAGGGACCGAGGGATGAGCCTGGCGGAAGTCCCTCGAAAGCCGCTTGACGGCTTCGCCGAGGATGATGATTTGATGGAGGACGGCCGATTGGGTCTTGATGTCCGCGTCGAATTGCGCACGCGTCAAGCCAGCGTTGAAGTCGCGGATCAACCGGGCGGCTTTGAGGATGTCAAATGCAGTGCCTTCGTCAGTCCACATACACAGGAGCTGCGGTTTGCAGGATGTGCCGGCGTTTGATCCAGTTGTCCATGCGCTCAATGCGGCTGCGCTCGATCAAGTCCACCTCGCGCCCGAGCAAAGAGGCCAACTCCTCGGCCAAATAGTTCCGCGCCCAGGGGCCGTAGGCCTTTTCGCGCTGGAAGCCGGGGCCGGGCGTAAACATGAAGTCGAGGTCGCTGTCCGGACGGAAATCGTCCCGGAGCGCGGAGCCGAAGATTTCCAGCCGGGCAATACCCCAGCGACGGCAGAAATCGGCGATCTGCTCCAGTGGCAGTTCCAGTTGGAGGTTGTGGGGCGCGGCCATCATCGCTTTTTGAGCTTCATAACTTCGCTAATAATACTACCGCCATCCCCAGAATCTTCAATCTCCAAGATGAGGACGAAGAAATTTCTCTTTTAAAGTTCGACGGCATTCTCCAATCTGAGTTGGATACGTGGATATTGGCGCTTACATTGCGGTCTTGGTGATTTCTTATTTTCTCGGATCTGTGCCGGCCGGCTTTCTGGCGGGCAAGGCGCGGGGAATAGATGTCCGAACTGTGGGCAGCGGAAATATCGGCGCGACCAATGCCTTTCGCGTGCTGGGGAAACCAGCCGGAACCATGGTCCTCCTGGCTGATGCGCTGAAGGGTTTCGCCGCGGCCCGCTGGACGCCGTTGCTGGCCGTTTATTTGTTTCCAGGCGCGGCGGCGCAACGGGAAAATCTGGCGCTGGCCGCGGGCGCCGCCGCCATTTTGGGGCACAATTTCACGTGCTGGCTCAATTTCAAAGGCGGCAAAGGCATTGCCACTTCGGGCGGCGTGGTGCTGGCTTGGGCGCCGCTGGCATGTCTGACGGCGCTGGCGTTGTGGGGGGTGGTGTTTGTGGCGACGAAATTCGTTTCGCTCGCGTCCATTGCCGCGGCGCTGGTTTTGCCCGTCTCGGTTTGGTTTTGGAATGGAAGTCTGACGATGACAGTTGTCATGGCGGCGTTGAGCGCGCTGGCCATTTACAAACACAAGGCCAACATTCAACGCTTGCTCCAGGGAACGGAAAGCCGGGCGTGGGGAAAACTGAAAGGCTGGCGATGAAGGTGACTGTCATTGGAGCCGGGGCGTGGGGAACCACGTTGGCGAATTTACTGTGTAAAAACCAAAATGCCGTCACGCTTTGGGGATACGATTCGGCGCATGTGCGGGAGATGGAGCGAACGGGCCGCAATGAACTTTTCCTGCCCGGCATTCCGCTGGCGCGGGAGTTGGCGCTGCAAGCGGACCTGGCCAGAGCCGTGGCGGGCAGCGGGTGCGTCGTGGTGGCGCTGCCGTCAAAGTTTTTCCGCAAGGTGACGAGCCGCCTGCCGGATTTTGAAGGCATCGCAGTCAGCGTCACCAAAGGGATCGAGTGCGAAACGGGGCTGACCATGTCCGGCATTTTGCGGACGACCATGCCCAAGGCGGCCGGCGCGGCGTTGTCCGGTCCGACGCTGGCCATGGAAGTGGCGCGGGAAATCCCGGCGGCGAGCGTGGCTGCGCATGGGCAGGCGGGGATGGCCAAGCAAATACAGCGATTGTTTCATCGCCCGGCCTTCCGGGTTTACACCAGCCATGATGTGCTTGGGGTTGAGCTGGGCGGGGCGTTGAAGAATGTGGTGGCCATCGCGGCCGGCATCTGCGACGGGGTGGGCTTCGGAGACAACGCCAAAGCCGCCCTGATCACGCGGGCGATTGCGGAGATGCGGCGTTTGGGAGTGGGCTGCGGCGCCCTGGCGGAAACGTTCTCAGGGTTGAGCGGCTTGGGCGATCTGGCTGTGACCTGTTTTTCCCGTCTCAGCCGCAACCGCGCCTTTGGCGAACGCATGGGCTGTGGGGAAAAGGTGGAAGCCATCCTGGCCAGCACCATCACCGTGGCCGAAGGATATCCGACGGCGCTGGCGGCGCACAAGCTGGCGCGGAAATTGCGAATCGCGACGCCGATTATTGACGAGGTTTACGCGATGCTCTATGAACAAAAAGACATTCGCAAGGCGGTGCGGGACCTGATGAGCCGGGATATGAAGGCCGAAGACTAGAAAAGTAAGAAGGAAGAATTAAGAATTAAGAAACATGAAAAACGGCCCCTCCGCCTTCTTAATTCCGCCTTCTTAATTCTTGCTTTTCTTCATGTCATTGCCTTTTTCATGGCCGACAACAAATCACCGTACTCCTCGAAGGATTGGAACTGGGGGAATTGCTTTTTGATGGGGTCGGGGGAATGGAACAGGAAACCAATGTCGGCTTCCTTCAACATGGCGACGTCGTTGAAGGAATCGCCGGCCGCAATGACAAAATACTGCATACTCTTCAAGGCCGTCACCGCGCTTCGTTTGGGTTGTTCCTGGCGCAGTTTGTAACCGGCAATTCTGCCGTCCTCGACGATGAGGCGATTGCAGAAGAGGGTGGGCCAGTCCAGTTGCTTGAGGACCGGCCAGGCAAATTCCTCAAAAGTATCGGACAAAATGATCACTTGGATCAGTGAGCGCAGTTCCCGAAGGAATGGAAGCGCCCCCGGCAAAGGGCGGAGCGTGGCAATGACTTTCTGGATGTCGGCCAGTTTCAATCCATGTTGTTCGAGGATTTCGATGCGTCCGCGCATGAGCCTGGCGTAGTCCGGTTCGTCGCGGGTGGTGCGGCGCAGTTCGGGGATATGGGTTTTTTCCGCGACGGCAATCCAAATTTCCGGCGTGAGCACCCCTTCCAGATCCAGCACAACAATTGATTGTTTCACCGCGGCAGTGTTCCAAGAAAGTTTTCGGGTGTCGAGCTAATCCATGCGGGGGCGTTTCACTTTTTTGGGTTTGGGTTCCAGCTTCTTCTCCTAATCTTAATCCTGCTCTTAATCTTAATCCGAATCGCTGCTTCGAAGAAGATTAAGATTAAGATTAAGATTAGGATTAGGAGAGGCTGCCCCAGGAAGTGAACTGCCCCAATCCATGCGCGGGCTTGAATTTCAGGGGCAATTGCGGGAGGCTGGCCGGATTGATGAATAGGAGCCAGACACCATTGCCGCCATTGAGAGCCGGGACGCTTTACCTGGTGGCGACGCCGATTGGCAACCTGGAGGACATAACACTGCGGGCCTTGCGGGTGCTGAAGGAATGTGACGTTGTGGCGGCGGAGGACACCCGCCATTCCGGGCAGCTCTTGAAGCACTTTGGCATCGCCAAGCCGCTGGTGAGCTGTTTTCAGTTTAATGAAGCCAGACGCGGCGAAGAAATCCTGGAACGGCTGCGGCGCGGCGAAAAAGTCGCATTGGTCACCGATGCCGGGACTCCGGGCATCAGCGATCCAGGCGGACGGGTGGTCAGCGCGGCGCTGGCCGCGGGATTGCGGGTGGAATCGGTGCCGGGGCCGTGCGCCTTGGTGGCAGGGTTGACCTGCAGTGGCCTGCCGGGCGATGAGTTCCATTTTGTCGGGTTTTTGCCCCATAAGCCGGGCCAGCGCCGCCGGCGGTTGGAGGCGTTGGGGAGCGTGCCGGGCACCCTCATTCTCTACGAATCGCCTTATCGGATTGTCAAACTACTGGAGGAACTGGTGGATCTGTATCCGGAACGGCGCGTGGTCCTGGCGCGGGAATTGACCAAGAAATTCGAGGAATGGCGCGCCGGCAGCCCCCGGCAATTGCTGGAGGAAATGCAAAAACGTTCAATTAAGGGGGAATTTGTCGTTTTATTGGCGGCAAAAGGGTTATAAAATAAAGGCAACTTTTTGTTTGCCTATGCCGGGGCTTTTTTTTAAGGTTCGCTCATTCAGCTCATTCCCAATGCTGAACGTTCGGTAAAAAAGCCCTTTTTGGGGGCCGTGCGATATATAAAAATGGGTCAACAGTAAAAGCAGCAAAGCAGTAATATGTCAGCAAAACTATTCGTCGGTAATCTCACCTTCACCGCGACGGAAAACGACTTGCAAGATCATTTCGCGCAAGCCGGAGTTGTAGTGTCGGTCAACATCATGCAAGACCGTATGACGGGCCGTTCACGCGGTTTTGCCTTCGTCGAAATGGGATCGAAAGAGGAGGCGGAAAAGGCCATTCAGATGTTTCACGCCAAGGACTTCCAAGGCCGGCCTCTGACCGTTAACGAAGCCCGCCCTCGTGAAGATCGGCCTCCGGGCGGCGGCGGCGGCTATCGCGGCGGTGGCGGTGGCGGCGGCGGCGGCTACCGTGGCGGCGGTGGAGACCGACGCGGCGGCGGCGGTGGCGGCAGCTATCGCCAATAGGCAACCCTCTTTATATCAGGGAAAAGCGGCGGGCGGCTGGCGCGGCCTTTTGTATCAGACAAATTTGCCCGGGTTCAAAATTCGTTTTGGATCCAGACTTAGTTTAATTCTGTGGTGCAGCGTGCGCAATTGCCGGGAAGCCGCCAGCGGCCACCAGCGCTTTTTGGCCAGGCCAATTCCATGTTCGCCGGTAATGACCCCGTTCCAGGCGAGAATTTGCCGGAACAATTCGTCCAAGGCGGCACCGGCGCGGGCCTGGACCCCCGGCCAGTTCTTATCATACATCACGTTGACGTGAATGTTGCCGTCGCCGGCATGACCGAAACAGGCGATGGGCAGGTCGAACTGCTTCTGTAACCGGGCCGTGAATTGAAAGAGGTCTTCCAGCCGGCTGCGCGGCACAACGATGTCCTGGTTCAGCTTGATCAGGCCGGTGTCACGCAATGAAAAGGAGAATTCCCGCCGCAATTCCCAGAGTTGTTCGCAGCGGAGGTTGCCATAAGCGCGCTCCACAAAAACGGGATGCCTGCCGCGGGCCAATTTATCCAGCGCCATCATCTCGCTGCGGACCGATTTTTCCAGGCCATCCAGTTCGACCATGATTAAGGCGCGCGAATGGCGCAAGCGCCGGCTGCCGGTGCGGCGGCGGACCGCGTCCAGGGTGAATTGGTCGGCCAGCTCCAGCGCGCAAGGCAAAAAGCCGTGGTGAAAAATGTCGCGAATCGCCCGGGCCGCCGCTGGCATGGAATCGAATCCGATGGCCAGCAGCGCCCGGAAGGGGGGCAGAGGAATGAGCTTCAAGGTGACCTCGGTCACGACGCCGAGCAACCCTTCCGAACCGACGAGCAGCCCCGTCAAGTCGAAGCCGGTTTTATTCTTATGGGTGCGTCCGCCCAGGGAGACGATGGCGCCGTCGGCCAGGACAACTTGCAGGCCGAGGACGTAATCCCGGGTCACGCCGTATTTGAGGCAGCGCGGACCACCGGCGTTTGTGGCCACGGTGCCGCCCACGCTGCAATCGGCGCGGCTGGCCGGGTCGGGCGGATAGTACAGTTTTTTCTTTTCCACCGCTTCCTGCAAGGTTTGCAAAATGACTCCCGCCTGGGCGACGGCGACAAAATCGCCGGAATGGATTTCCTTGATCCGGTTCATCCGCGCCAGGGAAAGAACAATGCCGCCGCGGGAGGGGACGCATCCTCCCACGTAGCCAAAACCGGCCCCGCGCGCCGTGACGGGGATGCCGTGTCGGGAGGCAAAGCGCAGGATTTGGGAAACGGCGGCGGTGCTGCGCGGCAGAGCCACCGCGTCGGGGAGATGACTGGCAAACCATTTGTCGCCGGCGTTCTCCCGGCGTGAGGCCAAGTCGAGGCGAAGCTGGCCGGAAGGCAAAAGCTTTTGCAGTTGGCGCAGCAGGCGCGTCGAATCATTTTTCATTAAAGATAAGATGGCCGGGGCCGTCGCCGGGTCAAGCCGCCGCCGAGGAGACCACATCGGCAAAAATGATCACGCCGGCGCCGGTTTGCAACAGGCTGATCACTTTGACGGTGACTTGCTGGCCGATCAGGATTTGCGCGTTGTGAATCACGACCATCGTTCCATCGTTGAGATAGCCGACGCCCTGGCCTTTGTCCCTGCCTTCGCGCACCACGCGCAGGGTGAAGACTTCCCCCGGCAATATCACCGGCTTGAGGGCCCTGGCCAGTTCGTTGAGATTGACGTAGGAGACGGATTGCAACTCGGCCACTTTGCCGAGGTTGTAGTCGTTGGTGTAGAGTTTTGCCCCCAAGACCTTGGCCAGGCGCACCAGTTTGGCATCCACTTCCGGTTCTTCCGGAAAATCCGCGTCATGGATTTTCACCTCATTGCGTTTGTTCTGCTGAAGGCGGGTGAGCATCTCCAATCCGCGGCGGCCGCGGGCGCGAATGACCGGGTCCTTGGAATCGGCAATTTGCTGCAGCTCCTTGAGCACGAAACGCGGCACCACCAGCAGGCCTTCGATGAAGTTGGCCTCGATCAAATCCGCAATGCGACCGTCAATAATCACGCTGGTATCCAGCAGGAGCAGGTTCTCCGGCCTGTTTTGGGGAGCGAAGCGGACATAAGGGATGATGAGCGAAAAATCCTCCTTGTTGCTGCGCATGGCCAGGATCATGCCAATATAACTGAAACTCAGGAACAGGGCCAGCCGGATGACCCGCCGTTGCGGTTCGTCAGCGTCACTAAACAGGCCGCATCGGTCAATCATCGCCGCGGCCAGCAGACCAAGAAACAGCCCGAAGGTGGCGGCGGAAAAGGCCCGCAAGGAGAAGCCTTTGAGCATCTCATCGATCGCCACGCATAATCCGCCCAAGCCGAAGCCAATGAGCATGCCCAAACCGCCGCTGTTGATCCACTCGGGCCGCACCTGGCTAACCTCGTAGCCGCCCATGATGCACATGAGTAAAAACAGAATGCGAATGACCCAAAGCGAGCGCATATTGAATTGTGGTTAAGGACTTCTCATTCCACGAGCCGGCGGAGGGTTGGTCTCCGTGTGTTTCGGCTTCCACAACATAGCCCAGATGCCCCGTTGGTTCAAATTCCTGCCGAAAGCGCTGAACTCCGCCGTCATGGTGTTGGCGTTGCTGACGAAGGAGGCCATTGCGGCGGCCATCTTTTGATCCTTCAACAAAGCGCCCGCCGAACCTTTGCCGGCCTGCAAATCCAGGGCAATCTGTTTAAACTGGTCCGATGCGAGCGTCAAATTCCCGACCACCCTCCTGACGTCATCCCGATTGGTGAGGATGAGCTGGTCCAAGGCAGCGGCGCTATTGTTGAGGCGAACGGACAAGGCCTGGAAATTGCTGACGGCGGAATTGAAGGGCGCCGTGTTGGCGCTCAATAAATTTTCCGCCCGGCTCGCGGCCCCCACGGCTCTTTCTGAAACCACCTGAAGATTGCTGATCGCGAGGACAAAATGGGCCAGCGTATTGGTGGAAAGCGCGGAGGCGTTCACATTGGTAATGGCCTGGTCGAGGTCTTTCATGGTCTTTCTGGCTTGATCCACCACACCGGAGATGGACTGGACCGCCTCCACCATATTGAAGGTCGCCTCGCCCATGACCGTATCGCCGTTTTGCAAGTAGGCGGTTTGGCTGGTCGGGGCCAATCCCGTGTCCGCCGGCGCGGAGACTTCGACGTATTGATCGCCCAGAAACCCCAGCGCTTCAATGTGAAATTTGGCGTCCTTGCGGATTTTGTACTCTTTCAGAATGCTGACCGTGATTTCGACGGATTTTTCGTTGTCCGCCAACTTCATAGAGCTGACTTTGCCAATGGACAAGCCGGCCATCATGACATCGGCGGATGGTTTAAGGCCGGCCGCGTTGGGCAGGATGACGCGCAGCTTGTAGGTGGAGTGGCCCAGAGTGAAGCCTTTGCTGAAGTTGAGGATGAGCAGGGCAATCAGGACCACACCCACGAAAACAAACAAGCCCACTTTGAACTCAAAACGAGAATCATTCATATCACATCCTTCTCCTTTTCCGTGAGGTCCGAAATCCCGTTGACAAAACGATAAATGACGGGGTCCTTCGATTTGAAGAGTTCATCCGGCGTTTGGTCGGCATAAATGCGCCCGTCATGCAGCATCAGTATCCGCTGGCCGACGCGGCGCGCGCTGCGCATGTCGTGGGTCACGGCAATGGAAGTCGCCTTCAGTTTCTCCACCACCCGGATGATCAATTGATCGATGGTGTCCGCGGCGATCGGATCCAGGCCGGTGGTGGGTTCGTCGTAAAGGAGGATTTGCGGGCGGTAAATGACGGCCCTGGCCAAACCCACCCGCTTGCGCATGCCGCCGGAAAGTTCGGCCGGTTTTTGTTTCTCGGTTCCGTTCAACCCGACCAAATCCAGGACCTCTTGGACACGTTTGGAGATTTCCTCCGGACTGGTCTTGCGCTCGCGGTTAAGGACGAAGGCGACATTTTCCTCCACGGTCATGGAATCGAACAGGGCCGCGCCCTGAAACAACATGCCGAACAGGCGGCGCACGGGGAGCAGTTGGCGCTCATCCAGCCCGGCGATGTTCCGGCCGTCGATGGTGACCTCGCCGCTGTCGGGGGTGATGAGGCCGATCAAATGTTTGAGCAAAACACTTTTGCCGCCGCCGCTGACCCCGATGATGGAAATGGCCTCGCCCTTCGCCACGGAGAAGGTCACCCCCTGCAAGACCGGAAGGGGGCCGAAACTTTTTTTCAAATCGCGCACTTCGATCATCATTAAGGCAGCATCCGTTGGAGCAATAACGTCAGGAAGAAATTGCTCATGAGAATGGTGATGGAGGAGTACACGACCGCTTCGGTGGTGGCGCGGCCCACGCCCTCGGCCCCTTGGGAACAGTTCAACCCTTTGTCACACGCAATCACCGCGATGATCGCACCGTAGATGAAAGTTTTGATCAGGCCCGTCAGCATGTCATTGGTGTGCGTATAGTGCAGCATGTTGTACCAAAGGTAGGTCGCATTGATGCCCAGAAGAAAAACGGCCACGATGTAAGCCGCCAGGATTCCGAGGCAGATCGACTCGGCCGACAACAGGGGCATGACGAGCAGCATGGCCAGAAAGCGCGGCACAACCAGATAATCAATCGGGTTGGCGGCCAGGGTGCGCAACGCATCAATTTGTTCGGTGACGCGCATGGTGCCGAGTTCGGCGGCAATGGCGGCCCCGACCCGTCCCGCCACCATCAATGCGGTCAGGACCGGCCCCAGTTCGCTGCCCATGCCCACGCTGACCACGGCCAGCGTGGCAGTGTCCATTTTGACTTTGTGAAACTGGAAGCCGGTTTGGGCGCACAAGACCATGCCGGTGAACGCGCCGGTGATGGCGACGACCGATTGCGATTTGACCCCGATGAAATACATCTGATAGAGGACATCGCGCCATTGCACCTTGGCGCGAAAAAGAGACGAGGCAATGTCCCGGCACAGAATGGCGCCGCGTCCCACCCCGCCAAACCACTCGCGCGCATATTGTTTTGCAAAGGTCGTCATACGACGCCCGCCAAACTAAGCCAGGAGCCGTCCCTTTGCCAACCTGGAAAATCAGCCCCCGATGGACGGGGTCGCATCGCGGTTTTCGGCAACCCTTCCCCAAGAGATGGCTTCCCATTGATTTGTGCATAAAAAATGTTTCAAAATTCCATTGTTCATTAGCTGAACCATACAGTTAACATATCATATCGTCAACTGATTTTTGAAAGAATTTTTGAGAAAACTGTGATTTTTGGTGGCAACAGCGTTTAAGGCCTTGCGCGACAAAGACTTAAGAAAACCTTTGCAGCGCGAGCGCACAGATTTGACACGGTAGGGCGAGACTCTGTCGAGCCGTCCGTCTCCGCTTCGCTTTGGCGCGACAAGTGACCGGATCGATCTGGGGTTCGACGGAGTCTCACCCTACCATCTCCGCTTTGGTTACGGCTTTGCGCCTTATGCCCTTTGCGTTTGGTCTTCTTTCCGTATTTGTTCGCGGACAGAGTGGGCGGGGTGGGCGCATTCTCTGGCATGACGCGAACGCTTCGTCAGCAATATCCTGGGCCCATTAATATCAACTCTTTCTTTATGTCGTCGTGGCTCGTTCAGACGAAATGAAATGACATCAACCTTCAGTTCCTCCTTTCGGGGTTGACATCACCAGCCTGGCGCGGCTTAGTTCTCGTCGTTAGGCGAATAAATGCTGTCGAGACTTTAACATCCATTTCTGTGAGCTGGCTCGAATCATTCTGGAAAGGCCGGCCATCGCCGGGGGGGAGAGAGCGCGCGTCCGAACGGCTGAATAATTTTACGCCACGCGCCCAGCAGGTTCTGGCCCTGGCCCGGAAGGAAGCGGACCGGCTGCATCACAATTTCGTCGGCACCGAACACCTGCTGCTTGGGATAATCAGGCTTGGACAAGGCACAGCCGTCACGGTCCTCGGGAAGATGGGAGTTGATCTTGAAACTGTGAGACAGGAAGTCGAGAAACAGGTAGGCACCGGCCCGGACCAGAAGATGATCGGCAATATTGCCTACACGCCGCGCGTTAAGAAGGTTTTGGCTCTGGCCGCCAAGGAGGCCAAGGCCCTGAACCACACTTACCTCGGCACCGAACACATTTTGCTCGGCTTGCTGCGCGAAGGGGACGGGGTGGCGGCGCGTGTGTTGAAGAACCTTGGGTCAAGCTTGAGCAAACCCGGCTGGAAATCCTGAAAGAACTCGATCCCAACTTCACCGCCGGGGACACCAAACCCTCTGAACTGCCGCAGAATATGAACTTACCAAAGCCTCACCTCGATTCCGTTGACATCAATAAGCGATACGATGTTTATTGCTCTGAGCGGAATCAGCAGGTGGTGGTTTATCGCAATGCACTATTCAAAGGCAGAAAGAGGCTTTTGAGCACACGCGAGCATGATATTGGGTCTGAGTTTATTGAGTTAGAACAGTCGAATGGGCAGACAGTGTATTTAGCATTGCATTCCGTGCGTAAATTCTGTGAGCACGGTGGAGAGATCACTGGTGAGATCATCCAGCCGTAATCTTCTCCGCCGGCGAGAAGGAATGGAAAGGTCAAAGGCGTTGGCCGAAGCTAACTGGAGAGGGCTTCGGGCGCGGGTGGAGCGGCTGGGGTTTTTTGATTGAAAACGAGTTTGCCGTCCCCAACCGAAACCGTGATCGGTTCGTTGGGATGGAGACCGCCTTTGAGGATTTCTTCGGCCAACGGGTCCTCCAGGAGGCGCTCGACCGCCCGGCGCATGGGACGCGCTCCATAGGTCGGATCATAGCCCTTGTCCACCAGGAAATCCCTGGCCGACTGGTCCAGGACCAGTTCAATGTGCTTGCCTTTGAGACGCTCGGTCACTTTTGCGACTTCCATGTCGAGGATCTCCAGCAGGTCCGGTTTGGTCAGGGAACGGAAGACGATGACGTCATCGAGGCGGTTGAGGAATTCGGGGCGGAAGATGCGCTTGGCTTCATCGAGTATTTTTTCCTTCATCTTCTCGTAGCTGTGTTCGTCGCTGATGGGCGAAAAGCCCAGGGTGGAATTGCGGCGGATCAGCTCGGCCCCCACATTGGAAGTCATCAAGACGATGGTGTTGCGGAAATTGATGACCCGCCCCACGTTGTCGGTCAGTTTTCCTTCTTCGAGGATTTGCAGGAGCATGTTCATGACGTCGGGATGGGCCTTCTCGATTTCGTCAAAGAGCACCACGGAA
>Ga0326728_10011135_pt1 | contig 20694 bp, 4 predicted proteins | sample MB3enrmetagenome_FD_207602 | JGI IMG/M metagenome (GOLD analysis project Ga0326728, IMG submission 207602) | Lab enriched peat soil microbial communities from McLean, Ithaca, NY, United States - MB31MN | ecosystem: Environmental > Terrestrial > Soil > Wetlands > Peat | place: USA: New York... | reverse complement strand
TGTTCGCGTTCCGTAGGATTCAAGGTAATCTCAACGGCTTTTCGGCTCATGCCGAAAAGCATACAATAAGTTCGCTTATTAATTCAAGTAAGTACTAGCAATGGCGCGTCAGGGGGAAGGTGTTACTAAGCAGGCTTCAACATCCTGCTGAAGAACGGACGCCGTGCTGGGAGGGACGGTAGGGTTTAAACCCCACAGCTCGAGGTGTTGGTAAGCCCAGTTCCAGTTTGTCCGGAATGAAGGCCCTACCAAGGAAAGCTGGGCTATGGGGACCTCCACCGGATTCTTGAAACTGATGCTTTTTTCCATCAACCGCCAGTCGATTAACGATTAATGAGGCCGAGCACCATCCCCACCATGCCCCTCTCCTGACTGTTTGTGTGCTCATTTCCCCGTAAAAGGGTGGCGTCTTACTCTCATGCGGATATGGGCTATAAGAACTATCTTAACGGCACCATCGGGCCATTGTTGGAATTTTCTAATCAGCTAAAGTGAGTCGAGGTTCGGTCAGTCCATTGTCTGATTGAAGAGATGAGCGGCTTGGAGCAAGAAGTAAGCAAGGCGATTCATGAGGATTTCTTAAAAATTTGAGTGACAGAAGCCTGGGAGGCGGTTAGTATGACGCCCGGGGGAAAGGTCGCGCACAGCTCCCTCATAATAAGGCGGGTAGCTCATTGATGGATTCACGTGCGGCGGGAGACAAATATCCTTCAAGCACCATGGGGTGCAGGTATAGGTGTCTAACTTCATTTTCCTACTGAGGCCGAGTTTCTGACAAGGCGACCCCGTCGAGTCGGCTTTGATCCTTCTCGGCCATTGGAAGAAGGAATTATCTTTAAAGTTTGCTCTCCAGCACTCCCTCAAGGCGCTCGCACAAGGTAGACGACTCTGCGGGACTTGACCGCTCTCACTCGCGGCATTGTGCCAAATTGCTAATCTTGCCGCGGCCGGACAGCGGCCCCGTCCATCGCGGGTAAATATCGCGTGGAGGAAGAGGCGTCGTAGCGTCGAGAAACCAAAATATCAGCCGGACTCACTTGATCGTTTGACATAGCAAGCGTTAGTGAATAGGTGAGGACGAGAATGCAACGGGGATTTTGTAGCACGAGTACTAAGGAGTTACCTGGAATGGATACGAGACCACCTCAACTTGACCGCGGGAATGCCCTGATTCTCGCCACGGCCTTTATTGCAATGGCCTTATGGTCAATATCCTGTGGGGGTGGAGGCAGCACCGCAGCCGTTCCTGTCTCTACAGCGGGCTTCTCGGTTAATTCCACTAGCATCACCTTCGGCAACCAAGCGATAGGTACCACGAGTGCGGCTCAGAGCGCCACGTTGACGAACACGGGCAACGCGGCTTTGAGCATTTCCAGCATCCAGGTGACCGGCCCCAATGCCGGCGATTTTACCTTGACCGACACTTGCGGCTCCTCGCTTGCGCCGTCAGCCCAATGCACGCTCAGCATCACTTTTACGCCCAGCGCCGCCGGGACCCGAACTGCCTCGGCGGTCTTCACGGACAATGCCGCCGGCAGCCCTCAGACAATGAGTCTGACCGGTACGGGCTCGGCTGCCGAGGTGGGCCTTTCCGCCACCACCCTGACTTTCGGCAGCCAGTCACTGGGCGCCTCCACTGCGGCGCAGTCGGTCACCCTGACGGACGATGGCAGTGCAGCCCTGAGCATTGCCAGCATCTCCGTGACGGGCGCCAACAGCGGCGATTTTTCTCAATCCAACACCTGCGGCAGTTCGGTGGCAGCGGGCGGCAATTGCACGATCAGCGTGATCTTCACGCCGTCGGTGATCGGTCCTGAGACTGCCGCAGTCACCATCACCGATAATGCCACTGGAAGCCCACAGTCGGTGGGCCTGACCGGCACGGGTAACGGTCCGGGAGTCAGCCTCTCACCATCGAGCCTCACTTTCGCCAGTCAGTCCCAGGGAACAAGCAGTGCCCCTCAGGTCGTCACGTTGACGAACACAGGAAACGTAAATTTGACCGGTGTCAGCATCGCCATAACGGGCGCCGACTCCGGCGATTTTTCTGAGACCAACACTTGCGGTAGCGGTGGCACGGTGTCGCCGAATGGCAGTTGCATGATAAGCGTCACGTTCACTCCCGCGGGCAACGGAACCCGCACGGCCTCGGTGAGCATTGCGGACAATGCCGGCGGCAACCCGCAGACAGTGCCCCTGACGGGCACGGGCGTTTCCGGCCCAATTAGTCTTTCCCCTTCGAACCTGACCTTCCCGGATCAAAAGGTCGGCACAACGAGTGCTGTGCAGAGCGTTACCGTGACTAATACGGGCACCGCGAGCTTTACTATAACCCTCATAAGTCTGATGGGCGCCAACGTCGGCGACTTTGCTGACACCACCACGTGCAGTGGTTCACTGGCGGTGGGAGGAAGCTGCACGATTAACGTGACGTTCACGCCTACTGCTACCGGGACCCGTACGGCCGCAGTAAGCATTGCGGATAGTCTTGCCGGCAGCCCCCAGACCGTAAATCTGACCGGCACGGGCGGCACTCCGGCCGTTAGTCTTACCGCCAACAGCCTGAACTTCGGCAACCAAACCCTGGGGACGACGAGTGCGGTGGAGCCTATCACCCTCACCAACCAGGGGAACGCCGCTTTGAGCATCACCAGCCTGGCGGTGACGGGCACCAATGCCGCCGACTTTGGTCAGACCAACACCTGCGGCAGCTCCGTGCCGGCGGGAGGCAATTGCATCATTAGTCTGACCTTCACGCCTACCTTGGCATCGTCTGAAAGTGCCTTAGTGACGATCACCGACAATGCGGCGGGCAGCCCGCAGACGGTGAGCCTGACCGGCACCGGCACTGGTCCCGTAGTTGACCTAGACCCCACCCTAAGCTTCGGCACTGAACCCGTGGGATCGACGAGCGCATCCCAAGTCATGAACCTGAGAAACAAGGGGAACAGGCCCCTGACCATTAGCAGTGCCACGTTTTCAGGCGCCAATCCCGGCGACTTTACTGAGACCACCTCGTGCGGCAATTCAGTCCCGGCAGGAAGCTCGTGCGCGTTCAATGTGGCGTTTGCCCCCAGGACCCATGGGACCCGCACGGCCACGTTTGCCATCACGGACAATGCAACCAGCAGCCCACAGACGGCGAGTCTGAACGGCGCCGGCAGCGCTCCCACTGCGAGCGTTACTCCTGGGGGCCTGACCTTCAGCCTCCAAAACCTCGGCACGACGAGCGCGGCCCAGGCCATTACGCTGAGCAACACAGGGAACACGGCCCTGACCATCAGCGGCCTCTCGTTGACGGGCGCCAATCCCGGCGACTTTCTTGAAACCACCACGTGCGGCAGTTCGCTAGCGGCGAGTAGTTCCTGCACGATCAGCGTCACGTTCTCACCCACGGGCTCCGGAACCCGGACGGCCTCTTTGACCATCTCGGACAACACCAACGATGCGGCGGGCAGCCTGCAATCCGTGAGTTTGACCGGCACGGCTACCGGTCCGCTCGTCAGTCTTAGCCCCTCGAGCCTATCCTTCGGCAGTGAGACCGAAAATACCACCACTACGGTTCAGAATATTACTCTGACCAACACGGGAAGCGCCAATTTGAGCATCACGAGCATTGCGGTGACCGGCACCAATGCCAGCGACTTCGCCCAGACCAACACCTGCGGCAATCTCGTGCAGGCGAACGCTACCTGCACGATCAGTGTGACGTTCACGCCCCAGGCCTCCGGCGGCCGAACGGCCGCAATCAGTCTCACCGACAATGCACCCGGAAGTTCCCAGTCGGTGGCCCTGACGGGCACCGGCCTTTCCGGCAGTATTAGTCTCACCCCCACGAGCCTGACCTTCGCAAGTCAAAGTGTCGGGACCGTGAGCAATGCGCAGAGCGTCACCGTATCGAATACCGGCAACTCGACCATAACCATAAACAGCATCAGTATTGTGGGCCCCAATGCCGGCGACTTTTCGCAGACGAACGGCTGTGCCAGTTCGTTGGCGGTGAGTAGCAGTTGCACGATTGTGGTGAAGTTTACGCCCAGCGCCTTTGGAACCCGTACGGCCACGGTCAGCATTTCAGATAATCTCCAGAGCAGCCCCGAGGCGGTGGCCCTGACGGGCACCGGCAGCGCTGCGGCCGTCAGCCTCTCCACCAGCGCCCTCAGCTTTGCGACCCAAAACCTGGGTCAACCGAGTGCCGCGCAAACCGTGACCCTTACCAACACGGGGAACGCGAGCTTAGCTATTACCAGTCTCGGGACAACGGGTACGGATCCAGGCGATTTCCCTGTCACCAGTACGTGTGGCAGTTCGGTGGCGGCAGGTGGGACTTGCACGATAAGCGTCACGTTCACGCCTGTGGCCGTGGGAAGCCGCACAGCCTCGGTAAGCATTGCGGACAATGTTAGCGGCAGCCCGCAGACCGTAAGCCTGACCGGCACCGGCGTCGGTCCTATAGTGGGTGTTACGCCCACGAGCCTGACCTTCAGTAGCCAAAATCTTGCCACGACGAGTGCGGCCCAAACCGTGACGCTAAACAACACCGGGAACGCTGCCTTGAGCATTAGCGGCATCGCGTTTATGGGCACCAATCCCGGCGACTTTGCTGAGACCACCACGTGCGGCAGTTCGCTGGCGGCGAGCAGTAGCTGCACGATCAGCGTCACGTTCACACCCACAGCCTCCGGGAGCCGCACGGCCACTTTGAACATCACGGACAATACCAACAACGTGGCGGGCAGCCTGCAATCGGTGAGTCTGACCGGTACGGGCACCAGTCCGACGGTCAGCCTTAGCGCCTCGGCCTTAACTTTTAGTAGCCAGACGCAAAACACCACCAGTGCAGCTCAGAGTGTCACCCTGACCAACACGGGGAACGCAAGTTTGACCGTTACAAGCATTTCAATAACAGGCACCAATCCCGGTGACTTCGCTCAGACCAACACGTGCGGCAGCTCGGTGGCGGCAAGCGGCACTTGCACGATCAGCGGGACCTTCACGCCAGCCGCCGTCGGCAACCGCACGGCCTCGATTGCCATCACGGACAATGCACCCGGCAGCCCGCAGGCAGTGACCTTGGCGGGCACGGGTATCGCTTCTCAAGCGAGCCTCAGCCCCGCGAGCCTTGCCTTCGGGAGCCAATCCGTGGGCGTGGCCAGTGCCTCGCAGACCATCACCCTGACCAACACGGGGACCGCGGCTCTAACCATTAACAGCATCGGGCTTACAGGCGCCAATCCCAGCGACTTTGCGCAGACCAACACGTGCGGCAGTTCGGTGGCGGCGAGTGGTAGCTGCACCATCAGCGTCACGTTCACACCGGCGGCCGTCGGAAGCTTTACAGCCTCGGTGAGCGTTATGGACAGCGCCGCGGGCAGCCCCCAGACTGTAAGCCTGACCGGCACGGGCACCGGCCCAGGTTTCAGCCTCTCTTCCTCGAGCCTGACCTTCACCAGCCAAAATGTCGGCACGACGAGCGCGGCGCAGACCGTTACCGTAACCAACACTGGGAACGCCTCATTGAGTGTGAGCAACGTGGCAGTGTCGGGGACGAACCCCGGAGACTTCGCTCAGACCAATACTTGCGGTAGTGCGGTGGCGGCGAATGGCACTTGCACGATTAGTGTGACCTTCGCACCTACCGCTTTCGGGTCCCGCTCGGCCTCGGTGACCATCACCGACAATGCCCCGGGCAGCCCCCAGGCTGTAAGTCTGACCGGCACGGGCAGCGCCCCCTTAGCGGCTGTGACGCCCACCAGCCTGACCATTACCAGCAACGTTGGGACGGCGACTGCGGCACCGGCCCTAACCCTGAATAATACCGGCAACGCAAGCTTGACCATTGCCAGCATCGCGCTGTCGGGAACAAATTCAAGCGACTATTCTCAAACCAACACTTGCGGGAGCTCGGTGGCGGCGGGCGGCAGTTGCACCATTACCGTGACTATTACCCCAAGTGCCCCCGGGACTCGTACGGCCACGTTGAGCATTACGGACAACAGCAACAACGTGGCGGGCAGTACGCAAAGCGTGAGTCTGACCGGCACGGGCAACGGTCCGAGTGTCGGCCTCTCAGCCACGAGCCTCACCTTCGGGAGCCAGACTGTGGGCGTGGCCAGTCCCTCGCAGTCCGTCACCCTCACCAATACGGGCAATGCGAGTTTGACGATCACCAGCATACCGCAGCCGACCGGCGCGAATGCGGGCGACTTTAGCGAGACCACCACTTGCCCCCTGTCTCCTAGCACGCTAGCCGCCAACGCCTCCTGCACCATTACTGTGGTCTTCACGCCGGCCGCCAGCGGGAGCCGCAGCGCATCTCTTACGGTTACGGACAACGTCAACAATGTTGCGGGCAGCACGCAATCTGTGACCCTGAACGGTACAGGCCTCTCCAGCCAAGTTAGTCTCTCCCCCTCGGGCCTGACCTTCACGAGTCAAAGTGTAGGCACAACGAGTCCCCCGCAGACCATCACCCTGAGTGCCACGGGGACTGTCAGCAGCATCGGCGTCAGCATAACGGGCGCCAATTCTGGCGACTTTGCGCAGACCAACACGTGCGGCAGTTCGATAACCGGTGGTAGCTGCACCATCAGCGTCACGTTCGCCCCGACCGCCGCCTTCTCCTCCGTGACCCGCACGGCCTCGGTGAGTATCGCGGATAGTGCCGCTGGGAGTCCGCAAACCGTGAGCCTGACCGGCACGGCCCTCGCTCCCATCGCTGCGGTTTCGGCCACCAGCCTGACCTTCAGCAGCCAAAACGTTGGCACGTCGAGTGCAGCGCAGACCGTAACCCTGAGTAATACCGGGAACGCAACTTTGACCTTCAGCGTCGCGCTGTCGGGAGCGAATTCGGGCGACTTTGCCCAATCCAACAGTTGCGGGGGCTCGGTGGCGGCGGGCAGCAGTTGCACCCTTAATGTGACTTTTTCCCCGACTGCCCCCTTGAGTCGTACGGCCACGTTGACCATCACGGACAACACCAACAACGTCGCTAACAGCACGCAAATCGTGAGTCTGACCGGTACGGGCAACGCTCCCACCGCCGGGGTTACGCCCACCAGCCTGACCTTCAGCAGCCAAACCCTTAGCACAACGAGCGCCGCCCAGACCGTTACGCTGAGCAACACGGGGAACGCGGCCCTGTCCATCAGCAGCATCGGGTTTACGGGCGCAAATCCCGGCGACTTTGGGCAGACTAACACCTGCGGCAGTTCGGTGGCGGCGGGTGGTAGCTGTGTCATCACCGTCACGTTCACGCCCACAGCGATCCTGAGCCGAACGGCCTCTTTGACCATCACGGACAACACCAACAACGTGGCCGGCAGCCAGCAATCCGTGAGTCTGACGGGCACGGGCACCAGTCCGATGGTCAGCCTGAGCGCCTCGACCTTAGCCTTCGGTAGTCAGACCCAAAGTACTGCGAGTACGGCTCAAAGTATCACCTTGACCAACACGGGGAACGCAAGTTTGACCATAACAAGCGTTTCGGTAACCGGCACCAATGCCGGCGACTTCGCTCAGACCAACACCTGCGGCAGCTCGGTGGCGGCAAACAGTACATGCACGATCAGCGTGATCTTTACGCCATCGCTTGCTGTTGCTGAATCCGCCTCAGTTGCCATTACCGATAATGCACCCGGCAGCCCCCAGCCGGTGACTCTCACGGGCACGGGTGCCGCTTCCGTGGCGAACCTCTCTTCGACCTCTTTGTCTTTCGGCAGTCAGCCCGTGAGCTCACCCAGTACGCCGGCGCAGACCGTCACCCTTACGAACACCGGCAACCTGAGTTTGGGCATCACGAGCATTGCCGTGACGGGCAGCAATGCTGGCGACTTTGCGGAGACCACCACCTGCGGCAGTTCGCTGGCGGTGAATGGTAGCTGCACGATCAGCACAACCTTTACTCCTTCCGCTTCCGGCGGCCGGACGGCCGCAATCAGTCTCGTGGACAATGCCACCGGTGGCAGTCCCCAGGCGGTAAGTCTGGCGGGCACAGGGATATCCGGTACAGTCGGTCTCTCCACCACGACCCTGACATTCGGCAGCCAGTCCGTGGGTACAACAAGTACAGCACAGAATGTCACCCTGACCAACGGGGGCAGCTCGGCTTTGTCCCTCACGAGCATTGCGGTGACAGGCACCAATCCCGGCGACTTCGGTCAGACCAACGGGTGCACCAGCCCGGTGGCGGTCAGCGGGACTTGCACGGTGAGCGTGACATTCACGCCGACTACCAGCGGGAGCCGAGCGGCCACGTTGACCTTCACGGACAGCGCCACCAATAGCCCGCAGACGGTGAGCTTAACGGGCACGGGCACCGCCCCTGTAGCTAGTCTCTCGCCTACGAGCTTCGCCTTTGCCAGCCAGCCTGCTGCCACGAGCAGTTCGGCCGAGAGCTTTACCCTAAGCAACACGGGTACCGCGATCTTGAATATCACCAGCATTGGGTTCACGGGCGCCGATCCGGGCGACTTTAGTCAGAACACCACATGCGGCACCACCTTGGCAGCGAGCGCCACCTGCCCGATTACGGTGGTCTTCACGCCGGCCGCCAGCGGGAGCCGCAGCGGGTCTCTCACGGTTACCGACAACAGCAACAACGTGACGGGCAGCACGCAATCTGCGACCCTGACCGGTACCAGTGTCCACGATGTGATCCTCACCTGGACCGCCAGCACGAGCTCCTGGGTTGCCGGCTACAATGTCTATCGGGGCACGGCCTCCGGAGCGGAGAGCACGACACCCGTCAATTCCACAATCGTGACTGGGACCACTTATGTTGACACGGCGGTGACCGCCGGGACCAAGTACTACTATGTGGTGACGGCCGTAGCGGCGAATGGCGCCATTGAGAGCGGGAACTCGAATGAAGCTTCGGCAACCGTGCCCACACCGTGAGAGGGCTCGGTTAGTGATGGGGATTCTAAAGACGCCCCGCAAATTTGGAGAGCCGCGATATCGCCCGCCAGTCAGCGGTTTTCCGCAATCTATAAATCCCCGCCCTCCCCGACCCCGTGGTGAGAAATCGCGGTTAGGGCTCAGGGGACATCCATAGCCAAGGGCAGATTTCAGGCTTCAGGGAAGACAAAACCCAAGAGCACGGGAAACGAGGTGGACCTAGTTTCCCATGGCATTATCGATCGCCGTCAGAATCGCGTCGGGGGGTTCGGGCTGGCCTTGGGGGTTGAGGGCCGCGAAGTTGTAGTTTATGTTGCCCCTCTTGAGGGGAATATGAAACGCCCCGTACCCGACCAGATACACGGCGTTCCGGCGAACCTCTTTAACCGACTTCAAAGGTATTTCAAAAACATGAACTCCATTGTCAGCCTTGTAACAAATCAATCCGTTGCTATTGGACATAGACGGCCCTCCGGGCCGGTCGATTCCATCGGTTCATCGCCCATGGACACTTGGCTCTGGGCGGGATTGGACTCAATCACCAACACGGGGAGGAGAGGTCGGGATTTCTTAATTTGATTTCTTAATTTGAGTTGACAGGCGCCTGGAAGGCGGTTAGTATGACAGCCTAGGGGAAAGCTCGCGCACGGTTGCGTCTAATAAGGCGGGTAGCTTATTGACGGATTCATGTGCGACGGGAGCCAAAAATCCTACAAGCATCGTCGGATGCAGGTGTATCCGTTTAACTTCAGTTTCCTAGTCCGATCGAGTTTCTGGCAAGGCGATCCCGTCGAGGAGGCTTTGGTCCTTATCGGCCATTGGAAGGAGGAATTGTCCTTGAAGCTAGCTCTCCAGCACTTCCTCAGAGCGCTCGCAGAAGATAGACGTCTCTCCGGGGCTTCAAAGCTCCCTCCCTCGGCGATATGCCAAATCGCTAATCTTGCCGCGGCCTGACAGCGGCCCCGTCCATCGTGGGTAAATCTCGCATGGAGGAATAGGCGTCGTTGCATCGAACAAACCAAGCATTAGCTGGACTCACTTGACCGTTTCACTTGGCAAGGGCCAGCAAACGGGGGAGGATAATAAAGCGACGAGAGTTTGGTAGCACAAGTGGTAAGGAGTTACTCGGTATGGAAACGAGAGCACCTCAACTTGACCGCGGGAATGCCCTGATTCTCGCCACGGCCTTTATCGCAATGGCCTTTTGGTCAATCTCCTGTGGGGGCGGGGGCAGCACCGCAGCCGTTTCTGTCTCTACAGCCGGCTTCTCGGTTAGTCCTACCAGCGTCAACTTGGGCAACCAAGCGATAGGGACAATGAGTGCTGCTCAAAGCGCCATGTTGACGAACACGGGCAACGCGTCTTTGAGCATTTCCAGCATCCAGGTGACGGGCCCCAATGGCGGTGATTTTGCCTTGACCGACACTTGCGGCTCCTCGCTTGCGGCGTCAGCCCAATGCACGCTCAGCATCACTTTTACGCCTAGCGCCACCGGGACCCGAACTGCCTCAGTGACGTTTACGGACAATGCCGCCGGCAGCCCTCAGACTATGAATCTGACCGGTACGGGCGCGGCTCCCGAGGTGGACCTTTCCGCCACCACCCTGACTTTTGGCAGCCAGCTACTGGGCACCTCCACTCCCGCGCAGCCGGTCACCCTGACGAACAATGGCAACCTACCCTTGAGCATTACCAGCATTGCGGTGACCGGCGCCGATGTGAGTGATTTTCCAGAGACGAATACCTGTGGCAGTTCGGTTCCAGCAGGAGCCAACTGCACGATAAGTGTGACATTCGCGCCCACGGCTACGGGGAGCCTTACAGCCGCGATCACCATTACCGATAGCGCTTCGGGTAGCCCGCAGACGGTGAGCTTGACAGGAACAGGCAGCAATCCCCTCGTCAGTCTTAGTTCTAATAGCATCACCTTCGGTAATCAAAACATCGGAGCGACGAGCGCGGCGCAATCCGTAACTCTGGACAATACGGGCAATGCGTCGTTGACCATTGCGGGGATTGCCGTGACAGGCGCCAATCCCGGCGACTTCACGGCGACCAACAACTGCGGCGCCTCGGTGGCGGCGGCGGGTACTTGCACGATCTCGGTGACGTTTACGCCAAGTGCCGCCGGGAGTCGCGCCGCCTCCGTGGCCGTTACCGACAATGCTAGCGGCAGCCCGCAGATGATATCCCTGACGGGAACGGGTGTAGGCACCGCTGCTGTAGCAGGTCTTTCCACCACCAGCTTGACCTTTGGGAGCCAATCGCTGGGCACGACCAGCGGGGCTTTGCCAGTCATCCTGACCAACACCGGAAACTCGACCTTGACCACTGCCATCGCCGTGACAGGTGCGAATGCCGGTGACTTTGGCGAGACCGACGACTGCGCCGGCTCGGTAGCGACGGGGAACAGTTGCACGATCAGTGTGGCGTTCACGCCCACGTTAGCCACCGCTGAAAGTGCCGCACTGACCATCACAGACAATGCTGCCAACAGCCCCCAGACGGTAAGCCTCTCCGGCACTGGCACCACTTCGCAAGTCAGCCTTTCCATTACGACCCTGACATTGGGCAGCTTGGCCGTGGGTACCAGTGCGCCACCGCAGGCCGTCACCCTGACCAACACGGGGAACGCGAGTTTAACTATTACCAGTATCGGCGCAACCGGCGCGAATCCAGGCGATTTTGCTGTCACCAATACGTGCGGCAGTTCGGTGGCGGCGGGGGGAAGTTGCACGATTACCGTAACTTTTACGCCTGCCGCCCTCGGCGCGCGGACAGCCGTGCTGAGCATCGCCGACAGTGCCGCGGGCAGCCCCCAAACCGTGAATCTGAGCGGCACGGGCAGCGCTCCGTCCGCCAATCTTACCCCCACAAGCCTGAACTTCGGTAGCCAAACCTTGGGGACGATTAGTGCGGTGCAGCCCGTTACCCTCACCAACCAGGGCAACGCGGCACTGACCATTAGCGGTATTGTTATTGCCCCGACAGGCCCCAATCCCGGCGACTTCGCCGTGACCAACACCTGCGGCACCTCTGTGCCGGCGGGAGGCAATTGCACCATTAGTGTGACCTTCGCGCCTACCGCCACCGGAACCCGCACGGCCTCGGTGACGATCACCGACAATTCTACCGGCAGCCCCCAGACGGTGAGCCTGACCGGCATGGGCACGGGTCCCCTCGTCAGCGTTTCCCTTTCCACCGCTTCTTACAGCAGCCAGTCCGTGGGAACGACGAGCGGGTCCCAGACCGTGACCATGAACAACACGGGAAACTCGGCTCTGACCATCACCGGCATTCAGATAACCGGAGCGAATGCCGGGGCTTTTACGGAAACGAACACCTGCGGCAGCTCCGTGCCGGCGGGGGGCACTTGCACAATTACTATAACGTTTACACCCACAGGCCCGGGAACCGAAACCGCCTCGTTGGTTATCTCGGACAATGCTACCACCAGCCCACAGATGGTGAACTTAACCGGCACCGGCAGCGCTCCCATTGCGAGTGTTTCGCCTGCAAGCCTGACCTTTAGCCTGCAAAACCTCAGCACGACGAGCGCGGCCCAGACCGTTACGCTTAGCAACACCGGGAACGCGGCCCTGACTATCAGCGGCATCTCGTTTACGGGCGCCAATCCCGGCGACTTTCTTGAAACCACCACATGCGGCAGTTCGCTAGCGGCGAGTAGTTCCTGCACGATCAGCGTCACGTTCTCACCCACAGCCTCCGGAACCCGGACGGCTTCTTTGACCATCTCCGACAACACCAACAATGTAGCGGGCAGCCTGCAATCCGTGAGTCTGACCGGCACGGGTACCGGTCCGACCGTCAGTCTTAGCCCCTCGAGCCTATTCTTCGGCAGTGAGACCGAGTTTAACACCACGACGCTTCAGAACATTACTCTGACCAACACGGGAAGCGCCAATTTGAGCATCACGAGCATTGCGGTGACAGGCACCGATCCGACCGACTTCGCCCAGACCAACACCTGCGGCAACCTGATACAGGTGAACGCTACCTGCACGATCAGTGTGACGTTCACGCCCCAGGCCTCCGGCGGCCGTACGGCGGCAATCAGTCTCACCGACAATGCGCCCGGAAGTCCCCAGATGGTGGCCCTGACGGGCACCGGCCTTTCCGGCAGTATTAGTCTCACCCCCACGAGCATGACCTTCGCCAGTCAAAGTGTCGGGACCGTGAGCAATGCGCAGAGCGTCACCGTATCGAATACCGGCAACTCGACCATCACCATAAACAGCATCAGTATTGTGGGCCCCAATGCCGGCGACTTCTCTCAGACGAACGGCTGCGCCAGTTCGTTGGCGGTGAGTACCAGTTGCACGATTGTGGTGAAGTTTACGCCCAGCGCCTTCGGAACCCGTACGGCCACGGTGAGCATTTCAGATAACCTCCAGAGCAGCCCCGATCAGGCGTCCCTGACGGGCACCGGGAGCGCTGCGGCCGTCAGCCTCTCCGCTGGCGCCCTCACCTTTGCAACACAAAACCTGGGTCAAACGAGCGCCGCGCAAACGGTGACCCTGACCAATACGGGGAACGCGAATTTAGCTATTACCAGTCTCGGGACAACGGGTGCGGATCCAAGCGATTTTGCTGTCACCAATACGTGCGGCAGTTCGGTGGCGGCAGGTGGGACTTGCACGATAAGCGTCACGTTCACGCCTGTGGCCGTTGGAACCCGCACGGCCTCGGTGACCATTGCGGACAATGCCGGCGGCAGCCCGCAGACCGTAAGCCTGAGCGGCAGCAGCGTCGGTCCAATAGCGGGTCTTTCCACCACCAGCCTGACCTTCAGCAGCCAAACCGTGGCCACAACGAGTGCGGCCCAAACCTTGACGCTGAGCAACACCGGCAACGCGGCCCTGACCATTAACAGCATCGCGTTTACAGGCGCCAATCCCGGTGACTTTGCTCAGACCTCCACGTGCGGCAGTTCGCTGGCAGCGAGCAGTAGCTGCACGATCAGCGTTACGTTCACGCCCACAGCCGTCGGGAGCCGAGCGGCCTCTTTGACCATCACGGACAACAACAACAATGTCGCGGGCAGCACGCAAAGCGTGAGTCTGAGCGGCACGAGCACTGGTGCAACCGTCAGCCTCTCAGCCACGAACATTGCCTTCGGGAACCAGTCCGACGGCGTGGTCAGTGCCTCTCAGTCTGTCACCCTGACCAACACAGGCAATGTGACTTTGACCTTCACGAGCAGCATCACCGTGACGGGCACTAATGCCACCGACTTCACTCAGACCAACACCTGCGGCACTTCGGTGGCGGCAAATGGGACTTGCACAATCAGCGTGACCTTCAAGCCCTCCCTGGTCGGTGCTGAATCCGCCGCAGTCACCCTCACAGACAATGCCCCCGGAAGCCCCCAGTCGCTGGCCCTGGCGGGCACGGGCACCGGCCCGGTAGTGAGTCTTTCCCCCACTAGCCTGACCTTCAGCAGCACAAACGTTAACGCGCAGAATCCTACGCCGCAGACCGTCACCGTCAACAATACCGGAACCGGCACCTTGACCATCAACACAGTGATGGTTACGGGCACGAATCCCGCAAGCTATGCTCAGACCAATACTTGCGGGACTCCGGTGGCGGCGGGTGGCAATTGCACGATCACCGTCACCTTCATGCCGGCGGCCGAAGGGAGCCTTCCAGCCACGCTGACCATCACCGACAATGCTGCCAACAGCCCGCAGATGGTGAGCCTAGCCGGCACCGGCAGCGCTCCCATAGCGAGTGTCCCGCCCAGCCTGACCTTCAGCACCTCTCCAGCCGTGGGTACGAGTGCAACTCAAACCGTTACCCTGAGTAATAACGGGAACGCCCCTTTGACCTTCACCACCGCCCCGCTGACGGGAGCGAATCCGGGCGACTATTCTCAAACCAACACTTGCGCGGGCTCGGTGGCCGCTAGTAGCAGTTGCGCCCTTAGCGTGACTTTTACCCCTGCTGCTCCTGGGACTCGTACGGCCACATTGACCATCACGGACAACAGCAACAATGTGGCGAATAGCACGCAAAGCGTGAGTCTGTCCGGCACAGGTACCGGTGCAGCGGTCAGCCTCTCGGCGCCGAGCATTGCCTTCGGAAGCCAAACCGAGGGTGTGGCCAGTGCCTCTCAGACTGTCACCCTGACCAACACGGGTAATGCGACTTTGAACTTCACGAGCAGCATCGCCGTGACGGGCACCAATGCCGCAGACTTCGGTCAGACCAACACCTGCGGCAGTTCGGTGCTGGCAGGCAACGCTTGCACGATCACCGTGACCTTCACGCCCTCGACGGCTAATGCTGAATCTGCCGCAGTCACTCTCACCGATAATGCCCCGGGAAGCCCGCCGTCGATAAGCCTGAGCGGTACAGGTGTCACTGGCATCAGTCTCTCCCCCTCGAGCCTGACATTCAGCAGCACAAACGTTAGCGCGACGAGTGCGGCGCAGACGGCCACCCTGACCAACACCGGGACTGCGAGTATCACCAGCATCAGCATCACTATAACGGGGACCAATTCAGGGGACTACTCACAGACGAACACCTGCGGCACCTCGTTGGCGGTGAATGCCAATTGCACGATTTCTGTCAAGTTCGTCCCGACCGCCCCTGGAACTCGTACGGCCTCGGTCAGCATTGCAGACTCTCTTACCAGTAGCCCGCAGACGGTAAGCCTGACAGGCACGGGCAGTGCACCCATAGCGAGTGTCCCGGCCAGCCTGACCTTTAGCACCGCTCAAGCCGTGGGTACAAGTGCAACTCAAACCGTTACCCTGAGTAATAACGGGAACGCCCCTTTGACCTTCACCACCGCCCCGCTGACGGGAGCGAATCCGGGCGACTATACTCAAACCAACACTTGCGCGGGCTCGGTGGCGGCTAGCAGCAGTTGCGCCCTTAGCGTGACTTTTACCCCTGCTGCTCCTGGGACTCGTACGGCCACATTGACCATCACGGACAACACCAACAACGTCCAGGGCAGCACGCAAATTGTGACTCTGAGCGGCATTGGCAACGCACCCATAGCGGGCGCTGCACCCACCACTCTGACTTTCAGCAGCAGCGGCCAAACCGTCGGCACGACGAGCACCGCTCAGACGGCTACGCTGACCAACACGGGGAACGTGGCCCTGTCCATTAGCGGCATCGGGTTTACGGGCACCAATCCCGGCGACTTTGGGGAGACCAACACCTGCGGCAGTTCACTTGCGGCGAGTGGTGTTAGTAGCTGTACAATCAGCGTCACGTTCACGCCCACTTCGAGCGGGACACGCACCGCCACTTTGACCATCACGGACAACAGCAACAACTCCGCTGGCAGCACGCAAACCGTCAACGTGACCGGCACGGGCAACTCTTCCAATGCTGCCCTCTCGCCCAACACGTTGACTTTCGGCAATCAGGTCGTACTTACGCCCAGTTCATCTCAGACCGTCACCCTCTCCAACTCCGGCAACTTGGCTTTGACCATCACGAGCATTACAGTGGGGGGCAGCAATGCTGGCGACTTTGGGGAGACCAACACCTGCGGCAGTTCGGTTGCAGGTGGCGGCAACTGCATGATAACCGTGGCCTTTACGCCTTCCGCTTCCGGCAGTCGTACAGCCGTGTTGAGTATCGCGGACAATGCCACTGCCGGCAGCCCCCAGGCGGTGAGTCTGAGTGGCGTAGGGGTAACGGGTTCAGTCGGTCTCTCCGCCTCGACCCTGACATTCGGCAGCCAGTCCGTGGGTACAACCAGTACGCCGGCGCAGGTCGTCACCCTAACCAACGTGGGGACCGCAAGTGTGACGATCACGAGCGTTCCGATAACAGGCACGAATGCCAGCGCCTTTGCCAAAAGCGCCGACACCTGCACCGGCGCCACGATCCCGGCCGCGACGCCCCCCAGCACATGTATGGTCGGCGTGACGTTCACACCTACTACCTCTGGGAGCGCGACGGCAGGGTTGAATTTCACGGACAGCGCCACGAATAGCCCGCAGCCAGTGAGCTTGACGGGAACGGGCACAGCGCCTGAAGCTGGTCTTTCGCCTACGAGCGTCGCCTTTCCTACTAACCAGCCTGCTGCCACGAGCAGCTCGGCTGAGACCTTTACCCTAAGCAACACGGGTACCGCGATCTTGAATATCGCCAGCATTGGGTTTACGGGCACCGATCCTGGCGACTTCAGTCAAAACACGACTTGCGGAAGCACCCTGGCGGCGAGTACCAACTGCACGATTACTGTGGTCTTCACGCCGGCCGCCAGCGGGAGCCGCAGCGGATCTCTCACGGTTACCGACAACAGCGGCAACGTGTCGGGCAGCACCCAGTCTGCGACCCTGACCGGTACGAGTATTCACGATGTGATCCTCACCTGGACCGCCAGCACGAGCTCCTGGGTTGCCGGCTACAATGTCTATCGGGGCACGGCCTCCGGAGCGGAGAGCACGACGCCCGTCAATTCCACAATCGTGACTGGGACCACTTATGTTGACACGGCGGTGACCGCCGGGACCAAGTACTACTATGTGGTGACGGCCGTAGCTGCGAATGGCGCCATTGAGAGTGGGAACTCGAATGAAGCTTCGGCGACCGTGCCCACACCGTGAGAGGGCTCGGTTAGCGATGGGGGATTCTAAAGACGGCCCGCAAATTTGGAGAGCCGCGATATCGCCCGCCAGTCAGCGGTTTTCCGCAATCTATAAATCCCCGCCCTCCCCGACCCCGTGGTGAGAAATCGCGGTTAGGGCTCAGGAGACATCCATAGCCAAGGGCAGATTTCAGGCTTCAGGGAAGACAAAATCCAAGAGCACGGGAAACAAGGTGGACCTAGTTTCCCATGGCATTATTGATCGCCGTCAGAATCGCGTCGGGGGGTTCGGGCTGGCCTTGGGGGTTGAGGGCCGCGAAGTTGTAATTTATGTTGCCCCTCTTGAGGCGAATATGAAATGCCCCGTACCCGACCAGATACACGGCGTTCCGGCGGATCTCTTTAACCGACTTCAAGGGTATTTCAAAAACATGGACTCCATTGTCAGCCTTATAATAAATCATTCCATTGCCAATGGACATCACCCCGACGCAATAATCCTGGCCACTGTGTCCGTGATCGTGAGCCACGCGAAAGGATACGATGCCGTTGTGCGGCATATTGGTGAGGGTGGGAGGCGGTGAGGGCTGCGTTGTGGGAACGGTGGGCGTCTCTTCTTGCGCCTGGGGGCGCTGTGGCGGGAGAGACACCTGAGCCGCCGGCCGCTGAAGAGTGGCGGCGACAGTGGTAACTTCTCCTTCTGCAAGTGTGACGGTTTCTTCGTAATCCTGATAACCACCCAGCGAGATACGCACGTGATGATCTCCCGCAGTTAGCCGGGTCAACTTCAGACGGCCTTGCGGACTAGTCGATCCCATCGGTTCATCGTCAATGTACACTTGGCTCTGGCCGGGGTTGGACTCAATCACCAATACGGGGGGAGAGGTAGCAGGCGCATTGCGCGGTGCGCCCGCGGGCGCACTGGGCGCCAGAGTTCGCAGCACGCGAATTAAGTCCTCCGTTCCTCCGGCGTCGCGGATTTCCTTGGCGACGTCGGGGGTAACTTGAAAAGATATGCCCGCTTTCTTCGCCTCCTGCGCCACCTGGTCACTAGGCACATCACCGGTCAGCAGATCGATGACGTCCTGCTTGGTGAGTTTTTTGGCAACTTTTTGTGCATTTCCGGGGGAAGGTACGAGGGCAATGGCCGCCAGCAACGCCAGCAGCAAGGCGATAATCTTCGGAATGTCCTTACCCTCTGAATGCGAACCCATGCCTTTGGCCTCGGGGATTGACCCCGCCCTTCTTATATCGCGGTCGGTGGGACTCGTCAAGGCCACGGAAGGGATTAATTGTGCAAGCCGCGCCCTTTATTGCGCCCCACACTTCAAGCCTTCGTTCAGAATATCATTTTCCTTTTTGCAGGCATTAATAGCTTCCTGGAGTTTCTGATGAAGTTCTGCGTTGGAAGGGTCCAATTTCAGGCCTTCTCGGAAAGAGGCGATGGCGTCATCGTACTCGCCCCGTCCCAGGTGGAATTTACCCATGGTTAGCTTCGCCTTAACCTCCTTGGCGTCGACGGGCGAGGGGGCTTCCGTTGGATGCGTGGGTTTGAGCTTACGATCTGACTGGGCCGACTGGGGAGAGGGCTCGGGACTCGGGGCCGGCGTGGGAGAGGGTGTCGGCTCTGGCAAAGGTGTGGAGGTAGGGGTGGGAGTGGGCGTAGGATTCAGATTCGGCGTCGGCGTCTGCGAGGAGCTCGGAATGGACTGCTGCGAAGAAGCCGACGGACGTGTAGCAATATACAGTCCCCCGCCGCCGATGCCCATCAGCAATACAACCAGCGCTACCCACATTCCCCAATGGGATTCGGGACGTTGGGGGCGCAAGGGCGCAGCTACAACCTGCGCTTGCGGGCGGGCTGAGGGAGATGGCGCGGCCTTGGGGGGCTCGACCGGTCGAACTGGCGGCGCCGGCGGCGGAGGTGGCGAAGGTGGCCGGGGAGCAACAACAACCGCTGCCGCGCCTCGATCGCCACCGCTGGGATCCCGGCTTTCGCTGGCGCGAATCAGCTCATCCGCCGTCAAGACCCGCGTCTTGGCGGGACTCGACATGTCCTGTTCGATTTTCTCAATCTCCTGGATCAGCGCGCGGGCAGAAGCCGGGCGGAGGTCGCGGTTCTTTTCGAGCAACCGCATGGTGAGGGCGGACACATTCTCCGGCACTTGCAGTTCCGGATGCAACTCACCGATGGGCGCCGGCGGTTTCTGCATGTGGGCCAAGAGCATTTCCATGGTGGTGTCAGCCTTGAAGGGCAAGTCCGCGGTAAGCATCTGGTACATCACGATGCCGAGGGAGTAAAGGTCGGCTCGGCCATCCAAGTCATCTCCGCGCTTCCCCATGGCCTGCTCCGGAGACATGTATTGCGGCGTGCCGATCACCACGCCGACGCCCGTCAATGTCATGCCGGCGGATTCGCCCATCCGCGCCTCTTTCACTTTGGCGATGCCGAAGTCGAGAACCTTGACCATCTCGCCCTCAGGAGTATCCACCAACGCAATGTTGTCCGGCTTGATGTCGCGATGAACCATGCCCAGCTTGTTCGCCGCATCCAGGGCGCTGGCGGCTTGCTTGATGATCGACAACACGCGGGGAAAGGGCAGCGGGCCTTCTTCGCGGATGAGCTTCTTCAGACTCTTCCCTTCGATGAACTCCATGACGATGAAGGGCCGGCCGTCTTCGGCCTCGTCAATGTCGTCTACGCGCACGGCGTTGGGGTGCTGAAGTCGGCGGGTAATAACCGCTTCGTGCTTGAACCGCTTAAGGAAAAGCTCGTCCGAGAGAAGTTCCGGGGCAATCACTTTTATCGCCCGCAATTCATCAAATGCCAGGTGCAGCGCTTTGTACACCGAACCCATACCACCCTGCCCAACCTTGGCCAGCAGTTGGTATTTCCCGCGAATAACACTTCCATCTGACCAAACCCCGGCTTCTTCCAGCGGACTGCCATCGGCCGGGCAAACAGCGTAAGTATTTGGATAACTTGTTTGGCACTTAGGGCAGGTCTTCATGTCGCTCCCGTCGGCATCATGTCCGCCAAAGTATATCACGAGCTGGCAAGAAGAGTATCGACTTGCTGCGCCCGGGCAGCGATTCCGCATCCGAGGTTGGAGGTGCGCGAAATAGTTAGTCCGGGCGCGGCGGAGGCGCTCGGGCAGATTCGCATAGGCTTTGTCGGCGGGGGAAGGCGGGAAAATACACCCGCTGAGGCC
>Ga0326728_10011134_pt1 | contig 20695 bp, 20 predicted proteins | sample MB3enrmetagenome_FD_207602 | JGI IMG/M metagenome (GOLD analysis project Ga0326728, IMG submission 207602) | Lab enriched peat soil microbial communities from McLean, Ithaca, NY, United States - MB31MN | ecosystem: Environmental > Terrestrial > Soil > Wetlands > Peat | place: USA: New York... | reverse complement strand
CAAAGCAAGAATTCGTCCGCCGGCTTCACCCAAATAACGACTTACTGCACCACAGCCTGCTCCGATTTCGAGAACCTTGCCCTTGAGTAGATTTTCGAAAGGCCGCAAGACATTGCCACGTTGCGGACTGAGGTGGTAAAGCGCCACCCAGTCCGTAGACTTGCTGCGCAATTCGCAGGAGAAGACCCCAATGTCGTCGGCCTCTCTGACAATATCCGCCAAACGACGCTCGGAGCCATCCCCGTCATTATAGGCTATGCCGGCGTACCCGGGACGGGTCCATATCCGATGGACCTCGTCAAATTCATACCCCATATGTTCTAATTCAAACATAGGCCAACCTGATTTATTCAAATATTTGCGCTCACAACCGTAAACATCCTGTCGCATTCCTGTCAAAACTAACCGCAAGATCATGCGATTTCCCATTCGAACTGCAAATAGCATTCCGGTCGGACCGGTTTTTGCCCCTCCAGGACGCAGAGGGAGGGCACAACACTTCTTTCTCACGCGGATTGCCGATAACGTGCCGGCCGTCAAAGTGAGAACCTCCCGAAAAGTCGTGCTATGGTCCGGGTATCTTAATTGCGGAAGGGATGCCCCATCTGCGGCGCTTTGACTGCCGGATAAGAATGGCTTGTCGTGAGATGGCCGGGTTCCGGGGAGGTGGAGGCGCCACCTGAATATTTTACGTAGCGGACAGTCTCCAAAATGGTTTGTAAAATGACGAGACTGCAACATGCAAGACTGAATGCTTGCTGTATGATCCGAGACGATTGCGTCTTTTCGATAACCGATTTCTCAAGGAGGAGGAGAGCTGCACTGATTTCTTTTAACGCTTCGAGAAGTGTGACGGGAAGGATTCAAACAAAGGCAACCGGCTTCGTGGCTCCAATTGACATGATTAGGAAGGTGGTTAATTTCCGGCAAGCCAGTTTTCAAACTCGCCCCTTTAGCCTCTGAAGGAGGATTCCATGGCACAGTGCCACGAGATGAAGAAAGGCGACGTATATTGCTGTCTCGAGTGTGGGATAGCACTGCAGGTAACCCAGGAATGTCGGGACGCCTCGCAAGATGAGTGCGGCTGCAAGCCGTCGACCGACGATTGCACTTTTCTTTGCTGTGGAAAGGAACTCGTAAAACAATAGTCCTTTGCAGAATGCCGGCCGCCAGGAACATGATGGCCTGCCGCCTGTCACTACTGCTCACGATAAAGTAAGGCGTCCCAACGTAAAGCGGCGCGGATGCATGGGTGCCTTCGCTTGCCCCGGGTCTGCTTCCCTACCAATTTCAAAGGTGGCAAGTCTCGAATGACAAAGTCTAATAACAGGATACATTCATTTTCCGAGGTGTAAACCAGATCGCTTTTCAGAAACTTGTGAGGCACGCCTTGCCAATCCTTCCTCCTGCGCGCCTGCGATCGGCCAGTTATTCATGAAGGGAACCAGGCACCTGCCGCGCTCCCAATTTTTGATTGCATTCTTAGCCAGGAAAATTTATTATTCCGAAGTCACTGGAAGCACGGCCCTTTGCATTGAGATCAAGCGGCCTGCTGAAATGGACCGAACTCCATTGTCTTATGACAGGGGCGGGAGAACATTGGCAAGCATCGACAGGAGAAAAAATCTAGCCTTTTTATGCCTGCTCCTGTTCGTTTTGACGATCGGCGCGGTAGCCTTCCATCATCACGACGACTGTGATCACGATGACTGTCCCATTTGTGTGGCAGCATCTGCTATTTCCACTGCCGGATTCAGTCTTTTCATTTTTGCCGTTTACATTTTAACCGTGTTCCTTGAAACACCTCTCGGACCTTCAGGCTACAATTGCCCGATCTGCGATCTCCCCCCTGCCAGGGCGCCTCCAGCCTAACGCACCTCTCTAAAATCGAAAACCTTATCGAAATTCAGGCGTGGTTTGTCCACAGACTCGCAGCCTCACCGTGTAACTTTTATCCGAGGGTGGGTCTTGCCGCCGAGCCGCTCGCTGCGCCGATTCTCTATTGTATTCGCATACATAGGAGATTAGAATGCTGTCGATAAAGACGATTGTGGGGTTGGTTGCGGCCTTCGCTCTTTGGATGACGCCGCCCCTGCTTATGGCCACACCCCCTGGAACTGAAATCCACGGGACGGTGCAAGATTCCCTTGGAAGACCGCTATCCAGGGTCAAACTGATTCTTAAGACATCCGATGAGAAGGTCGCAGGAGAGGCTGCGAGTGATGCCGGCGGCCATTTCGTGTTCTCAGGCGTAGCACCTGGAACTTATGCCATCCAGGGGAAGAAAACCGGCTTTGAAGAGAGCATCGCTATCGTCACCTTGCAAGCCGGGTCGTTTGCCACTACCACGCTGACCCTGACTGCGCAGACTGCGCTGGAAATCACCGTCCAGGCCGAGCGCCTTGCTGAATCAAGAAACAACTTGTCCGTCAAGACGGGATCGAGCGAATATGTGATCGACCAGGCCGCTATCAACACTCTCCCCGAGGGCGCCAACACTCCAATGAATGACGTATTGCTTCAAGCTCCGGGTGTTGCCAACGACTCGTTCGGCCAGATTCATATTCGGGGGGAACACGCCAATGTGCAATACAGGATTGACGGGGTGGTCATTCCCGAAGGGATCACCGGTTTCGGACAGACACTCGATACCCGGTTCGCCAATACGGTCGATCTGCTGACAGGCGCGCTCCCTGCCGAATATGGTTATCGCACCTCAGGGGTCGTTCAAATAGAAACCAAGACTTTTGATAAAAACGAAGGACAGGTCGAAATGTGGGGCGGAAGCCGAGACACCCTGCAACCCAGTTTCGAGTTCGGAGGCCACGAGGGAAAACTGTACTATTTTGTGACCGGTTCCAACCTAGGCGACGATCTTGGAATCGAAAATCCTACTCCGTATAACAATGCAATCCACGACCACACGGACCAATTGAAGGGCTTCGCTTATTTGTCCTACATCCTCAATCCCACCACCAAGATCAGCCTCATAACGGGCAGCTACGATGGATGGTTTCAAATTCCCAATAATCCCGGACAGGTCCCCAACGCGGCCAACTATAGCAACCCGGGGCCGTTCACCACGCAGCAATATCTTAATGCGGCCGGGGTCCCCCAAGGTTTCAATTCCGCAAATCTGAACGAGAACCAGTACGAGACCAACCGCTATCAGATTCTCGCTTTGCAAAGTTCCATCGGCTCTGACTACGATTACCAGCTTTCTTGGTTTGCTCGTGAAACGAGTGTGCATTTCAAGCCTGATCAGATTGGCGACCTGGTTTTCAACGGAGTTGCCGCCGACGTTCTTGAAAGCAGTGTGATGAGCGGATTGCAATATGATGGCACTTATCGCCTGAATGATTGTCACACGATCAGGGCGGGCTTTTTTGCAAGCGACGAAAATATAGTCAATGACAACAGTTCCCTCGTTTTCACGACCGATACACCAGCACCCCTTGAGAAACTGATAGTGGACAACGAACCGAAAAACGGCAACGTTCTATATGGGGTATATGTTCAGGACGAATGGAAAGCACTGCCGAAGTTGACCGTCAACTATGGCCTCAGGTACGATCAAATGAATTCCTTTGTAGAAGAGGGCCAGTTGAGCCCCCGTCTGGGGACGGTTTACAAATTAACTTCCGATACAACATTGCACGCGGGCTATGCGCGATACTTTACCCCGCCCCCGACCGAGTTGGTCCCACAAAAGACGCTGTCCTTGTTTCAGAATACTACCAATGCTCCCGCGATAAATGAAAATTCGCCCGTTTTGCCGGAAAGTGCCCACTATTTTGATGCCGGCGTGATCCAAAATATAACACCTTCCTTTAAAGTCGGGGTCGATGCCTACTATAAAATCACCAGAAATGTGCTCGACGAAGGTCAATTCGGCCAGGCCCTGATATTTGCTCCCTTCAACTATGCCAAAGGGGAGATCAAGGGCATAGAACTGACCACCAATTACCGTGTCGGCGATTTAACCGCCTACGGTAATGTTGCCGTTAGTCAAAGTCTGGCCACGGGCGTGGAGTCAGGACAGTTTCAATGGACGCCGGAAGAATTGGCTTATGCCGACACCCACTGGATACACACCGATCACGACCAGCTCATTACCACCTCGGGCGGCGTTTCCTACATGCTGTGCGGAACACAGTTAAGCATGGACCTCATCTATGGAAGCGGCTTGCGCAGCGGGTTTGCCAACACCAGCTCCGTGCCGGCCAACTGGCAGGTTAATGTTGGAGCGCTACGCAAGTTCGAAGTGAAGGGCCTGGGTCGCATGCAGGCTCGTGTGGCGATTATCAACCTTTTCGATACGACGAATGAAATCAGGTCCGGAAGCGGCATCGGCGTCTTTGCGCCCCAGTACGGACCTCATATAGGCTTCTTTGGCGGTCTGGCGAAACTGTTTTGACCGCTGCTTTTAAAATTTTCTATCGAGAGGTGCGTCATGAAAGAAATGAATACAATTCTGGAAGCGCTGAGCTTGGGCGGCGCAATGGTTTACCCGTTGGCGCTGCTCGCAGTGCTTGCCGTTATAATTATACTCGACAAAACATTTGTCCATTTGCGCTACATGCGTCTCCCTGCGCCGCTGCTCCAACTCATCGAAAATTATGATTTTTCCTGGGCGGATTTGGAAGGGCAGTTGGATAGGCTCAACAGGAAAAACTATTTCCTGCGATTTTTCCGGGCAGTATTAGATAACCGTGAGAGGCAGATCTGGTGGGTGGAATCACGCGCAGGCGACGAGGCCCAGTTGATAGAGAATGCATTGAATCGAGGATTATGGGCGCTCGAAACCACTGTCACCGCCGCCCCGCTCTTGGGCCTCTTTGGCACGATAACCGGCATGATGCATTCCTTTAACCTGATTGGAGACAAGGGCCTAGTGGACCCCGCCGGCGTGACGGGAGGCGTGGCGCAGGCGCTTATTGCTACAGCACTGGGTCTCTTTATAGCCATAATTGCTCTTTTCGCCTACAACTTCTTTTCACGCCGACAGGCCCAAATGCTCGACGAAATGGAGCGGTTGGGAACCAGGCTGGTCGACCATATTCGTATGGTCGAGGCTGTTCGGGAGGGTGACCATGAAGCTGCGTAAATCCCGTCAGCACAAGAGGGGCCGGATCGAGATCATACCGATGATTGACGTGATGTTCTTCCTCTTGGCCACTTTCATGCTCGCGTCCCTGTCCATGCAGAACCTGCATTCACTTCCGGTCAATCTTCCGCAGGGGCGCGCCGCGCCGATGCAGCCCAAGACGCCGGTAACACTGACGATCACCAGTGAAAGCGATATATACCTGGAAAAAACTCCGGTTACTCTCGACACGCTTGCCTCGATATTGAAGCCGATGCTCGATGGCCCCGATTCGAGCGTCATTGTGGCGGCAGATACTACCGCTCCATACGGCGTCACGGTCAATGCGATGATACAGGCCCGTGCGGCAGGCGCGCAACATTTCCTGATGGCTGTTAAGCACCTTAACTGAGGGTACGTTATTGCGTAGTAGTGACTGGAAATCCGATAGCCCCTTGAACCGACTTCCATGGACGATGCCGTCAGCCTTGCTGATCTGTGCGATGGCTCTGTGGGCGCTTGTGTTTTTTATGGGGAAACCCACGCGTCGCACTCAACCGCCACCAATAGAAGCGCAGATTATCGAACAATCCGTTCAAAACGATGAGATCCCGCTTGGCAGACTGGACGCACCCTTCGAATCCAAACAGGAGTCTCCTCCCGCTTTAACGCCGCCTGAACAGGCCCCGCCCCCCAATCCGGTGGTCAAACCGAAACCGAAAGCCGCGCCGCATCGTCCCCACCCTGCCCCTGCTCTCCATGCCAAGCCGAAAGTGACACCCAATTCCGGTGCAACGTCCTCTGAGACCCAAACCGCTTCCAGTCCCAACCATGAGGAACAGGGCGGACCTGGGACAGGGCCTGCAGCGGACACACAATTCGGCTCACCATATGGAAGCAGTACGGCCAAAGGTGAAATGCACGCGAACAGCGGGGCTCGCGCAATCGTCAAACCCCTGCCGGAAATCCCCGATGACCTGCGACGGGGGGCTTTCAGTTCCTCGGTCCGGGTGCGCTTCCATGTGTCAGCAGACGGCAGCGCGGAGGTTGAACTCATCCAACCGGGTCAGAATGTGCGCCTAAACCGTATTGTAATGGACAGCCTGAAGAAATGGCGTTTTATGCCTGCATTGAAAAACGGGATGCCGGTCCCTTCGGTTGAAGAGATCCTGGTCAAACTTGAAGTCAATTGATTGTGCCCCGATGCGCTGAGCAGCGGCTCGCGGAGCGGGTTTGATGCGTCAGAGCAACTGGAAGCCGGAGACCGTTCAGAAGAGGATCGAAGATATGGAAACAGCAATGGGAAGCACAATGGTGCGAAAGATCTATGTACTCATAATCACTTGTTGCCTCATGACAATCCTGATGCTCCTTGCACGACCGTTTGCCGCACACGGTCGAGGGTGTGGAAGCTATGCCCCTGAGGGACCATTTCAAATGGTGACGGGCGAGTTCAAGTACAACTATACGCGCTACGGGGCGATTGGCAAGGACTGGGAAAGCGATTGCACGTCACAAATGCCTCATGCCGCAGTGAACGCGTATGCGCAGAGTAGCACCGGTGGAAGCGGTAATTGCCCCTCGGTGCGGTTCGGGGTATGGTTCCTCGGACCGATGCAATCCGATCACCCGAAGTGCACTTTTGAGATCGTGGGTGGTGGAAGAGTCGAGAACATCTTAAGAGCAACACGGTATAGCGTAGACGTTATTGCCACGCCCGAAATGACTTGCAACACTCAGGCGCACGATTCTTCAATTTCAAAACCAGATGCGCTCTGGACGGTAAGATTCCATTGCACTTCAGAATAATTGGGGTCTTCCGGCAAATGGGAGCCTGAATAGAATGTGAAAATAAGAATGCACATTGCATGATTCGTCCGCCTTGCCTGACGACAATCGAAAGCTACGGGAAAGTTTCCGGTCATGCCCACACATTCGACGTGAGCCACTCGGCTGCATTGCATCGTAAATTTCGGAAACAGACACTGCCTGTCTTTTGAAAAATTGCTTTAGTTTGCCACTGGACGTAGTAAATCGTCCAAAATCCGCATCTGCTCTGGCTTCGCGAAAGTTAACCTTCCTTGCCAAAATGTGAACTTCCTGAAAAGTCATGCTATGGTCCGGGTATCTTGATTGCGGAAAGGATGCCCACCGGGAATTGGTACGCCAACCCTGACTGTTCGGAAATAATAAGTCAGATCCGGGCATATACGTACGGCTTCAATCCTTGCAGTAGTTCATCAGAACATTACCTCTCGGAAGCCTGGGTCCGGCGTCTTCTGCTTTAAAATCAATTGAACATGCGGTCGCCACGAAGGTCGCGCGGTTGGGACACCCATTGAAAATCGCCTCACCTGCCGTTTGGCGGCGGGAAGGCAGTCAATGAGCGTACGGCCCTTACGAACGCTCTATCGCCCTGTTTAGCAGGATATGCCCGTGAGATTACTGCGCCATGGGAGGGGTGATAATTGAATGGGAGCAACACCGTTGGGTCGCAGGACCAGTAGAGATCGAACCGGGCATAGGCCTCGCGGGCATGCAAAGGCATCATCAATTCGACGACCACCGGGGTCTCCAGTTCTTCGGGTTTTGGCAGGCGCCAGTCGGAATGGCCACCCAGAGAAAGACTTCTGCAGACCTGCTGCGCCTGCTCGAATGTGACCTCCTGTCCATTATCGCATTTCTGCCACATCAGGTTTCTGCTCGTGTCCGTAACCGTGCCGTCACCGTTATCTACGAACCTTCCCGCTGAGGCAACGGCCGGCTTTCCCGATTCGGCCATATTTGACAGGAACATCAGCACGAGGGCTATCAGTGTCATCGAGAACAGCAGTGTCTTATTCAAGTTCGCGTGCCCTTTCATGGCAGAGGGTGTCCCGACGGGACACGAATGAGTGCTGTGAATGCCTGACGAACGATCGCGCCGCCTAAGTTTGGGCGGATATGTCCTGTCGCCTGGTGAAGAGTTTCACTGCGACCCACACAGTTGCATAGACCCCGCCGAGAAGAACGACATCCGTCGGGCCGACAGGCAAATCGACCTCATATGCTACCCAGAAACCGGCGAAGGCCGTTAGGCCGCCGCACAGGGAAGCCAGCACCGTGAACTGGCGCATATTGCGGGCGAACAGGTGCGCCGTCAGGGCGGGAATAAGCAAAAATCCGAACGCGATCAGCGGACCGACACTGAGCACAGCCATCGAGACGGTCAGGCCGATCAGTAAATAAAGCAGCACATCCCAGAAGATCACGTTCTTGCGAAGCGTGATTGCCATCGACCGGTCGAAGGAAACCAGGAGCAACTCCTTGTGAAACAATCCGAGAATAGCGAGGACGAGCGTAAGGGTTGCCGCCGTCAAAACGAGATCGAAATTGGAGATGGTGATGACCTCGCCTTTGAGCATGTCGAGCCAGCCGATTTCGCCGTAGGGATTTCTTGAGAGCAGCAAAATGCTGAGCGAGGCCGCCACCACGTAGGCAGTGCCGAGCCGGCCTTCGGGCTGGCCTCGCCCGCGTCGTTCCATGAACGCCAGCACCAGGATCGCGGCCAGCGAAAATGTCATCGAGCCGATAAAGGCGAGCATGTGCGCGCTCTCGGAAGGGTGGCCGCTTAGTTTGACTCCGAGCCACAACGGGACGGAAAGAGCTATGGCGACGCCGGTAGAGGAAACCTGCGGCAGCGCAACGCCCATGAACACCAGCCTGCGCATCACGAGAAATACGCCGACGAGCGGGCAGGAAAAACCCACGAGCACGCTGGTATAAACGGAGTTGCGCAGGAGAAAATCGGGCGAAAGGATCTGACTCAAGGTTTCCATCGTCAACTTATCCCCATTTCAAAAATCTCGGCAATTCGTTCGGAAGTGAGCAGTTCATCCGGGGCGCCCAGCAGCAGCTTTCCCTGATTAATCCAGAGGACCTGCTGCGCATGATGGCGAATTGCGGCAAAATCATGGGTGACGAGCAGGACTGCGATTTGCCTTATCCTGCGAATCCCGGCAATAAACTCCAGTACCGTCTGTGTTGCTGCGGCGTCGACGCCGGCAGTCGGTTCATCGAGCACCAGGATGTCGGGGCGCGTGGCCAGGGCGCGCGCGATAAGCACACGTTGTTTCTGACCACCGGAGAGTTCCGAAAACCGCTTGCGGGCTAAATCCTCAGCCCCGGCGGCGCGCAGGCATTCTCGCGTGAAGGCGCGTTCGACGGATGGGACAAAGCGACACGGCCGCACGCGGCCGTAGGTACCCATCAGGGCAACGTCGAACGCGGTCAGCAGGTAAATCGGGTCGTGTTCGGTAGTTTGGGGCACGTAGCCAAATACGAGCGGCGCGCCGTTCACGGCAGAGATGACCATCCTGCCCGAAATCGGGGGAAGAAGTCCAATCAGGGTCTTGAGCAGGGTCGATTTGCCCGAACCGTTCGCACCGAGAATGGCGGTAAAACGGTCGCGGGCTACCGAGAGCGAAATCCCGGAGAGCACTGGTTGGCCGTTATAACCGATGCTCAGGTTATCGAGGGTTATGAGCGCATCATTCATATGTTCCGTCCTGTCCATCTTCTATCCGTTTACTGGATTGTGTGTGCAAAATTCTGCAAAAAGCGTGGGGAGCGGCTGTCCCCCCAACCCCCACACCCCGCAGTGTGGCGCGGCGGCGGGGCCCCGCATAATGCGGGGCAATCGCCGCCGGCGCCCATCGCTCGGCCACACGCGCTTGCGCGTGCGGCCGAAATCTTGGGGGGTGCGGGGGAAACATTCCCCCGCGCTTTCGTGATTTTCGTAATTGCAGAATTCTTGGTACACCATCGTTTACTGCTTCGCTTGTACGGCAGTGACCAGGGTCTTGATTATGTAGTCCATCATTTTGATGTAGGTTTCCGTATTCGGAACGCCGCCCGGCATGATCGGCAGTGTCACCATAGTCGCCCCCGTCTGTTGGGCGATGCGGCTGGGCACCTTTTCGGGAAACTGCGGCTCGCGCACTACGATGGAAACATGATCGGCCTTCATGGAGGCGATCAATTCCTCGATATGGCGCGGGGTTGGATCTATGCCCGGTTTGAGTTCGATGGTGCCGAAGTAAACCATGCCGAAGCGTTCCGCGAAATATGGCCAATGCTCATGATAGGATACGAACTTCAGGCCCTTGAGCGGTATGGCTTCCTTCTTCCACTCGGCAGTCCCGGCGTCGAGCTTTGCCAGATACGCATCGCGGTTGCGCGTGAATTCGGCTTTATGCTCCGGAGCAAACTCCACCAGTGCGTTGTAAATGTTTCCGATTGCGGTCTTCGCCAATACCGGGTCGAGCATGTAGTGCGGGTTGCCGTAGGGATGGACGTCGCCCTGGTAGTGATCGGTGGACTTGGGTACATCTTTCGGCGCTATGCCTTTAGATGCGTCGACGTAGCCGGGTTTTCCAACCTGGATACGAGGGTTCTTGCTTGCTTCCAGCAACGCCGGCAGGAAAGCGTGTTCACAGCCAAACCCTACCAGGATCAGCAGGTCGGCCTTATTCAGAATCGGCACAAAGCTGGGTTTCATCGGGACCCCGTGCGTATCTTCAACACCCGTGGCCAGGCTGCGAACCTCGACCATGTCCCCTCCGACCTCCCGCGCAAAATCGGCCAGGTCGGTCAAAGTCGTGACGACATTGATTTTGCCCGCATTGGCCGGCATCGCCGACCCCAATAACACGCAGGCGAGCGTGATGACCGATAATAAAAGCATGAATTTCGATTTCATGTTGATTCCTCTCTTTATGGCTAGCGTTGCTGCCACCCATGAGCATGTGAGCCGATAATCCAGCACCATTGGAGATAAACGGCATCGTCGGAGCGCAGGCCGGACACGGCGTTGGGGTCGGTGTGAGTATATTCGAGGCGAATTTGACTCCAGTGGCTCGTGGCCCACGTGATATAGGGCGAGTATGAGAAGGTCCGGTCCGCATTGTTCCAGGCGTCCTCCACCCACTGGAACAGAAACCCGCCGGACCACTCCCTGGACCACTTGTAAGTGAGATACGAGTACATGCCATACGAATCGACACTTCGGTTGAATGGAGTGAATGCGGCGCCGGCCGAAGGCGGAATGACGTCATAGCAGTTATCGCTGCGGAGAAATTCCGTGCCCCAGGTGACGGAGTTGAACTGATTACTGCTAAGCGGTTTGTAGCTCAAAACGAAGTCTACCCCTTCCAGACTGCGCTCCGTTTCGCGGAGCGTGCTGCCGGGGAATTGAGGAAGCGTGACAGGCACGCCGTTGTCCAGGGCGAGCACGCCACCGCGGTCCGGCGTCTTTGGGTTTAACAGGCCCGAAATGCCTGGTTCGAACGATAAATCGGGCGTTATGTCAAAAGAGGTGGACCCGCGGCCCCAAAAGCTCAATCCGCCGAAAGGACGGAAATTTCCATTATCGAAATCGCCGGTATCGATCGGCGCATCGCCAAAACCTTGGCCAACGCCCGCAGTCAGGCTCACGTAATGCTCGATCGGCACCAGGTAGTTGAGCTGCGCTCCATCCGTCCTGGATTCGCCGCCGATGTACTGGTCGAGCACCAGTGGACGGTTGACGAAGGGCAGTTCATGGTCGTGTATGTAGGCCAACCGGCCGAATTCGCCGAAGAAGCGTCCCGCCTTCAACTCCAGGTTATCCGGCAATGAAGTCGTTTGGATCGCGGCTTCTTCGACCCCTACGGTCGCTTCGCCGGTCACCGGGTCGGCAGAGGCATTGAGCACCGCATAGCCCTTCGCGAACGGATCGACCGATGCGGCTATATTCAGCTCGACCGAACGCTGGTTTACGTCGAACCCGCCGGCCCGGTCGCTGCCGGTGGCAGTCGATCCTTTGCTGCGGTAAGAAAAGATCGTCTCGCCCACGAGCCCGATGGCAGGGTTGAACACGCTCGGGACCTCTTTTCTTTGCGCTTCGACCACCCCCTCCACCTGCTCCTTCAACTCCTGCACCTGCTGCTGCACCTGGTCGGGCGCGGCAACCGGCTGCGCTTCCGCGACGGCCCGGGGTTCGGCGGCAGGCTGAGACTTTTGGGCCTTTACGGTTAATTTCTCGATCAGTTTTTTCTGTTCACTGATCGTTTCTTCCTGTTTTTTGACCGTTTTCTGCAGGGCTTTTAGCTCCTGAATGGTCTGCTCCTGTTTTTTTAAAGTTTTTTCAAGAGCTTGAAGCCGATCTTCAACGGTTTGAGCAAATACGGAAGATGAAAATAAAAATATAGAGACGAGTGCAAATATGACTCTCATAGCGGCGCCCCCCACGCTTCTTCGGTCTTCTAATCAAGTATTCGATGGTTTCCTCGGTCAGTGATGTTTCGGAGTTTGGATATTATGCAGGAGGAGCTCGATTTGAATACGGAGAGAGGCATGGACGGGAAAGATTGGCCACAGTTTGTGGAATGCCGTGGAAAATGCTCGAAACCGGCGGCGAGATTCGAGGAAAATCCTGGACAGCTAAATTTGAATGATGGCAGACGCAAAAGCAGATGGAACAATTGTCGCGGCCATCCCCATCATCGTGGTGATGAAATGCGCTCCCCAGCAGGAAGAGGGAGAAGCAAACAAGAAAGATTAAGGCCGCTTTTCTATTCATCATGAAGCAGAACTTTTCCGGAATGTATGTGGGCATTGCCCGCCGTGAACATTTGGCCCTTAATCATATCAAAGGCTATTGCCGGTTGCACCAAGATTCTTTCCGGCGCGGACGAGTAACAGGGCCTCCCGCCAGCCAATACCCTCTGAGTGCGGGGGAATGCTTATCCGGCACTCAGACCCGGTCAAGTTCGTATCTTATTGTCCCTTCCAACCGTTCTCGATCGAGTCCGCACACTATTCGATTTCCGATTTCGATAACCGGAGCCCCGCATGCGCCTCGAGTTGCTTCCAGCATACGCTTATGTGCCTTAAAATCGGAATGAATATCAAAAACATTCAAACCGATGCCTTTGCCCGCCAGGTACTCTCTGATTTCATCTGTGCCGCCGGATTTAGGGGTAACGTACAGATTGACTTCCTTTTCCATTATTTCTCCTTGCCTAAGCCACTCATCTTCCCCAGTAAAAGCGAAAAGATGTTCACCCTTCGAATGGGCCTGCCTCAAAACTTCCATTTACATGTTTTGTGGAGCCGAATGAGTCTAGTGCAAATAATTAAAAGGGTAAACCTCCGGCTCTGCCGTCGGACCCACAGAGTTTGACATTTCCGGGAATGCGCGAAAGTTTTGCATGGTGGACCTCTTAAAGCTCCGTGAAAAGCCCGGGATCAGATGTCGTCATTCCGGCGGCGCTTTTGGGCCGGAATCCAGGTGTTTTTCCGGATTACATAGAAATCAAAGCACTGGACCCCGGCCTAAAACATGCCGGGGTGACCTAATGCGGTCTCCTATCCACGTGGATAATATGCAGCGTGCCAACGCTCCAGCCGCTTTGAGCGGCCCACGATTCCCCGGGCCTCCGGCTTGGCCGAAGGTATGTGACTTCTTAAACGTCCGGATCGATGTCAAGTGGGGAATTCGAGATCGGGACACAGGGCCTTCGGGCGAGCGGTGACCCGGAGTTGTGGCCGCCGGTGTTGATGACTACTTTAATATTTTGAAATCATTGACGAAATTACGAAGCTGTCAGCCGGATAAGCGGCAAGGGAGGTAAGAAATGGACAAGATTCTGGTAACCGGGGCGACCGGACAGGTGGGCGGCGCAACGGCAAAGGTCCTGCTGGACAGGGGGTTCGATGTCAGGGCCGCTGCCAGGAAAACAACCGGGCTAAGATGGAAGGATCGGTTCCAGCCCGTCATCTTTGACTATAATGACCCTGGTCTTTTCAAAGCCGCACTCGACCAGGTATCGGGTGTTTTCCTCGTCGCGCCTCCTCTCGATTTCGAGGCCCCGGCAAAGTTGATCCCTTTCATCGACAGGTGCGGGGAAAAGAAAGTGAGGCATATTGTATTCAATTCGGCGCTTACAGCGGACAAAAACGAGCGGTCTCCTCTCAGTATAATCGAACGGCACTTGAAGAAGTCGGGACTTTCCTACTCAATACTTCGGCCCAATTTTTTCATGGAGAACTTCTCCACCGGCTGGGCAGCTCCCATGATCGAGAGTGGGACGATCAGTCTGGCGGCCGGTGGCGGCAAGACCAGTTTTATCTCGGTCAGCGACATAGCGGAGGTCGCCGCAACCGTGTTCCAGAAAAAACTTTACGGGGGCGAGTATGACCTGACGGGTCCCGAGGCGTTGAGTTACTCCAGGGCGGTCGAGATCATCTCGGAGGTCTGCGGAAGGACGGTGACCTACAACGCTATCTCCGAAACGGAAATGATGCAGGCCATCCAAAAAGAGGGAATGCCCGAAAGCGCGATTCAGTACATCATGCTGCTTTTTGCTTTGGTGCGTAACGGTTCGATGGCTGAAACAACCAACACGGTGGAGGAAGTGACGGGGAGGGCGCCCATTTCGTTCAAAGAATTCGCTCTGAAAAGAGCGAATTTCCGCGGAATGAGCAAAGCTGCCTGATCGGCACACCGGCGGCGGTCTGATGAAGGCTTTCACGCCCTGTGACTTTTACTTCTCCTTTTGGCCATCGAGGGTGGAACAAAAGGAGGCGGGAAATCCCCATTCCAACAGATCCGGTTCATCGTCGAGTTCCCTCACGTCGCCGGTTACCGTAAAAATAACCCGCTCGCAGATATTGACGGCGCGGTCGGCGGTTCGTTCCAGGTTGTGGGCAACCCACATCAGGTTACTGGCGCTTTCGATATTGCGCGGATCGGCAATAACGGAGCACATCAGTTCCCTGTAGATTTGTTCGTACAGAAAGTCAACTTCCGAGTCGTGGGAGGCGGTTTCGCCGGCCATTTCAACATCGCGCCCGGAAAATGACATGAGCGAGCTTTGCAGCATACCGGATACAAGCCCTGCCATTTGGGGGAATTCAACGGAAGGTGATATCGCAGGTTGAGTTCCGAGTTTTATGGTATTTCTGGCATTGCTTTTTGAATAGTCGGCGATTCTTTCGAGCTCGGTTGCTATATTGAGCACGGCGGCCAAAGTGCGCAGGTCCGTCGCCAACGGCTGTTGCCTTGCAATCAGGGACAGGATGTCCAGTTCGATCGCGAACCGCCTGCGGTTGAGGACCGAGTCCGCGGTGATCAACTGTCTTGCGGCCTCAATGTCCCTGTTCCTCAAGACCTCGATGGACTCGACAACCGTGTGATTCACTTGGCCGCCAAAGTCGAAGAGATCATTTTGAAGCCTTTCCAATCCCTTTTCCAGCGCATTTCTCGACATTGCAGTTCCCTTCGGTAAGGCTTTAGCGGATTATCCCGCCCTGCCGGTAATGTAGTCCTCCGTGAGTTTCTGGTGCGGGCGGGTGAAGATATTTTCGGTCATGTCGAATTCAACGAGTTCGCCGAGCCAGAACAGGCCGGTATAATCCGAGGCCCGGGATGCCTGTTGCATGTTGTGGGTAACAATAACGATTGAGTAGTCTTTCTTGAGCGCATTTATCAGTTCCTCGATCTGGAGGGTGGCGATCGGGTCAAGGGCGGAGCAGGGTTCGTCCATCAGGATCACGTCCGGTTTCACCGCTATCGTTCTGGCAATGCAAAGTCTTTGCTGCTGGCCAAGAGCCAGGGCCAGGGCATCCTCCTTAAGCCTGTCTTTCACGTCCTCCCAGAGACCGGCGCTCCGGAGACTCTGCTCGACTATCTCGGAAAGTTTTCCACGATTGTCATGAAGTCCAAGCACTCGCGGGCCGAATGCGATGTTGTCGAAAATTGATTGAGGGAAGGGGTTGGGACGCTGGAACACCATTCCGATTCTCCTGCGCAGTTCGACCACTTGGGTGCCGGGACCGTAAATATCACGTCCTTCGAACTCGACCAGGCCTTCCACTCTTGCGCCTTTTATGGTGTCGTTCATTCGGTTGAGGCAGCGGAGAAAAGTCGATTTGCCGCACCCTGAAGGGCCTATGAGCGCGGTTATGTGTCTATCCCGGATCGACATCGAGATATTGCTGAGGGCAAGATTTTTGCCGTAATAAAAATTAAGGTTTTCTACCCTTATTTTTTCCATTTGTGCGCTTTTGGGCTATCCGAAACGGCCCGTAATGTAGTCTTCCGTCCGCCTGTCCCGGGGGGTTGTGAATATTTCCGTTCCAGGCCGGTATTCAATCAGGTCGCCCATATAGAGGAAAGCTGCCTGATCCGCCACTCTTGCCGCCTGCTGTATGCTGTGCGGAACGATAATGATCGTATAGTAAAGTTTGAGTTCCTGTAGAGATTCTTCGACCTTGCGCGTTGAAATCGGGTCCAGGCCTGAAGTCGGTTCGTCGAGCAGCAGCACTTCGGGCTCCAGAGCCAGGCTTCTGGCGATGCAAAGCCTCTGTTGCTGGCCTCCCGAAAGAGCGATCGCTGGGCTGTCCAGCCGGTCCTTTACTTCGTCCCATAAAGCAGCCTGAGTAAGACAACGTTCCACGATTTCCTCGGTCTTTTGGCGCTCCCGCAAACCTGCCAGTTTCAGCCCGTAGGTCACATTCTCCCGAACAGTCCCCGGAAGAGGTAAAGGAAGAGCAAAAACCATTCCAACTCGGCGCCGCAGGATCGCGATATTGATATCAGGGTCGTAGATGTTCTTGCCGTCCAGAAGGATGCGTCCTGTCATGCGAGTGTCTTCAACCAGGTCGTTCAGCCTGTTTATCAGACGCAGCAAGGTGGTTTTGCCGCCGGAAGCCGGGCCGAAGAAAACAGTCACGGAGTTGCTCGGCACCTCCAGCGTAATATTGCGCAAGCATTGGAAATCGCCATAAAAATAACTGATGTCCTCAATGAAGATTTTAGGTTCTACCATTGCCGCCTCCTGCGGAAAAAGCTTCGCAGGACGGTTGCCGCAATATTCATGGAGAGGACGAGAATGAGCAAAACAAGAGCCGTTCCGTACTGAACGTCAAGCGGCATTCCCGGTACCTGGGTGCTTATTACGTAGAGGTGATAGGGAAGCGCCATGACCTGGTCGAGAGGCGATCTCGGCAGGCGGGGCAGATAGAAAGCGGCGACTGTAAACAGAATCGGAGCGGTTTCCCCCGCGGCCCGCAAAAGTCCGAGGATAATGCCGGTTATTATGCCCGGCAGGGCCTGAGGGAGCACGATATAGCGGATACCCTGCCAGCGGGTGCCGCCAAGACTCGCGCTGACGGTGCGGAACTCGGTGGGTACGGCCCTGAGCGCCTCTTCCGAGGTGCTGATGATGACCGGCAGGGTCATGATGGCCAGGGTCAGCACTCCGGCCAGGATCGAAGTGCCCATGTGCAGGAAAAGGACAAATATGCCGAGTCCAAAAAGCCCGTATACAATGGAAGGAATGCCGGCGAGGTTTACGATCGCAAGCCGGATGGCGCGGGTCATCCACGTGTCTCTGGCATATTCGGACAGATAAACCGTTCCGGCAACACCGACCGGGATGGCCGCAAGCGCGGTGCCCAAGGTCAGCAGGAGAGTGCCGACTATGGCAGGGAAAATACCCCCCGCTTTCATTCCCTCGTGAGGCATGCAGGAAATAAATTCCCAGGAAACGACACTTGCTCCTTGAACGAGAATAATGCCGATCACAACCAAAATGGGCACAACCACGGCAATCGCCGACAGGGTCAGCACGGCGAATCCTATCCGTTGCGCCCAATACCGATTCATCAGCGCAAACCTCCCTTTCGACGTTTTTTGAAAATTGCGCTTGCAGCTACGATGTTGATGATAAACGTGAGAATGAAAAGGATGATCCCGATTCCAAAAAGAACATGATAATGGACGCTCCCGCTTGCAACTTCTCCCATTTCGGCTGCAACCGTGGCCGTCATGGTTCTGACGGGCATGAAGAGCGACCCGAGGCTCAGGGGCATCCGGGCGGCATTTCCTGTGACCATCATGACCGCCATGGTCTCACCGATTGCCCGGCCCATACCGAGCATGACGGCCATTGCGATGCCGGAACCGGCGGCGGGGACAACGACCCGCCAGATGGTCTGCCACCTGGTGGCCCCCATCGCCAGGGCCGCATCCCGATAGCTCTTCGGCACACTGTCCAGGGCGTCCTCCGCCACACTGATAATCGTAGGAAGAGACATATAGGCCAGAAGCACCGCTCCGGTAAAGGCCGTGAGGCCGGTCGGAGCGTTCAGGGTATTGCGCACCAGGGGCGCTAAAACGTGCATTCCGAAAAATCCCAGAACCACGGAAGGTATTCCAGCGAGCACCTCGATCAATGGTTTAAGAACCTCACGCGCCCAGCCCGGGGCCGCTTCCCGGACAAACACCGCCGTCGCGACTCCAAGGGGAAGGGCTATGATTATCGCGGCCACCGTCACGTAAGCCGACCCGAGGATCAGGGGAAGGGTGCCGAAAGAATCGAAGGTGGGATACCACCGAGTCCCGAACAGGTTGCCCGGAGAAACCTCCCACAGCATGGGGAGGCCCTCCCTGAGCAGGAAGATGAAAATGAGGAGGACAAAGCCAATCGTCGAAAATCCGAGCACACGAATCGTTGACTCTATAACCGCTTCGCTCCAGGACCTTCCCGCCGTCCCGGATGAACCGGCTATCCGCTTCCGAAGCCCTGGTAATATATTATAAAGGGACAAAGCCCAGTTTTGTGACAAGCGTCTGGCCACCGTTGAATATCCATTCGATGTAATCTTTTATCTGTCCCGTGGGTTGGCCCGCCGTATACATGTAAAGCGGGCGGGAGATAGGATAGTATTTGACTGTTTCGGCCGACGGGACAATGAAGGGGCCGTTCTCATACTTAGATACCGCTATGACTTTCTGGTCTGCGGTCACGTAGCCGAGTCCGTCGTATCCGATTGCATTCGGATTTTGGCGAATTTCACTGCTGATTCCCTCGCTTGACGGCAAAAGAAGGGTGTCGGGGGAAAACAGAAGTTTGCTCTTGCTCTCTCCCATCCGGATCACATTTTCCAGAAAATATACATACGTTCCTGAATTGGACTCCCTGGACAACAGCACGATAGGCCTGTTCTCGCCACCGACTTCTTTCCAGTTTTTGACCCTGCCCGTGTAGATATCCGAGATCTGCTTCAGGGTCAGTTGTTCGACCGGGTTGGCGGGGTTGACGACCACCGCTATTGCATCATTTGCGACAACGAATTCAACCGGATCGATTCCGTTGGCTTTCGCGGCCGCCTTCTCCTCGGGTTTCATTTCCCTGGATGCGTTAGCGATCGAAACCGTCCCGTTTATCATGGCGGCAATGCCCGTTCCGCTGCCTCCCCCCGTAACCGATATGCTGACATCGGGGTGCGAGCGCATATAAACTTCAGCCCATGCCAACGCCAGGTTTACAAGCGTGTCGGATCCTTTATTTTCGATGGTCCGGCGGGAACGGTCCGGCTCCGGGACGGCTCCCGGCTTTTCGCGGCTGCAACCCGCGGCGGCGTCGATTACCAGGAAAAAAAAGACCGCCATGAATGCAAGCCGGAAGACGGGTGTCCGGGCATGCGACTGCCGAGCGATGATATCTATCATGCAGCCTCCGCTCTTAAGCCGATCTGCATGATAATCCCGGTTGCCGAGGCAAACCACAGTTTTGTCGATTCATATCCGAACCTTAAAGCATTCACGAAAGCCTGTACGGCTGTAATAAATTCTCAGGGCACCGAGTTCAATCGAGAGATTTTTACCGGTGAGCTTACTTGCAAGAAAGGGCCACCCCTGAATCACGGGACAGATTATAAGAGATGCACTTCAAATTCAATTTCTTTTGCGCAAAGGCATGTGGAGAAGGGGACGCGGGGACGTGGAGACGGAGGGACCAAAAACTGACGAGGGGACGGGTGATCAAAAACCGACATGGCTGCCGTACCCACTGAAAAGGCCCACTTCTCGGAAGCGCTAAATTCGATTCCCGGAAGCAACGGGGAAGCGGAATCGTACCGGTTCGGCGCGCATTCGGAGGAAACGGCAAGTCGCAGGCCTTTGCCGATTCATTGACAAACCGGCATATGTTATCGAAGTTACATATAATAACAAATGCGTTTATTACTTTATTGCGCCCGGCTTATCGATATTAGATAATTCGATGCCGTTTGCTCCGTTTCGGTGATAATCCGGGGCGAGAACGCGCCGGTTCGATTCGTGATCGAGTTCATGCGCTGTTGTGGAGTCTTCGCGGTGTATTACCATGGTTGATATATGACATGGGGAGAGGTTTATGGCCAAGCTCGCCACCAGAATTTTTATTTCCACAGTTTTTCCGGCACTGCTTTTCTCAACCGTCATCATACAGATTGCCGCATCTGCCCGGGTAGAGACCCTGATGGGGTACGTAGTGAAACAGGGAAAGAATTTCGTACTGGAAGCCGATGACGGAGATTACATCATAAAAGGGAGAGACGTCTCGAAACTGGTCGGCAAGTTGGTCGAAGTGACCGGCATGGTAACGGAGAGCAACAAGGGAGACCTGATCGAAGTTAAATCGATCGAGGAGATCCAAAACACCCTGCCGGAGTAGTTTTCATACGGATTCGCATTCAAGATGATCACAAGGCGGCAAGGAGGAGGCGACGCAGGCGTACACGGTAGTACGTCGAGGAGCC
>Ga0326728_10011133_pt1 | contig 20696 bp, 20 predicted proteins | sample MB3enrmetagenome_FD_207602 | JGI IMG/M metagenome (GOLD analysis project Ga0326728, IMG submission 207602) | Lab enriched peat soil microbial communities from McLean, Ithaca, NY, United States - MB31MN | ecosystem: Environmental > Terrestrial > Soil > Wetlands > Peat | place: USA: New York... | reverse complement strand
GCGAGTACCTTCCTCTTCAGTTCCGTTCCGAACAGCGCGGCGAACACCGATTCGTTCGTAATCCTCATAAATATAGTTTACACATGTAAACTTTTAAAGTTTACGTATGGCAACTTTAAGTTGCCATCAATCCAGCAAATGGTTCATTTTCTTTTTTTTCGTCTCAAGGTAGCTTCTGTTGTACTTGTTAGGCTTCGTGATCAGCGGTATCCTCTCGAGCACCCTTATGCCGTGCATCTCGAGGTCCGCGATCTTGTGCGGGTTGTTCGTGAGCAGCATTATCTCCCTGATTCCGAAATACTTGAGTATGTCCGCTGCGACGTCGTAGTCCCTCATGTCCTCGCCGAACCCCAGGTGGACGTTCGCCTCCACGGTGTCCATGCCCGCATCCTGCAGCGCATAGGCCTTTATCTTGTTGGAGAGCCCTATGCCGCGGCCCTCCTGGTCGAGGTACACAAGGATGCCGCACTTCCTTTTTTCCAGGTACGCCATCGCCGCCTCCAGCTGATCCCTGCAGTCGCACCTCATGGACGTGAGGGTGTCCCCGGTCAGGCAGCGCGAATGCACGCGCACCGGCATGCGCTCGTGGACCTTGTGCTCGCACCTCACCAGCGCCACATGCTCCTTCCCTTCCTTGTCGACGAAGGCATGCACCCTGAACCTTCCGTGTCTGGTTGGCAGGAACGCCTCGGCCACGTGCTTCACCGTCATTGGCGAAGCACCTTCGCGAGATCCACGGCGGCCTTCACAGCGCGTTCAGCGTACTCCTCGGCCCGCTCCTCGGCAGCGTCGTATTCTGCGTCATGCCCGATTATCCCCAGGCCCACCGGCTTGCGGTATTCCAGCGCCAGGTCCCCGAGCTGCCTGGCCGCGTTCTTCACTATCACTTCGTCATGGCCCGTGTCGCCCTTGACCACCGCGCCCAGTGCGACGACCGCGTCCACGCCCTTGTCCATGAGCAGCTTCTTCGTCGCGAGCGGTATCTCGAACGCCCCTGCGACGAGCGTCTTGCCCGCGAATTCGGCATCATCCAGTCCCTTGATGGTCTCCAGCGCCTTGTCCTCCATGACCTCTGTTATCTCGCGGTTGAACTCCGCGACGACGATGGCGACGCGCACCGGTCTGTTCCCGGCCTCCACCGGACCCTCGTTTTCCTTCCCCTGGCGCACGCCCTTGCCCGCCAGCTTGGTAAGCTCCTCTGGCTTTGTTACGAGCAGCACGGCGTTGTGCGCATGCTTCCTCGCGCGATTCTCGCAGATCTCGCGGAACTCCCTCCCGCTCCAGGCCTCGTTCTCATGCACGAACACCTCGATGACATGCTTGCCGGTGAGCAGTTTGACCTGTTGTATGCCCTGGCTCGCCTCATGGGCGCACACCTGGTCCACAGGAGCGCCTCCGACCATGCCCAGGGCCATGCAGGAGTCGCACCCGGAATCAAGAAGGTTTTTGCACTCCACAGGCAGGTCCTTCACCCCGGGCACTGTCCTGCGCACCAGCTCGACGTCAGGGTAATTCCTCCTTATCTCGTCAATCGCCATGGAGCCCATGTCCACGCGGCTGAACATCGTATCGACTATGCCTATTTTGGCCATAACTGTCTTCCCTCCAGAAACGCGAATCCGTTCTTCTTTGCGTACTCCCTGGCGCTGCTCTTCGGGAGCGCATTTCCCGTGCCGAGCATCTCGCACAGGACCATCGCCCCGCTCATGCCCGCCCGCCTCGCCAGCTCCAGGGTGAGCTCCGTGTGGCCGTGCCTGTTCTCGATGCCGCGCCCTATCAAAAGGAACACGTGTCCCGGCGAATAGAAGTCCTTTATGAACTTTTTTCTCATCCGCGTCCCGTCCATCCCGCTTCCCACCAGCTCCGCGATGCTCTTTATGGTGAGCGAGCGGTCGTTGTCCGTGATCCCGGTGTAGACCTTCTTATGGTTCACGGGGATCGCGAAAGCCGGCTTGTCCCCGTAGGCCGCCTTCTTGCAGTCCATGGCCGCCAGGGGATGCCTGGATGCCGTCAGTATGTCGCTATAGAAGGGGAGGCTGAGCTTTTTCGCGATATCCCCTTCCAATGCCAGGCAGATGAGGCCGCCCGCGTCCTTCCTGAGCCTCTGGATGCGCTCCGGGGCCGCGAAAGAGGCGTGGAAGCAGAGGTCGGCCTCGCCCTCCCGCTCGTCCCCGTCGTATATCAGCACGAAACTGCCCTTCCTCAAACCCGCCGCTGCGGCTGCCAATCCGTCCATGCTCCGATATTGAAGCTCTACCTATAAATTAGTATTTACTAAAAAACTGGTAAATCGTCTTATAATGGCCTTTCGAAATCCGCGAGCGCCCGCCTAGTTTCAGCCCTCATTTTCTCCAGGACCGATCTGCTCTTCGCATCAAGCTTCCTTCCCAGCATCCTGTCCGTGAATCCCAGGAAATCGCGGTAATGCCCCACGGGGTTCTTGCACCGCGTGCCCCAGTCGAAGACCGCGCACTTCATCCCCTTCCCAAGATACGCCCCGTAAATCCTGAGTATCCTGGCCCGGGCCTCGTCCGGCATCACGCAGTCGTCGTAGAGGAATCTCAGGTCCGTCCCGTCCGGCATGAGGTGGAAGAGCTCCTCTGCCACGAAAAGGTGGAGCCTGGCTCCGGGGAAGCGCCGCCTCACCATCACCTCGAGGCCCTTCATCAGCCGCGCCCCATCGACCGAGCAGGCGAGCGAGCACACGACCAGGTCCTTGAGCTCGCGTTTCTTCTCATCGAAGACGTCCAGCAGGCGGCTTATCCCTACCTTGAGCGTGGCTCCGGTCGCGACAGTATCCCCTATCATTACCGTGGCTTTGTCCGGAAGGGATTCGAAGTTCTCATAAGTCGCCACAGCGGTGAACGCGCCACCCCCCAGCCGCTTACGTTTTATCCCGAGGAAGCACTGCGGTAGCGCTTTTCCGTATCTTGCCTTGAAGCCGTGGTTGAGCTGGTAATACAATCCGCCGGAGAGGAAGACGAGTTCGGTCACCTGGCTGGCCTTCTTGCCCTTCAACATAGTCCTGCCGATGGCATCCATGAAGACCTCGGCGACTTTCTCCATCCTGTCCTGGAGATCCTTTCCCGCGATCTGGGGCCGGTAGAGCACCCCGCTGGTCTCCTTCGAGCAGATGATATACGTATCGAGAGGCGCCCAGGGTTCGGAAACCTTGTACATCCGGTATCCTTTATCATGGACCAATTCCATGACGTCCATTGACCAGTAATTCTTTATAAAGAGTTTCAAGGCCGCCATCAAATCTCAGATGCTCTTCCTGGCTCCACTCGCGTCCCTTCTGGACTCCCCGAACTCCTTTATCGAGAGCGCCTCGAGCGCGTCGAACACCGGGCCGTCCCTGCATACGGATCTGCCGCCCAGGTCGCAGGAGCCGCATAAGCCGAGCCCGCATTTCATGTGGCGCTCCAGGGAGATCTGGCACGGGATCTCGTGCTTGAGGCACAGCCTCGCGATCGCGAGCATCATGCGCTCCGGGCCGCAGGCGAACACCGCCGCGGGCCTGCGTTTCCTGTCCGCGAGCAGCCGCTCGGCCTCAACCATAACGCTCCCTTTCGCGCCCTTGGAGCCGTCATCCGTGGTCACGAAGGTCTCCGCTGTGACGAGGTATAGCTTGTCCTCGTAGATGATGTCCTTTGCGGTGCGGGCCCCCACGACGGCCAGCGTCTCGACGTCGTTCGACGTCGCCATCTTCGCGAGGAAATAGAGCGGGGCGACGCCGTAACCTCCGCCCACGACGAGTATGCGCTTCCATCCGTCCTGTACCTTGAAACCGTTGCCGAGAGGCCCCCTGAACGAGAGGAGCGAGCCAGGCTTCAGCCTGTGCAACTCAGAGCTGACACTCCCCACGTTGGCGATCGAGATCGTGAGCGGGTCATTGTTCGCTATGGACATCGGCCTCTCGCCCACTCCCGGCACCCACACCATGAGGAACTGGCCCGGCTCGCAGACCAGGCGCGTGTCAAGCTCGATGGTCTTGACTTTGCCGCTTTCGGATGCCACCCTGCCGACTCGGGCGGTCTGCATGGGGACTTTGGGCACGAATATCTCAGTCATGGGCAACACCGACTAGCTCATCAACCCTCTTGTATCCGCGCTCTTTCATCCAGGAGCGCATCTCGCCCTCTATCTTCATGAAGGCGTCAGGCCCCCTGAAATACACCGCGCTCCCCACCCCGACCAACGAGGCGCCGGCCATCAGCATCTCTATGGCGTCCTGGCCGCTGTTCACCCCTCCGGTCCCTATGACGGGGATGTCGACAGCATCGTAGATGTCGTAGACGCATCTGACCGTGATCGGTTTTATCGCAGGCCCGCTCAGGCCCCCCATCCTGAAGCCCAGCAGCGGTTTGCCGCGGTTTATGTCTATCCTCATTCCCGGGCCGAGCGAGTTGCCCATGTTTATGGCGGACGCGCCGGCCTTCTCCGCGAGTCTGGCTGCCTCCACCTCGCCCGGGACGCTGGGCGACAGCTTGGCGATCACGGGGAGCTTCGTCTCATCCCGCACAGCCGCGGTTATCTTCCCGGCGGTCTTGGGGTCTGCCTGGCCTGCCATCAGCCCGAATCCGGGCGTGTGTGGGCAGGAGAGCGCGATCTCCACCGCCGCGCAGTTGAGCGTTTTTTTGCTCTGCTCGAGCCTGGCGGCGAGATGCGCGAACTCCTTCTCGTCCTTCCCTGCTATGCTGATTATGAGCGGCTCGTCCCTCTTCCATCCAGAGAACTCGGCTATCCCATCCCCTATGCCTGGGTTCGAATAGCCCACCGCGTTGAGCAGCCCGCATTCGGTCTCTATTATTATAGGGCCCTCGTGGCCCTTGCGCGGCTCTAATGACAGCGATTTCGTGGTCAACGCCCCGGCGCCGCTCTCCGCGACGCGCTCGAGTCCGGCCCTGGTCACTCCAAGCACTCCGGATGCGAGTATGAGCGGATTCTTCATGCGCTTGCCGAACAGCGTGCGCGAGATATCGAGTGGCATGTTGACCGTTCGGATTTCCATCTCAACCATTATAAATAATATCATGCGAAGTGCTATCCAGGAGGGGATAACATGAACAAACTGATTGTAGTCATGATTTTGGCAGGGTTATTGATCTTCGGCTGCACAAGCCAGCAACCCGGGCCTTCTGGCGGTGCGGTGAACACCACCAGCCCAGGGACCTCTGGCACAACCCCCGCGGTGGGGAACACCAGCGGCGGCGCAGCCGCCCCGAGCGGAGGCACAAGCGCTCCATCAGCGCCAGCCAATACGACCTCCGTCATGGCAAACGGAACATCCTCGGGCACCGGAGCCGGGACGAACATCGCCTCGATTGCTGGCTATGCCGCCGCGATGACGAGCGGGCTCCCCCTCGAGTGCACGGCCATGGTGAACGGCCAGCCGCTGACCATCGATATAGAGGGGGCGAACATGTACATGAAGATGACGTCGGCCGGCCAGACGTACGAGATGGTCTACAAGAACGGCACCACCTACATGAAGCTCTCCACGCAGATGCAGTCCACTTTCGCCCAGATGGGTAAGAACTGCGATTGGCTCACGTTCACCGCGAACAGCACGAGCTCATCCGGAGCCGCGGCCGCATCGCCTCCGGTATCCGCCTCGAGCGTGCAGGCTCCCGATGTGACCTGGAGCTGCAAGCCCGGCCTGTTCGGTGACGACATATTCCTAACGCCGGGAAGCGCCTGCAGCACGAGCGACCTGTATCCGGGCGCCCCGACCGGAGCAGCACCCCCGAACGTCCCGGTCGGAGTGACGCCTCCGGTCGTCCCGACCAATCCGTACTGACCTTTTTCTTTTCTATATTTCCTGACTTCTGCACGAGGATGGCATGGCATCGAACTTTCTCTGTCTGGGCGGCCTCTGCGTCGTGATCGGACTGGGTCTGCTGTATGCAGGGATACAGAAATATCTGCTGGTCCAGAAGATAACAGACACCCCGACCTCGAAGGTCCGTTCCGCGGCCGTCGGGATGGTCGAGCTTTCCGGTAAGGCGGTGTGCAAGGAGCCGCAGTTCAGCCCTTTATCCAACGTTAAATGCATCTATTGGAAGATGAACGCCGAGTGGTTCCAGCCCGGGAGGAACGGCGGCTGGCGCATGATATCCTCGGATTCCTCCCATAAGGATTTCGATATAGAGGACGACACCGGGAAGATGCTCGTGGATCCGACCGGCGCGACCATCGAGATCCCGGTCGACTTCTCGTCCATGGGGTATCTGAGAGACAGGGGCTTCCTGGGCATCGTTTCCCAAAGGCAGCTGGACCCCAAGGTCCTCGCCTACCTGGAGAGCAACCCGGACGCGAAAGCCCGGGTGTACCGGTTTTCCGGCTACGAGCTCAAATTCACGGAATGGTACATAGCCGAAGGGGACCCGCTCTTCGTGCTGGGGACGGCCGACCTCCAGGAGGGCGTTTCCAGCTCCGTCGGCTCGGAGAACCTGATAGTGAGGCAGGGCAAGTACGACAAGGTGTTCTACATCAGCGACACGGGCGAGAGGAAGGTCGTGGACACCATCCGGAACTCCATGTACTGGTACATCGGCATCGGTTTCGTCCTCGCCGCCGCGGGCGCATACGCGCTCATCGCCTGACCGGCTGCGGCAGGTTTATTAGCAGTTCTGTGAAATTCATCCACAACATCGTGACGTGATCCAAATGGCATTCGGGGGCTTGATCTGCTGCGGCGGCATAATCATAGGCTTGCTTGCGCTCTTCGTGTTCTACCTTTTCACCGTCTACAACGGGCTGGTCTCACTGCGCAACAGCGTGGACAAGGCCTGGGCGAACATCGACGTCCTGCTCAAGCAGCGTTCCGACCTCATACCGAACCTGGTGCAGACGGTGAAGGGCTACATGAAATACGAGAAGGGCACCCTCGAGGAGATAACGCGCCTCAGGACCGCGATCATGGCCGCGCAGGGCCCGAAGGAGACCGCGAAGCACAGCGAGGCCATAACCGCCTCGCTCAAGACGATATTCGCGGTCTCGGAGAAATACCCCGACCTCAAGGCGGACGAGACTTTCCTCGACCTCCAGAAGCAGCTCACGGAGATGGAGAACGAGATCGCGGACCGGAGGGAATTCTACAACGACGCGGTGATGCTTTATAACACGCGCATAAACTCTGTGCCTGACAGCATCATCGCGGGGGTGTTCCACTTCACGGTGACGGAATACTTCAGAGCCGTGGGAGAGGACAAGGCCCCGGTCCAGGTCAAGATGGGATGAGCGGGATTTCCGCCGTCGTGATATGTGATATGCTTTTATTCCTTATCTAAGATAATGCAACAAGGGTGTTCTAATGTTTGATGACATCATCAAAGCGGCAAAATCGGATTTACCAGCGACTCAACAGGCCCTTGCAAATGAAGTGTCGGCGGCGACCGCGGATCCCGACTCGTCCACCTCGGTGAGGATAGCGTGCCTGGGAGTGGGCGGCGCGGGCTGCAACTGCATAAACAGGCTCGCCACGTCAGGCATAAGGAGCGCCAGGACGGTGGCAATAAACACGGACGGCAAGCACCTCAACATGATAAAAGCGGGCAAGAAGATACTCATCGGTAGGACCATAACCCGGGGGCTCGGCGCCGGAGGCGACATCGAGCTCGCGAAGAAATGCGCAGAGGTCGACCGCGACATGCTCAAGAAGGAGATCGGCGAGAACGAGCTGGTTTTCCTCACCGCGGGCATGGGCGGAGGCACCGGAGGCGGAGCGGCTCCAATCGTGGCCGAGCTCGCCAAGGACATGGGCGCCATAGTGGTCGCCATAGTCACGTACCCGTTCGCGCTGGAGCGCGTGCGGCTCAAGAAGGCCCAGGCATCGCTGCAGGCGCTGGTGTCCAAATGCGACACCGTCGTGGTCATAGACAACAACAGGCTGGCGTCCTACGTCCCGAACCTTCCCATAAACAAGGCGTTCGAGCTCGCGGACTCCATAACGACTCGCGCGGTGACCGGCATATCCGACACCATCACGTTCCCGAGCCTCATGAACGTGGATTTCGCGGACGTCCGCGCGGTCATGCAGGGCGGGGGGCTCTCCCTCATCTCGCTAGGCGAGGGGACCGGGCACAACAAGGTGGACGACGTGGTCAAGGACACGCTGGCCCACCCGCTGCTCGATGTCAACTACGAGGGCGCCAAGGGATGCCTGCTCCATCTGGAAGGCGGGCCGGACCTGACATTGGGCGACGCCATAAGGACCGGCGAGAAGATGACGGAGTCCTTCGATTCCGTGGCCAACGTGAAGATAGGCGCGAGGATAAACCCGTCCTGCACCGAGAAGATAAGGGCCACGGCCATAATCACGGGCGTGAAATCCCCCTACATACTCGGCGCCTCGGAAGAGGAATCCCGATACGCGGAGGAGCCCGCGGTAGAGTACTTATAATATCTTCCTTTGATGGTGGATAGCGATGCTCGTAACCTTCAACCCATACATACTGCTGTTCTGGGCGTTCGTTTCCTGCTTCCTCCCAGGGGTAATACTGTCATTCGGCTTGTTCCGCGGCTCGCGCTTCAACGCGTTGGAGAAGACGCTGCTGGGGTTCGGCCTCGGCATGGTGCTGGTCCCGCTGATACCGTTCCTGCTGTTCTTCCTGGGCGGGGTGAAGTTCTCCTACGCAATCGCGATATTCTCCGTCGCGCTCTTCTATGTCGTGTCCATCGCGGCGTTCTTCCTGAGCAAGGCCCATGAGGACCTGAAGATGCCATCGACCTTCACGTTCTCGCCATCCACGCTCCTCTCGACCGAGGTCCTCATATCCCTCCTCATAGTGGTCATCGTGGTGCTGACATTCGTCGTCCGGCTCTCCACGTATTCGCCCGTATTCATGGAATTGGACCCTTACTACTACACGTACATCAGTCAGCAGGTGCTGGTGGACGGCGGCAATCCGCTCAACGACATGACCGCTTGGTACCCTTACGTTGTCGTGAACCACAGGGAGACATCGGAGCTTTCCTATCTGGAGGCGACCTGGTACTCATTGTACACCCAGGGAGGGGCCTATGACAATATGCTCCTGGCCGACCTGGCATCCATATACCCGCCAATAGCCTCCGCATTGGCGGTCTTCTTCGTCTACATGTTCGTGGCAGCCTACTACAAGAAGGAATGGGGCGTCCTCGCCGCGGGCATCGCCGCCTTCCTGCCGATATACCTGATGAAGACCGTGGCTGGAGAGATGGACGTCCTGCCCTACGCCTTCTTCTCCATCTCGCTCTTCCTGGTCATGTACGCCTACATGGTCAAGGACAAGAGCATGAAATTCGCGTTCCTCTCGGCCATCGCATACATGGCGGTGGCTTTGGGCAGCGTCTCTGAGATAGTGCCTCTCATCATGCTATTCGTCTTCATCTCTTTGCAGTCCCTCTTCATATTCCTCACGAACAAGGACGACTGCAAGGAAGAGCTCAAGACGCTTCTCATCAACAACGCCATAATCCTCTTTATCGGCGTATTCCTCTTCTCAGGAGTCATACAGGGCATCTTCACGAACGGCAGGATATCGTTCGGGAACAGTGTCATAGTCGCGATGGCGCTCGTGATCTGCGGCGCGCTCTATGCCATCCGCGCCTACGTCCCGGACGCGAAGCGGGCGCGGAACCTGTTCATCGCCCTGGTCGTCGCGGGGCTCCTGCTGTTCTTCTTCACGCCCCTGGGCAACCCGATCAGGAGCGCGGGCCAGAGCGCCCTGGGCCTGGCGCAGTTCAACATACCACTCGACCGCACCATAGCCGAGCAGTCCCCGGCAGGCACGGATTTCTCAGGGGACTTCGGCTTCATCGCGGTGGCATATCCCTCTCCTGTGGACGGCGTGATGAACGTAATAACGTCCATAGTCAACACCATCTTCGACCTGCTCATACGGATACTGAACTGGATTTTCGGCACCGCACTGCAATACGACGACAAGGTCAACAGCCTGCTCATGCTATGGCTGTTCCTGTTCGGCGCCATGCTCGTATATTCCATATACCGCATGTTCAAAGGCGAGGCCACGCCAGCGCTCATGTTCGCCGCCATCGTCCTCCCGCCGACGCTGGTGGGCCTGCTCAAGACCAAATACACGGCATACGCCGGTTTCCTGATCGCAATCGCGATAGGGTTCGTATTCGCCGAGTCCTATGAGCTGATAAGCCGGCTCGTCGCGGACATGACCAAGAAGGATGACGAGAAGAAGGAGTACCAATCCTATGCGTACTACGCGTTCATCGTGATCGCAGCATTGCTCCTCGTGTTCCAGTTCACCGCCAGCGCGGGCGGCATGGCAAAGGCCCTCACGGTCTCCTTCTTCACCGCGACCAGGTTCCAGGACAACCCCGCGGCGCTCCAGGCGAAGTTCCAGTCGATGTGCAACAATTTCACTGCCGAGAACATAAGCGAGCAGTCGATCTGCGACCAGTACAGCAATTCAGGTGTGGGCTTCTGCAGCGTGTACGACCCGTCCATATGCACCGTAGCCGCCGATCCGGTCGCGTACGCCAGCCAGGGCACGAACAGCCAGTACGACACCAAGCTCTGCTACTACTCGCTCATCTCCGACATCACGAACCCACAGCCCGACGAGCTGCTGGCCGCGAGCCTCAGGTGCGAACGCGTAACCCCGTACTGGATAGAGGCCATGGAATGGATCAAGGACAACACGGAGAACGATTCGCGCATCACATCCTGGTGGGATTACGGCCACTGGGAGAACTTCTTCGGCCAGCGCGCCGCGGTCATAAGGAACGACCAGACCGCATCGACGTTTATGGTGGGAGAGGTCGCCTACGACTACCTCGACGGGACGCCCGCCGACCTCGCGCAGTTCATGCGCAGCGTGAACAGCTCCTATGCGCTCTTCGACATGGAGCTCATCGAAGGCGGCAATCCGTTCGGCGGCAAATACGGCGCGCTCAACTACCTCGCCTGCGCCAGGGAGAACGAGACCAATGTCACGATGCAGCCGGGCATGTCCCAGTGCGAGGCGCAGCACCTCTGGGAGATGGTCTACATACCCAAGGACAGCACCGGCAGGACCTGTACGATATCGAAATCCGGGAATGTCACCGGCGTGATCGGCTACGAGGCCTATTGGACATGGGATCCGTCGGTGCAGCCGCTTCTGAGCACCACCTACCCGAACATCATGGGCTATAACTGCTACGGGGACTATCTCAACGACCCGGAGACGCTGGCGGTATGCCAGAACCTGGTCACGATGAGGCCTGTCTACTGCGTAGGGCCTGTGCTGCTCGCGAACGGGCAGACGACCTACGGGACGTACCTGCTCAACGAGACCGAGCCCAACGGGGACCTCACGCTCAACAAGGCCGAGCTGATCTCGCCGACATCCTATTCGCAGACGTACCATCTGGGCGATGCGTATAGCGTGGCGCTCATGTACACCAACGACCAGGAGTTCCTGGAGAACGGCCAGGCTGTCTCGGGCTACAGCGACAGGACGACCGCGTTCTACTCGTCGAACCTCTACCAGGCGCTGTTCCTGGACGAGCTTCCCGGATTCACCAAGGTCTTCACGTCCCAGGATGGCATGGTCAAGATCTACAAGCTGAACCCCCAATGAAGGAAAAAAGGTCCGGTCTGCACGGATCCATTGCCTAAAGGGGCCCCATAACCTGCTTACGCGAGGCTCCCGCTCAAGGTTCAGTATCCGCGGAGGGTAAAAACACGAAAGACTATTCCAGCAGTTTGGACTTCTTCTTCCATTCCTCTATCGTGTCCTTGAACTTGTCGCGCGGTATGAAAAGGATGCTGTCCATATCAGGATCCTTCATGATCACGAGCACCTGCTTGTCGCCCACCGCGGCGAAGCTCGAGAGCTCGGCGCGGCCGAGGGATTTGGCGAGGGAGCGGAGGTAGCTCCTGAGCCGGAGCGAGAGCGCGGCCGGGACCGTTGCCGCGCCGCTGGCCATGTGGGCCGCGGCCAGCTCGTCCTTCCGGATGACGACGGCGCCCTCCAGCATCCCGTGGGCAACCATGCCTGCGATGAGAGATCCTGAGGTCATCTTCTTCCTCTCTATGGCGTCGTGCTCGAACACGATCCCTTCCGCCGCGTGCTCCTTCGCATAGCGCGAGAGGCACCATGCCCTGAGCGAAGCCGGCACAGTGATGAGGGCGCTCATGTCCACTTCGTCCTGCTCCTTGAGCAGCGTGTCTATGTGCTCCGCCCATTTGGGCCAGCTGGCATCCGCGGTCTTCTTCCTCTCCGTGAGCCGCTCGATGGCGCTCTCCACGTCCGCCAGGTCCTTGTCTATCATCTTCTTGCTGTCCGGGGTCATCTTCTTGGCCAGCTCATCCACCCTTTGGGGGGAAATAGAGGCCAGTATGTCGTATTCCGCGCTCACGTCGAACTCCTCCTTCGAGGAGGAGTCCACCAGCTGCTGCAGCTCAGCTATCTTGTCCTTGACGCTGGCAGCCCTGGCGATGAACAGGTCCTTGTCCTCCCGTATCGCGATTCCATAGATCCTCTCCAGCACCATTATCTTCAGCCTGTTCTCCAGCGACGTATAGAGGAGGAAAAGGCCGATGAACATGCAGCCGACGCTCACCAGCCCGGCGGCCGCGCTGAAGGTGAGCGCGAGTCCTGTGTAATAGTCCAGAGCGCCGAAGAGCGAATTGGGGGCAGTGGGGTCGGGCGCCACGAACACCGCGACGTAGTAGCCGGCGATGAGCAAGATGACCCCGATGATCAGGTCCGTCTTCCAGCGGGGCTCGGCCTTGCCTATGGCCTTGCGGAGGCCTGCCATCACGCCCAGCTTGTTCATCTCCGCCCATGCCACGTTATAGGCGACGACCACAAGGTTGACCAGTATCATGAGGATGATGAGCGTGAGCGAGAGCGACACGGCGAGCGCTATGAAGAAGCTGCCCGTGATCCCGTAGAGGACGTTGAATATGGTGTTCGGCACTATGAATATCCTCAGGTCGAGCCTGTTTATCACGAGCGAGGGGGACTGCATGCCTGCGACCACCTCGTCGGGCGGCTCGGTGGAGGTGAAGCGGTATATCAGCATGCTGCCAGCCGCCGTGGTCCGCCCCGAGGGCCAGTCCACGGAGTAGGCCGAGCCGTTGCTATCGACCTTTATCATTTGGTTGGAGGTCAGGTCCGTCTCGGCAGCCAGGATCCCGGGAGGCACGGTGTCCGTGAGCTCTATGGTGTCGCCGGCCTGGCCCTGCGCCGTCAGCGTCACGAAATAGTCGTAGCTCGCAGGTTGGGCATCATAGGTGCCTATCTCGCTGGCCGCAACCGAGAGCTTCTCCGCGCCGAAGTCCGTCCTGGTGCATAGCAGCAGGTTCGGGTTGTTGTATATCGGGTTGCTGTACACGTCGGCCATCGAACCGACGAGGTCGAGCATATTCGCCAGATAGGCGTCCTTTTCGCTCGGCGACGCGTTTATCTGGTCCACGGCCTGGTCGCGCACCTGGAAGAAGTATCCGTCCATGCGGTTCCTGTCGTTCACGAACTCCACTAGGGAGGACGGCACCGCGTCAGCGTATTTGTTGAAGAGGTCATCGCACTGGTAAGCTCCCTTGCAGAGCGCCGTGCAGGTGCTCACGTCCGTGCAGTCGAGCTTCAGGCCGGCGTTGGCTGCGCAGGCGTCGAACTCGAGGTCGGAATCGCTCGAGACCGTGTCTAGGCTCGTGCGCATGTTCACCAGCTCGAGGTCGCTCAGGTTATTGAAGGAAGTGTAATTGGCGACGTTGTGCACCGCGACCGTGACCTGCCGCGTTATGTTGTACCCGTCCACAGCTACGGGATAGAAGTCGTAGACCATCAGGTCCGCCGCCCCGTCCCCGTCCAGGTCGTACTTCTGCACGCTGTATATGGTCTCGTGCTGCGTCTGGGGGTAGGCCCTTGTCACGGTGCAGCCATACATCAGCGATAGTGCTAGCAGGGCTAGGATGATGATGGCTCTATTGCGCATGGGAAGCCTTTATTAGATTACGTTTAAATCCTTTACCATGTCTTCCCGTTTGTTCAGAGATATACTCGCAAGGATACGGCCCTCCAGAAATGAGCGCGAGGCCGAGCTGCTGGTCGCAAGACGCCTGATGCGGAAGGTCGCATCGGTGCGGCCCAAGGGCTGCAGGGTGGTGCTCACAGGTTCGGTCGCCAAAGGCACGTTCCTGCGGGATTCCAGGGACATCGACGTCTTCGTGCTTTTCCGCCGCACCTATCCGAAGTCAGGATTCGAGCCGGCCATCGAATCCATCGTGAAGAAGGCGTTCCCTCTCATGGGTTACAGGCTGAGCTATGCCGAGCACCCGTACGCAAGGTTCCATTTCGAGGGCAGGCGCGTCGACCTCGTGCCGGCATACGCCATAGCAGGGGCGCAGGAGCGGCTGAGCGCGGTGGACCGTTCCGTCCTCCATACGCGGTACGTCCTTGACCAGATGAGCCAAAGGCAGAAGGACGAGGTGCTCCTCCTCAAACAGTTCCTGAAAGCGAACGGGCTCTACGGGGCTGAGATAAAGGTCGAGGGGTTCTCCGGCTACCTCTGCGAGCTGCTCATACTGCAATACGGCTCCTTCGCGAAACTGCTCTCCTCCGCATCCGAGTGGAAGCTTCCGCTGCTCGTCGACCTCGAGGGGCATCACCGCAGGATCGGAAAGAAGGAGAGGCAGGCGCTGTTCGCCGTCTTCTGCTCCTCATTCCTGGTCATAGACCCGACCGACGGGAACAGGAACGTGGCAGCCGCGGTCTCGGCGGAGAACGTCGCGCGCTTCATGCATCTGGCCAGGCTTTTCAGGAAGAGGCCGTCCGCAGATTTCTTCTTCAGGAAGCCGCCGTCCTTCGCGGACAAGGCGGCAGCCCTCGCCAACAAAGGTCATGCCTACGTGGTCACGCTCATGAAGCCCGATGTGGTGGACGACGTGCTCTGGGGCCAGCTCAAGAAGGCCATGAAGCAGATGTCCGCCAGGCTCCTGGAGGACGGTTTCGAATCCAGCCTGCCTGGTTTCGGGATGGAAGCCGACGATTCCGGAGGGCTTGCCCGCATCGCGTTCGTCGTTGACACCAGCCTGCTTCCGCCGTCCATGATGGTGGAGGGCCCCCCGATTTCCATGCTGGAGCCGACCCTCAACTTCATGAGGCATCACAAGCATGCTAAATTCGCGAAAAGGAAAGGCAGGATATTCGCGATCATCAGGCGCACGACACGAACCCCTGAGCAGTCGATCGCAGCGTTCTTCTCCTCCATACGCGGGAAAGGGAAAACGCGCCTGTCTTACCCGCTGTCGGTCACGGAGCTGCCCAGGAACAGGAAGGCGCTATAAGTCGAGCCGCTCGCCGATCTTCGGGGCGACCGCATCATAGCCGAAGTCGTCCCGCAGCTCGGTGGCGAACCTCTCGGATTCGTCCCCGTGCACGAGCACTATGCGGCCCGGGTTCGCCCATTTTATGAAGTTCAGCAGGTCGGCCCTGCCAGCATGCGCCGAAAGGTCGAAATACTCCACCGGCAGGTCGACCTCCAGGTCCCGCTCGTCCACGGTGATATAGCCGTCCTTCTGCAGTTTCCAGCCGTTGGTGCCGTCTATGCAATATCCGGTGAACACCACCCTGGAGTCCTGGTTGACGTTGAAGAGGTAGCTCAGCACAGGGCCCCCGGAGAGCATGCCGGCGGATGAGATTATCACGCCTGGCGTCTGGGCCGCCTCACGCTTGTCGTTCGGGCCCTGCACCATGGTGACGCTCCTGACCGCCTTCTTGAAGGAATTGGGGTTCTTCAGGTACTTCGGGTGCTTCATGTAGATGTTGGTTATCTTCCTGCCCATGCCGTCCACGTATATGGGGACCCTGGGCTCGCGCTCCCTTATCAGCGAGAACAGCTCCTGGGTCCTGCCCAGGGAGAACGCCGGGAACAGCACCGTGCCGCCCTCCTTCACGGTCTCCCTGACCTCGTCCATGACCTGCCTCTCCACCTCGGCCCTGGGCGGGTGGTCCCGGAACGCGTAGGTGCACTCTATTATCAGCGTGTCCACGTCCTCCACGGCCTTCGCGCCGCGGTGCAGGCAGGTCTCCTCCATCTTCAGGTCGCCCGTATAGCAGATGGTCTTGCCCCTGTGCTCTATGTTCACTATCGCGGCTCCGGATATGTGGCCCGCGTCGCTCATGGTTATCTTGGTGTCCCCGGTGTGCAGCGTCTGACCGTACATCATCGGATTCCAGTCCTTGAGCGCTTTCTTGAACTGGGTTTCCTGGTAGGGGAGCTGGGGTCCCATGATCTTCATGGAGTCGGCCCAGAGCAGCTCGCAGAACTCGACCGTAGGAGGGGTCGCATACCAACGCAGCCGCCTGTTCCCGCGGTAGAGCGCGGGCACGAACCCGCTGTGGTCCAGGTGTGCGTGGGATATCACCGCGAAGTCCGGATCCACATCCATCGTCGGGAACTGGGGATTGCCGCTCTTGTCGAATATCTTCACTCCGTAATCCAGGAGCACCTTCTTGTCGGTATGCAGGAGAAACGCGCTCCGGCCTACCTCCCCGGATGCGCCGTAGCAGTCAAGATGGATGGTCATATACCACAAGTAGCTATGCAATGTTTATATTGTTTTCCGAATCTAACCCGAATATGCCAGACCTCCGCGATATAATAAAGAACCTCTACATATCCATAGCGCTCATCGCGATACTGTATGTGATAGGCACGATCTTCTATCACAAGGTCGAGGGCTGGTCTTATCTGGACTGTATCTACTTCATCACCACGACCCTTAGTACCGTGGGCTACGGAGATTTCTATCCGACCAACGACATCAGCAGGATATTCACCATATTCATAATCCTCATAGGAGTCTCCATATTCCTATCCCTGGTCTATTCCATCGCCGCATACAGGGAGAGGACCGTGGACCAGCAGATCATGAACCGGCTATCCATACTCCGGAACCTCACGGCGCTCCACGGAGTCCGCCACGAGGACAAGAAGAAGCCCAGGTTCCTCCAGTCCCTCGGCAACAAACTCGGCGAAATCTGATGCTCTACGAAGAAAAATTCTCCAGGAACCTGCGAACGCTCAGCGCGGGGCAGCAGGGGAAGGTCAGGAGATCGCAATTCTGCATAGCCGGCCTCGGCGGCACCGGCGGCTTCGCGCTGGAATGCCTGGCGCGCCTCGGCGCCGAGCGGTTCGTCGTCTTCGACCACGACCGGTTCGAGCTGACCAATTTCAACAGGCAGCTGCTCGCGACCGACGCGTCGCTAGACGCAAGAAAGACCGATGCCGCGATCATCAGGGCGCGCTCCATAAACGGGAAAATAAAAATAAAAAAACACGGCCGCTTCGGCCCGCGGAGCGGAGCGCTGCTATCCGCTTGCGATGCGGTGCTCGATTGCACGGACAGCTTCGCCACGAAGCTCCTCGTCGCGGAATCCTGCCGCCGGACCAAGATGCCGTACGTCTTCTGCTCGGCCCAGGGCACCCGCGGGATGGTGAGCGTCTTTTCCGGATATCCGTTCGAGAAGGCGTTCCAGGCAGGCGCCGGGAAAAAAACCCTGAGATCATGCGCATCAGTGGTATGCCCGGCTGCCGCGCTCGCCGGCTCGCTTGCGGCGGCCCAGGCGCTCAATATCATAATCGGAAAATCCGTCGTCCGCGCCCCCAATGCGCTGTTTTTTGATATCTTCGACAGAAGGTTATTCTGGAAAGCGAGGCTTGGATGATGGAATTCTACACCGTGGAGCCCTGTGCGACGTCGAATGCGTTCGAGGTCAGGTCCAAGAGGAACGCGAGGATAGACCTCGACAAGGCGGAGAAGTCGCTCTCACGGCTTGGCGAGGTGCTGGCCAAGACCCCGGTCGTTCTGGTGCTAAAGCGCGAGGACTGCTCGGCCAGCTTCTACGCATCCGGGAGGATAATGCTCAAGGGTGTCACGAAAGAGGAGGCCGAGGCGCTAGGGAAGAAGTGCTTCGCCGCGCTCGAGAAAGGAGGCGCGTTCATATGATGAAGGTGGATTTACACGTGCATTCCAAGTACTCCATAGACACCATGACCGACCCGAAGGGCATCGCGGAGAAGGCGGACAAGCTCGGCATGGTCTTCGCATGCACGGACCACGACACCATCGAGGGCCATAAGGAGTTCAGGAAGCTCAAAGCCAGGTTCATCCCGGGCGAGGAGGTCAGCACAGACGCAGGGGACGTGATCGGGCTTTACCTGGACGAGCTCATCCCCAGGAAGACCACGATGGCGGAGACCATCGACCTGATACACGGTCAGGGCGGCCTCGTGTACCTGCCGCACATGTTCGACACCTCGAGGCACGGAACGGGAGGCCATCCCGAAGCAGCGAAAGCAGACATAATAGAGGCCTTCAACGCGCACTGCCTCGTGCAAAGCTTCAACGAGAAGGCGAGGGAGTTCGCGCAGAGGAGCGGCAAGCCCATGGCCGCAGGCTCGGACTCGCACACGCTCTGGGAGTTCGGCCGCACATACACCGAGGTCCCTGATTTCGACATCAAAAGCCCGAAGGAGCTGCTCAAGGCGCTCAGGAAATCGAGAATCGTCGGGGTGCCGGCTCCGTTCTACGCAAGGGGCATAAACAACGCCACCAAGTTCTGGAAGAAGCTGACTGGCAAAGCGAAGAAGTAATAGGAACCGAGCCCGACGGGATTTGAACCCGCAACTTCCAGGTCACTCCTGCCATCAGGAGAGTGCATTCGAAGCCTGGCACTCTATCCAAGTTGAGTTACGAGCTCGTTTCATTCATTCTTGCTGTGTTCCAATTCTTATGCATTTCGCTGTTCCAAAGAGGGGCGATGCTGAGCAGTGAGAGACCCGGGAAATGAGGAATGGAAAAAAGATATTCAGTGGCTCCTGAGGAACCTGCCTTTGGAGGCCTTGAACCCGGCGTATCTCCTGCGGGGTGCGCTCCTCCTCGCGGCGCTCTTGAAGCCGCGGTACCTCCTCTTCACGACCTGCCTCCCGGTCAGCCTGCAGTACTGCTCCCATTCCGAGGGCATCCCGGTTATAGGCTCGCCCTTGTTCCCCTTGTCGACCATCCACTTCACGAAGCGCTCGAGGTCGTCCACATCAACGTGGCTCTTGCGCCTCGCATAGAACCTGGCGGCGCTGCGCAGCGTGACTCCCGCGTCCGCGGCCTTGAGGTTGCATATCGCGGCTATGGACGCCATCGCCCCGAGGCCCAGGCTGTTCCTCTCGCGGACGCTCGCGAACACGACTGTGTCCACCGGCCTCTCGGCGAGGTTCTTGAGCACGTCCACGGTGTGCAGCGTGTCCCTTATGCGGGTGTTGTCATAACCCAGCATCCTCAGGGACTGGTGCGTCCTGGCCGAGCACGCCAGGTGGTCCCCGCCTTCGGACAGCGTGGAGAACTCGAGGTTCCGGTCATGCAGTTCGTGGCTTTCGGCCTTGAATTCGGGCCTGTGCACGGGTTTCTCGTTCTCTCTCTCAAATTCCAGACTCTTGGTCCGGAAGATTCTGTTGGGACTGGTCATGAGGTGATTCCGAGGAAAAACTTAAAAAGCGTTTCTCTACGCTCAGGGAACGGTTTTCGCGTTTCCATCCTCATTTCGTGAGGACTTCCACGCCGTCCGCGTTTATGTAGATGGTGTGCTCCGTCTGGGCCACCATGCCGCCGTCCGATTCGCGCAGCACCGGGTAGGCCCTTATGAAATGGTTCTTGAGCAGCTCTTTCAGCCCCATGCTCACCATGACCTTGGACTGGAACTCCTTCATCACCCACCTCTCCGCGAAAGGCAGCATGCCGAAGTTGGTGAGCGCGTACTCCACGATCTTCCTGGACTGCTGCATCCTGACCTTCGCCGGGGCGAAGAGCGAGTATATCTCGACCTGGTTCAGGTCCGCCACGTAGCCGCCCCCTGTGGTCGCGAACGGCTCCACCGCGAACACGTCGCCCTCCATGAGCTCGAACGGGTCGTCGCTCTTCACGTTCGGTATCTCGACCCCAGCGTGGAGGTCGTTCGATTTTATCATGTGGCCGGTGAGGTTCGCTATGGGCTTGTAGCCGTACTTCTTTATGGAATCCTCTATCACGCCGCCTATGCTGCCCACGCTCACGCCGGGTTTCATGACTTTGAGCGCCTCGTCAAGAGCCTCTTCGGAGGCCTTCACGAGGTTGCCGTTGTCCCCTCCGAGGTCTATGGTGTAAGCGGTGTCGCCGATGGCGCCTTCGAACTCCACGCCTATGTCTATCTTCACCAGGTCCTTCTCGCCGAGCATCTCGGTGGAGCCCAGGCCCGGCGTGTAATGGGCCGCTATCTCGTTTATGGAGATGTTCACCGGGAACGCCGGCCTCGCGCCCTCCTCCACCACCATCTGCTCCGTTGTCTCGGCGATGTCCAGGAGCGAGGCGTCCACCATTATGAGGGACCTGCTGGCCTCGCGTACCTTGGATGCGATCCTGCCGGCCTGCCTGAAGTTCTCCAACTCTTTTTCGTCCATACTCCCTATTTACCAGCGTCCTTTTTAAAAAACAGCTGTGTGGTATACATTTAAAAATAGTGGCTGCGTAATATATACATGCAAGACCGCATGTTACGACTCAAGCCCGGAACGATGCGATGCGACATGGCCAGGTCAAGGACGGTCCCCAAGATGCCCTCCCTAGAGCACATCGTGCCGCTGTCAGATATAATAGAAATACAAAAGCGCCATGACAAAAGGCCGGATCGTCGTCCGCAATTGGATATACG
>Ga0326728_10011132_pt1 | contig 20699 bp, 33 predicted proteins | sample MB3enrmetagenome_FD_207602 | JGI IMG/M metagenome (GOLD analysis project Ga0326728, IMG submission 207602) | Lab enriched peat soil microbial communities from McLean, Ithaca, NY, United States - MB31MN | ecosystem: Environmental > Terrestrial > Soil > Wetlands > Peat | place: USA: New York... | reverse complement strand
GGGCGGGGTGCTGGCCCGGGGGGGGGGGGGGGGGGCGGAATGTGACGGTGGTCACCCATCTCAGTGATGCCGGTCACACCGCGCCTTCGATTTTGGTCCCTCGATTGCCCCTTGCGACCAGTCCTTCGCCCCGGCCCAAAGACGCAGGCGGAGCCACCTCCGTCCTCAAACAAAGAAGACAGGGTCCGAGAAACTGGACTTGGACCGGGCCACACCCTGGAGGACGAGTTTCCACTCGACAAGCAGCTTCGACCTGGGCAAGCCTCGGGCTGTTCACTGCAACGCGCATGTTCACGAAAACGCGAACCTGTCGCTTTTCGTGAACCATATAGAGTCGAGTGACGTCTCCTCACTTTTATACATGGCGTCAGAAGTGGATTCGCCTGTCATTCTGAGCGCAGCGAAGAATCCCTTTTGCTTTTTGCACTGAAATGGAAGAGGAAGAGGGATTCTTCGCTGCGCTCAGAATGACAGGCGAATGGGCTTATGCCACGTTCAGAGAGCTTGACGCTTCTCGGCAGGCGCTTTAGAATTGAGTTTAGGTGTTGCTGTTCAAGACCCGCCTACAAGAAGGGGTGTCATGCTGGATGGTCCGATCCCGGAGGCATTGACTTTTGACGACGTGCTCCTGCTGCCCGCGAAATCGTCCGTCTTGCCGGCGCAAGTCGATACGCGCACCCGATTCACCCGTAACATCGGGCTGGATATCCCGATCGTGAGCGCGGCCATGGACACGGTGACCGAGTCGCGTCTGGCGATTGCGCTGGCGCAACTAGGCGGGATCGGCGTGATCCACCGCACCATGTCGATCGAACGGCAGGCGGGCGAAGTCGACAAAGTGAAGCGCTCGGAGAGCGGGATGATCGTGGACCCGGTGACGATCGGCCCCCGCAATCGGCTGGCCGACGCCCTCGAGATCATGAAGAAATTCAAGATTTCGGGCGTGCCGGTGACCGACGGCGGCCGGCTGGTGGGCATCCTGACCAACCGCGACCTGCGTTTTGAAACCCGCCTGGACCTGTCCGTGGAAGCGGTGATGACCAAAGAGAACCTCATCACCGTGGCGGTGGGCACAACGCTGGACGAGGCGCAGGAGATCCTGCACCAGCACCGGGTGGAGAAGCTGTTGGTGGTGGACGACCAATTCAACCTGAAGGGCCTGATCACGGTTAAGGACATCCAGAAGCGGATCAAGTATCCGAAAGCCGTCAAGGACGCGCAGGGGCGGCTGAGGGTAGGCGCCGGGGTGGGGGTGACGGGTGATTACCTCGAGCGCGCCGAGGAACTGGTGAAAGCCAAGGTGGATGTCCTGGTGGTGGACACCGCCCACGGGCACTCAACAAGAGTGCTGGAAGCGGTGAGGGCGATCAAGGACATGTTCCCCCAGGTGGAGCTCGCGGCCGGCAACGTCGCCACCTTCGAGGGCGCCTCCGACCTGTTGCGGCTGGGCGTGGACGGCGTCAAGGTGGGGATCGGACCCGGGTCCATCTGCACCACGCGCATCGTGACCGGGGCCGGCGTGCCGCAGATCACCGCCATCGCCGAGTGCGCCCGCGCCGCGCACGGCACCGGCGTGCCCGTGATCGCGGACGGCGGTATCAAGTTCTCGGGCGACGTCAGCAAGGCCATCGCTGCCGGGGCGAGCGCGGTGATGATCGGCGGCCTGTTCGCAGGCACGGAAGAGAGTCCGGGTGAGACCATTCTCTTCCAAGGGCGCACCTTCAAGGGATACCGCGGCATGGGTTCGATCGGCGCTATGGCCTCGGGTTCCGACCGCTACGCCCAGGAGGGCAGCGAAGTCTCGAAGATGGTACCGGAAGGGATCGAGGGCCGGGTGCCCTACAAGGGCCTGCTGGCCGAACTCGTGCAGCAGTTGGTGGGCGGACTTTGTTCGGGAATGGGTTACTGCGGCTGCGGCACCATTGAAGAAATGCAGCGGAGGGCCCGCTTCGTGCGCATCACCTCCGCCGGTCTGCGCGAAAGCCACGTCCACGACGTGATCATCACCAAGGAAGCTCCCAACTACCGACTCGAGTAACGCCCCTTGAAATCTTCTCACTCCGCGAGGATTCACAGCATGATCTGGAAGCTGACGAGTGTCATCTGGGCCGGGCTCATCTTTTATCTGTCCAGCGCCAGCTTCGGCGGCGCGTTTTCGGGGTGGCTGCTGCGCCAGATTCTCGCCTTGCTCCACTGCAGCGTGACGCCCGCTACCTTCGAAATCCTGCACCTGCTCTTTCGCAAAGGCGCCCACATCACCGAGTACGCCATCCTCGCCATGCTGCTCTACGGGTCATGGGGTGACGACCGCCCCTTCGAGTGGCAGCCGCGACGCGCGTTGTGGTGCGTCCTGGTCGCCGCCGCTTACTCGCTGACCGACGAGTTCCACCAGAGCTACGTTCCCGGGCGCACCGCCTCCTTAATCGACTGCGCCATCGACACGGCGGGAGCCACGTTGGGCATCCTGGTGTATTACCTGCGGCATTGGTGGCATCGGAATTGCCGATTGACGATTGCCGATTGAAAGAGAAGAACGTCCTTTGTCCTTGGTCCTTGGTCCTTTGCAGCAACCTCGTTCTGCGCGTTTGCCATCCGCCGCTCGGACAACGGACCACTGACAAGGGACCAAGGACCAAGGACATCACTTTTCGTCGTTTTCCTTCTCGTCCGGAGGCGCGGCCTGTTTTTCCTTTTCTGCCTCTTTTTCGGCCACTTTGCGCTTCTTCTCGAGCTTCTGGGCCCGCGTCTCGGCGAGCTTCTGCAGGACCTCGGTGCCGACCAGCTCGAGCACGGCCGTGTCGGCGCCATCGCCCTTGCGCCAGCCGGTGCGGATAATGCGGGTGTACCCGCCGTGACGCTCGGCGTAGCGCTTGGCCACGTCGTCAAACAGCTTCTGGACGGCGGGCGCGGTCAGGATAAAGCTCGCGGCCAGGCGCCGGGCGTGAAGATCGCCGCGCTTGCCGAGAGTGATCATGCGTTCCGCCACGCTGCGCGCCGCCTTGGCCTTGGGCACCGTCGTCTGAATGCGTTCATCAACGATCAGAGACGTCACCAGGTTGCGCAAAAGGGCGCGGCGATGCGAGGTGTTTCTGCTCAGCTTCCTGCCTGCGTTTCTATGGCGCATTTTTCTTTCCCTGAATCAATCAGGCTAGTTCAGTTTTCAGTCGTCAGTAATCAGTCGTCAGTAAGAGCAAGAAGGAGGAACTGATAACTGAGGACTGAGAACTGAGAACTGAGAACTGGTAAGAACTCCCGATGACTCAATCACTCAATCTCTCGATGACTTGTCCCTCCGGAGCTCCGCCGCTTGTGTCGGGCGGGGTCCTGACCGGGCTGCCGCGCTCGTCGAGCTTCATGCCCAGGCCGAGCCCCATCGCCGACAAGATCTCCTTGATCTCGTTCAAGGACTTGCGACCGAAGTTCTTGGTCTTCAGCATCTCCGATTCGCTCTTCTGGACCAGCTCGCGGATGGTGGTGATGTTGGCGTTCTTGAGGCAATTGTAGGAGCGAACGGAAAGCTCCAGTTCCTCGACGGAGCGGTCGAGGTTCTCGTTGCGGCCCGCCGACGCCTTCTCCGTAACCACCTCCTCGCTCTCCGGCGCCTCTTCAAAGTTGATGAAGATCGTCATGTGATCTTTCAGCAGCTTGGCCGCGAGGCCCACTGCGTCCTGGGGAGAAACGGCGCCGTTCGTCCACACGTCGAGAGTCAGCTTGTCGTAGTCGGTCATCTGGCCAAGGCGCGCCGCTTCCACCGCGTAATTCACCTTGCGGATGGGAGAATGCACCGAATCGACCGGGATATAGCCGATGGGAAGATCTTCGTCGAAGTTCTTTTCGGCGGAGACGTAGCCCCGCCCGCGCTTGACGCGCATCTCGATGTGGAGTTTGCCGCCCTCGCTGACAGTGGCCAGGTACACGTCCTTGTCGAGGATCTCCACGTCGGGGTCTTCCTGGATCATCCGCGACGCCACCTCGCCCGGCGTATCGATGTTGAGATAGAGCGTCTTCGGTCCCTCCACGTTCATTTTGAGGGGAATCTGCTTGAGGTTCAGGATGATGTCCGTGGCGTCTTCCACCACCCCCGGAATGGACGAGAACTCGTGCAGCACGCCCTCGATCTTGACGGCCGTAATGGCCGCGCCTTCGATGGACGAGAGCAGGACCCTGCGCAAGGCGTTGCCAATCGTGGTGCCGAAGCCGCGCTCGAACGGCTGCGCGTGGAACTGGCCGTAGCGATCCGTCAGCGTTTCCAGAGTCACGGCCAAGCGCTTTGGTCTTTGAAACCCTTTCCAAAGCATCATTTCCTCCTAAAGACGTCCTTAGTCCCTGGTCCTTTGTCCTTTGCAGAAAACCTCGTCCTGCGCGTTCGCCGTCTGCCACACGGACAACGGACCACGGACAAAGGACAAATGACCAAGGACGTTACTTCGAATATAATTCAACGATCATCTGTTCCTTGATGTCGAGTCCGATATCTTCCCGCTTGGGCAAAGAAAGCACACGACCCTTGAGGTTCACGCGATCGAACTCCAACCATGCGGGAAGGCTACGACCCCCGGGAAAATCCACGGCGCGCAGAATGCTGGCGAGCTTGCGGCTCCTCTCGCGAACCGCCACGTCCTGGCCAATGGAAACCTGGTATGAGGGGATGTTCACCTTGCGGCCCGCGACCTCAATGTGCCCGTGACGCACCAACACGCGCGCCTCCGCGCGCGAGGTAGCGAGGCCCAGACGGTAGACCACATTGTCAAGGCGCCGCTCCAGGATGAACAGCAGGTTGTCTCCGGTGACGCCCTTCGCGGCTGCGGCTTTCTCGTAGTAGGAGCGGAACTGATCCTCGAGGATGCCGTAAATCCGGCGCGCCTTCTGCTTCTCGCGAAGCTGCTGGCCGTAGCCCAGGAGCTTCGGTCGCCGCGCCTTGCCGTGCTGTCCCGGAGCGAAGTTGCGGCGCTCGATGGCGCACTTGTCCGTCAGGCAGCGCTGCCCCTTGAGGAACAGCTTCGTACCCTCGCGCCGACAGAGCCGGCAAACTGCGTCAGAATATCTTGCCAAATCAACCTCCTGCTCAAATCAGAAATCAGAATTAGAAATCAGAAAACCAAAACTAGAAGTCGGAGATCAATTCGAGATTTTCAACTCTTTTCATTTCTGATTTCTGACTTCTAATTTCTGATTTAGACGCGGCGCCGCTTGGGCGGGCGGCAACCGTTGTGCGGAATCGGCGTTACATCCTTGATGGTCCTGATCTCCAGGCCCGCCGTCGCCAAGGCCCGGATCGCCGACTCGCGACCCGACCCTGGCCCTTTCACCCTTACTTCGACCGAGCGCATACCGTGGTCGCGGGCACCGCTGGCGGCACGCGCGGCCGCCTGCTGGGCGGCAAAGGGAGTCCCTTTGCGCGATCCCTTGAAGCCCAGCGCTCCGGCGCTGGACCAGCAGATGACGCGGCCCTCAGAATCCGTGATCGAGATCTGAGTATTGTTGAACGTAGACTGGATATGCACCACCCCGGTCGGAATGATCCGCTTTTCCTTCTTCTTGAAGACCTTCTTCTTTCCCTTTGCTGCTGCCTTCGCCATAACACCTCAAGAGAAATCAGAAATTAGAAAGCAGAAATTTAGAAGTAAGAATCAGAACCTAGAAACCGGAAGGTCGACGCTAATCGTCTTGGTTTCTGATTTCTAATTTCTGATTTCTAACTTAACCTATGTTTTCGCCGCCGAGCGCTTCTTGTTGGCAATGGTCCCCTTCCGCGGACCCTTGCGAGTGCGCGCGTTCGTATGGGTCCGCTGGCCTCGCACCGGCAGGTTGCGGCGATGCCGCGTCCCGCGGTAGGAGCCGATTTCAATCAAGCGGCGGATGTTCAAGGATAGCTCTTTGCGGAGGTCGCCCTCGATGCCGCCTTCCTCTTCGATGATCTGGCGGATCTTGGTAACTTCTTCTTCCGTGAGGTCCTTGATCTTCTTGTCCGGGTTGATCCCCGCCTGCATCAGGATCGACAGGGCGCGGGCGCGGCCGATGCCGTAGATGTAGGTCAAGCCGATCTCCGCTCGCTTCTTGGGCGGTAAATCAATACCTGCGATTCGAGCCATTTTTCACCTCGAAACTCGAAACCCGAAGTTCGAAACTGGAGAAGAGGCCCTTACGAGTTTCCAGTTTCCAATTTCTAGTTTCTGCATCACCCCTGGCGCTGCTTGTGCTTCGGGTTCACGCAGATCACGCGGACCACGCCCTTGCGCCTAACGATCTTGCACTTCGAACAGATCTTCCTAACCGATGAACGTACTTTCATAAGCAGTTTCTCAGTCTGTCAGTTTCTCAGTTTGTCAGTTTCTCAGTTTGTCAGTCTCAGCATCGCTCGCGGCAGAAAACTGACAGACTGAAAAACTGACGAACTGACCTACTGAACAACTGATCTACTTATACCGATAGACGATCCGACCGCGCGTCAGGTCGTAAGGAGAAAGCTCCACCGCCACCTTGTCGCCCGGCAGAATGCGGATGAAGTTCTTCCGCATCTTGCCGGAGATGTGGGCGAGAACACGATGCTTGTTCTCCAGCTCAACCCGAAACATGGCATTCGGGAGCGGCTCAATCACCGTGGCGACGACTTCGATTGCTTCCTCTTTCGCCATACATCATCAGTGGCTAGTGGTTAGCGGCTAGTGACTAGCAGCTGTAGACGGTAGACAGCATACAGGAAGAACCTCGGCAACCCTCTGCCAACTGTCTACGTTCTCTCGCCACTAGTCACTAGCCACTGCTTCTACAGCCTGGTCAAAACATCCGGTCCGTTGCGGGTGACCGCAACCATGTGCTCGAAATGAGCCGAGGCTTCGCCGTCCAGAGTGACGGCGGTCCAATTGTCGTCCATGACCTTTAGAGCCGGGCTGCCGGCGGTCAGCATGGGCTCGATGGCGAGCACCATCCCTTCCTTCAGCAGCGGGCCGTGACCGGCTTGGCCATAGTTCGGGACCTGCGGCTCTTCGTGCAGCTCCCGCCCGACCCCGTGACCCACGAACTCCCTCACGACCCCGTAACCATTCTTCAAGGCATATTGTTCGACCGTCGCGGAAATATCTCCCACGCGGTTCCCCAACCTCGCCTTCTGGATGGCCAGCTCAAGAGCCTCTTCGGTGACGCGCAACAGCCTCTTGAGGCTTTCGGAGATCTCGCCGATGGGCACTGTGAGCGCCGAGTCGCCGATATAGCGGTCCACGATCACTCCCAGATCCAGGCTTAGAATATCGCCGTCCTTCAAGCGCCGACCCGAAGGGATGCCGTGAATGATCTGTTCGTTCACGGAGGTGCAGAGGCAGCAAGGATAACCGCGATAACCCTTGAAAGCAGGCTTGGCTCCCAGTTGCGCCAGCCTCTTCTCCACGAATTTCTCGAGCTCGAGCGTTGTCACTCCCGAGCGTGCCCGCTCACCTGTTTCTTGCAAAACCTGCCTGACGATCCGGGCGCTGCGCCGGAGTTTCTCAATTTCGGACGCAGACTTGCAAAAGATCATGCATCCTCTAAAAGCTCGACCAGCCGCGCGGTGATGGCTGCGGGTTCCCCGTTTCCATCCACGTCAACGAGGGAATTCGACCGCCGGTAGTAATCAATCAGCGGCTTGGTCTCGTTCTCGTAGGCCACGAAGCGCTGTCGCATGGTTTCTTTGTTGTCGTCCGTCCGACGCAGCAGCTTGACTCCATGAATGTCACAGACCTCATCGTTCTTGGGAGGCCGGTAATAGATATTATAAATCTCGCCGCACACCGGGCAGGTCAGGCGCCCAACCGCGCGCTTGAGCAGGGTTTCCGCACCCACCTGGATGTTAAAGGCCAGAACCCGCCAGCGGTCGTCCTTCCGCAGCAGAAGTTCCAGGCAGGACGCCTGGGCCAGAGTGCGGGGAAAACCATCCAGGACAAAACCCGCCTGGCAATCCGGCTCGGCGATCCGGTCCTGAACGATGCCGCAAACCACGTTGTCCGGAACCAATTCGCCCGCTTCCATCTGGACCTTGGCCAACTGCCCCATGGGCGTCTGCTTCCTGACCGCATCACGAAGCATGTCACCCGTCGAGATGTGCGGCAACCCGTACTTCTTTGACAGTTCCCGGGCCTGCGTTCCCTTGCCGGACCCGGGCGGTCCTAGAAGGATCAGAGCCCGTGGCCGAATTGCCGATTGCCGATTGGCGATTGCCGATTGACCACCCATTACTCGTCACTCGCGGCCACTCGGGTTATTGCCGATTTACGATTTACGATTGCCGATTGAAAAACAAGCAATCAGCCATCAGCGCTCAGCCCTCATCCAGCGGGGCCTAATGGCCCGATCCTTTTCTCGCTGACTGCTGACCGCTGAAGGCTGACGGCTTCTTCCAATCAGCAATCGGCAATTCGCCTTGTAATCTGCGGATCAAGTCCTCCCGCGCCTTCACGACGCCGCTCGGCGACCACGAACGCGGCCCTTCTTCAAGAAGCCCTCGTAGTGCCTCATGATCAATTGCGCTTCCACCTGCTGAACGGTATCCATGGCCACGCCGACTACGATCAACAGCGAGGTCCCGCCGAAGTAGAAGTTCACGTTCAGGCCGTGCAGAACCCAGGTGGGAAGATGCGCGTCAAACCACGCGCCGCCCAGCCACACCGGGAGGTGGTTCACCCTCACTCCCGCCAGCATGATCTCCGGAATCAGGGCCACGATGGCGAGGTAAACGCCGGCCACCCAGGTGATCCTAGTGAGGATCTCGTCCAGATAGTCCGCCGTGCGCTTGCCGGGCCGGATTCCGGGGACGAAGCCGCCCTGCTTGCGAACGTTATCGGCCACTTCGTCAGGATTGTAGACAATCGACAGGTAGAAGTGCGCAAAAAACAGGATAAGGACCACATAGGTGAGCGTGTAAAGAGGCTCGCCCCACGCAAACAGAGCCAGAAAAGCCTTCACGGCCTTGCCCACCACTCCGGCACTCCAGAACAAACCCACGGTCTGCGGAAACGTCAGCAGCGAAACCGCGAAGATGATGGCCATGACCCCGCCGCTGTTCACCTTCAGCGGCAGGTGGGTGGAAACACCGCCCATCACCCGGCGTCCCACCACGCGCTTGGCGTACTGAATGGGGACGCGCCGCTCGCCGCGCTCGACGAAAACGATGAAAGCGACGATCGCCAGCATGAAAGCCAGGATTAACAGCAGAACGAGCACGCTCCACTGGCGCGTGACGAAGACTTTGTCGTAGAGGTCCGCCGCAGCCCGGGGAGTTCCCACCACGATACCCGTGAAGATCAGGAGCGACATGCCGTTGCCGATGCCGCGCGCGGTGATCTGCTCGCCCAGAAACATGATGAAAATCGACCCGGCGGTCAGCGTGACCATGGTGGTCAAGGTGAATCCCAGGCCCGGATTGTTGACCATCCCCGGTGTCTTCTGCAGCGCCACCGCGATCCCGAACGACTGGAAAGCGCTCAGGCCCACCGTAAGCCAGCGCGTGTACTCGGTGATCTTGCGCCGGCCCAGATCGCCTTCCTTATGCAGCTTCTCCAGGGTGGGCGAGACGACACCCAACAACTGCAGGATGATCGACGCCGTGATGTACGGCATGATGCCCAGGGCGAAGACGGTGAGGCGCCGCAGGCTGCTGCCGGAGAACATGGCGAGCAGCCCGAAAATAGTCCCGCCCAGGTTCTGGAAGGCCTGCTCGAAAACGTCCGCATTAATACCGGGCGTGGGGATAAAAGCTCCCAGCCGGTACACGGCCAGCATCAGCATCGTAAAGAGGATGCGCCGACGCAGGTCGGGGATCTCGGTGAGGCTCTTTAATGACTCAATCATAAGCTGACCGTTTTCAGTTTTCAGTTCTCAGAAGCAGTGGCTAGTGGTTAGTGGCTAGTTACGAAGGCGGTAGCTCTTCTCTAGCCGCTAGCCGCTAGCCACTGCTTCTACGACCCTATCACCTCAGCCGTGCCGCCCGCTCTCTCGATCTTAGCGAGGGCCGACTTCGAGAAACGGTGCGCGGAAATCTTCAGGGGCGCCTTCAACTCACCGTCACCCAGAACCTTAAGCCCGTCCTCGAGCCGTTTGATCAGACCCCGGTTGCGGAGCAGTTCGGGAGTGATCGGTTCTTCGGGAGCAAAATCCGCCAAGTCGCCGAGGTTCACCAAAGCGTAGCGCTTCTTGAAGATGTTGGTGAAGCCGCGTTTGGGGAGACGCCGATGGAGCGGCATCTGACCGCCTTCAAAACCCGGCCGTTGCCGCGAGCCGGCGCGCGAGCGCTGGCCCTTCGAACCACGCGTCGCCGTCTTACCGTGCCCTGAACCGGGGCCAAAGCCAATCCGCTTTCGACGCTTGTTGGCGCCGCGAGGCGGGCGAAGTGTTCCTGTGTGTGTACCCATACAATATCGATTCTATTCGACGCTGCCGTTGGTGGAGGCGTCGTCGGCCACGATGATCTCATGCTCGAGGCCAGCGCCCGGCTCTATTGTCCGCTTCTCCGCCTCAGCAAGTTGGGGCTTCGGCGCCTCGGTCACCACTTGGGTCGTGGGCGGCGGCGGGGGAGTGATCTTATACTCCGCTACCCCGGCCCAGGCGGGCGCCGGTTTCTGGCCGACAATCTCAACAAAATGGGGAACCTTGGCGACCAGAGCCCGCACGCGGGGCGTGTCTGCCCGTTCCGCCACCTTGTTCAGGCGACGGAGCCCAAGACCGCGGATCATCTGCCTCTGCCGGCGGGTGAAACCGATCCCGCTGCGCACCCACTTCACTCGAATTGTACCTTTGTCCGCCATAGTCATTACCGGAACCTATAACTTTGTTCGATTTGTTTCCGGTTTGTCTTCTTGGTGCCGCTCCTTTGTTTTCAACCTCTTACTCGCTTTGTTCCGTCAAATCGTCGCTTGCACGAAGGGTAGGGCAAGCCCTACCCCTACAGGTCATTCTCGCAGAAGCTCGGGGGAAAAGGTGGATTCTCCGCGCCACTAACGATCTTTATTTTCAGCAACATAGTGGGATGTCACGCCATAACTAGCTTTCTTTTCATCAACATAGTGGGACCTTCCGAAAATCCATTTTCACGGTTCTTTGTTTTCATCAATATAGTGGGACCTTCCTTCATTTCGCCCCCCCGGTCTCCATGTTAAAAAGGCCAATCGCGCTCCCTCACAGTTCTTCAGCCGTTTTCCCCCTCGATCCCGCCACCTGCGCGGCATCTCGCAGCTTGATGAGGGCATCCATGGTGGCCTTCACCACGTTATGCGGGTTGGTGGTACCCAGAGACTTGGTCAGCACGTTCAGGATGCCCGCCGCCTCGACCACCGCCCGGACGGCCCCCCCGGCGATGACTCCCGTGCCTTCCGGGGCCGGCTTCAACAGCACCCGGCCGGCTCCGAAACGGCCCAACACACGGTGAGGTATCGAGGTGGCCGTAATGTTGACCGCCGAGATGTTCTTTTTAGCGGATTCGATGCCCTTACGGATGGCGGCGGGAACTTCCCGCGCTTTGCCGGAGCCGTAGCCGACATGCCCGGCGCCATCGCCCACCACTACCAGTGCTGAAAAGCTCAGGTTCTTCCCGCCCTTCACCACCTTGGTGACGCGGTTGATGGAGATCACCTGATCTTTGAGTTGCAGCGTATTCGGGTCAATCCTGGTCAACGGCACTCTCCCAGTTTAGAATTTCAGGCCGGCCTCACGCGCGGCGTCCGCCAAAGCCCGGACACGGCCATGGTAAGCGTAGCCTCCGCGATCAAAGACCACGCGGGAGACGCCGGCCTTCTTGGCGCGCTCGGCCAGCGCTTTTCCCACACTCTTGGCCGCGCCGAGATTGCCTCCGGTCCTGATCGTCTCACGCAGTTCCTTGTCCAGGGAAGACGCGGAAACCAGCGTGTGGCCCTGGGCATCGTCCACCACCTGCGCGTAGATATGACGCGCGGACCGGTAAACGTTCAGGCGAGGCGCCGCCTCCCCTCCCTGGACCCGCGTGCGGATCCGCACGTGGATGCGCCGCCGTCTTACGTCGCTCGAAAGTTGCTTCAACATCGATCAGTCTCTCAGTTGCTCAGTTTCTCAGTGTTTCAGTCCCTCAGCCAGTCTCTCAGTTTTTCAGTACTTCAGTCTCTCAGTCATTCAGTCCTTCAGAAACTGACCTACTGACACACTGACATACTGACATACTGACATACCCTACTGCTTGGCCAACCTTCTTCTTCAGGCGCTCGCCCGTGTACCGGATGCCCTTGTTCTTGTAAGGATCCGGCGGTCGCAAACCGCGAACCTCCGCCGCGACCTGGCCCACCTGCTGCTTATCCGCGCCGCTCACCACAAGGTGAGTCTGCTTGTCGACGGTGATGGACAGCCCCTCTGGAATCGGAAACTCGATCGGATGCGAATAGCCCAGGCTGAAGGCCACAAACTTCCCCTTCACTTCGGCGCGATACCCTATTCCGACAATATCGAGATGCTTCTCAAAACCCTTGGTGACCCCCTCGACCGCGTTGGCCACAAGGCTGCGCGCCAAACCGTGTAAAGCTGCCTGCTGAGTGCTCTCGCACTTCGCCAGCAAACGCCCGTCCTGGCGTTCGAGCTGGACGCCGCGCGGCAGTAGAACGCGCAGCGTACCCTTGGGCCCTTTCACGGTCGCCGTCAATGCCTCTAGCTGCACCGTAACCCCGGATGGGACTTCGATCGGTTTGTTGCCAATCCGCGACATAGTCGTCAGTTTTCAGTTCTCAGTTTTCAGTTGCTTTCAGCTATCAGCAATCAGCTATCAGCAAGACAACCGGAGTGCTGATAGCTGATTGCTGACGGCTGAAGACTGACAACTGAAAACTGAGAACTCCTTTCAGGATACGTTACACAGCACCTCGCCACCCATGCCGGCCTTGCGGGCGCTCTTCCCGGTCATCACGCCCTTGGGTGTGGTTAGAATGCTCACCCCGAGTCCGCCCAACACCCTGGGAACTTCGCCGCGCTCCACGTAGACGCGACGCCCTGGCCGCGAGACGCGCTCCAGGGTGGAAATAACGTTCTCGCCGTCCTGCCCGTAGCGAAGCATCACTCTCAGCGTTTTCTTCTTCCCTTCCTCGCTGACCTTGAAATTCCCGATGTAACCCTCTTCCTTAAGGATGCGGGCGATCTCCACCTTGAGCTTGGAACTGGGCATCTCCACGCGCTCGTGCTGGGCGCCAATGCCGTTCCGGATGCGAGTGAGCATGTCCGCAATGGGGTCTGTGATTGCCATAAACCTCCACGGGTAGACAGTAGACTGTAGACGGCATACGGGGAAAAACCCGTCGCCGTGTTTTCCTCTTTCCCCGTCTACTGTCTACCGTCTACCGCAGATCCAAAATCTCCAAAATTCTCTACCAGCTCGATTTCACCACGCCGGGGATGTCGCCCGTCAGCGCCAACTGCCGGAAGCAAAGCCGGCACATATCGAACTTGCGAAGGTAGCCGCGCGGGCGCCCGCATCGCCAGCACCGGTTACGGTGACGAATCTTAAACTTGGGCTTTCTCAGCAATTTTGCAAACTGTGATGCTCGCGCCACTTATCCTCCTGCCTGCTCCGTTGCCTTTTCGGCCGCTTTCTCGCCCTCGGCCGCCGCGACCGCGGCCACGGGTTGCCGGCGCTGGACCTCCTGCCGGAACGGCATACCGAAGTGGCGCAGCAGCGCCATCGCTTCCGCGTCGCTCCGGGCATCGGTCACGATCGAGATATTCATGCCCTTGACTTTGTCGACCTTAGCATAGTCGATCTCCGGAAACACCATCTGGTCGCGCAGGCCGAGCGTGTAATTGCCGCGCCCGTCGAAGGCGCGCATGGAGAGGCCGCGGAAGTCGCGCACCCGCGGCAGCGCCACGTTCAGCAATCGGTCCAGAAACTCGTACATGTGGTCCCCGCGCAGAGTAACCATCGCCCCGATCGGCATATTCTTGCGCAACTTGAAATTGGCGATCGATTTCCGCGCCCGCGTGATCACGGGCTTCTGCCCGGTGATTTGCGCCAGTTCAAACGTGGCCGAATCGAGCAGCTTGGCGTTCTGGATGGCTTCGCCCAAACCCATGTTGACCACAACCTTGCGCAGCCTCGGGACCGCCATGACGTTCCTGTACTTGAACTCCTTCATCAGGGTCGGCACGATCTCTTTCCGGTATCGCTCTCTCAAGCGCGGCGTCATATTCGAGTCTCTCACTCCGGGGTCCGGAGTCTGAGGTCGGGCAACTCCAGCCGCCTCATTTTATGAACTCTTAGGTCTTCCAAGTCATTCAGTCCGGGATCCGAATCCGGGAACCTCAAGACTCCGAACCTGAACTCTCACTTCTCCAGGACCTTTCCGCATTTGGCGCACACTCGCACACTTTCGCCCTCCGCCTTCTGGCGGCGCTGGATGCGGGTGGGACCGCAATCGCTGCAGACGAGGGCCACGTTGGAGATGTGAATGGGGCCCTCTTTTTCCAGGATTCCGCCCCGGATCTGCTTGTTGGGGTTCGGGCGCGTATGGCGCTTGATCAGGTTGACGTGCTCGACGTAGAGGCGGTTCTTCTTCGGCTCCACGTCAAGCACGCGGCCGCTCTTGCCCTTGTCGCGGCCGGCAAGGACCTGAACTTCATCGTTCTTCCGAATATCCAGTGCGAAAGCCATCACAAAACCTCGGGTGCCAGCGAGACGATCTTCAGAAACCTCTTCTCGCGCAGTTCGCGCGCCACCGGGCCGAAGACGCGCGTGCCCACCGGCTCGTTGGCATCGTTGATCAACACGGCAGCGTTCTCATCAAATTTGATGTAGCTCCCATCGCGACGGCGCTGCTCCTTGCGCATCCGCACGATCACGCATTTGACCACCTTGCCCTTGGGGATGGCGCTGTCCGGCGCGGCCTCTTTCACCGCCGCGGTCACGACATCGCCCAGTCCCGCCTGCAGTCCGAGACTGCCGCCGAGGGGAAGAATGCAAGAGAGCTTCCGCGCCCCGGAATTGTCCGCCACCTGAAGAATGGTCCGCATTCCGATCATAAGGCAGTCTCCGGTTCCACCGCAAATTGCGTGGCCTTGGCGACAATCTGGACCACCCGCCAACGCTTCAGGCGGCTCAGCGGGCGCGTCTCTTCAATACGGACCGTGTCGCCCAAGCGGCACTCGCCCTTCTCGTCGTGGGCCAGAAAGTTTTTCGACCGCCGCACCACGCGCTTGTACAGGGGGTGCCTCACCTGCCGCTCCACCGTGACCACCACCGTCTTCGACATCTTGTTGCTGGTCACAACCCCGACTTTTTCCTGCCGCTTACTCTCCATAACCTTCGACTTGACCTCGCTCTCGGGACGCCTCAGGAGTTCTTGCCAGCCTCAGCCTTCAGCTCTTCGTCCCGCAGGATCGTCTTGACCCGGGCAATGTCGCGGCGCAGGACGCGCATCTTCTGCAGGATGTCCGCCTGCCCGCTGGCAAACTGGAACTTCAGCCGAAAGAGCTGATCGGAGAACTCGCGCTCCTTGACCTTGAGCTCGTCTACGCTCCACTCGCGAATCTTCTCTGCCTTCATCGTTTCCGCTCCACCAAGCCCCAACGAGGCCTTACTGGGCCGCCGCGCGAGCGACGAACTGGGTCGGCAATCCCAGCTTGTGGCTGGCCAGGCGCATCGCTTCGCGCGCCTCCACCTCGCCCACACCTTCCATCTCAAACAGGATCCGGCCCGGCTTCACCACGGCCACCCAGAATTCCGGCGCGCCCTTGCCCTTTCCCATGCGCGTTTCGGCCGGCTTCTTGGTCACCGGCTTGTCCGGGAAAATGCGAATCCAGAGCTTGCCGCCGCGCTTGATGAAGCGCGTGATCGCAATGCGGCTGGCTTCGATTTGCCGGTCGGTGATCCAGCCCGGCGCCAGGACTTTCAGACCGTATTCGCCAAACGACAGCTCAGAGCCGCGCCACGCCTTCCCGCGCATGCGCCCTCGCTGTTGCTTTCGATACTTGACCTTGCTCGGCATCAACATGTCGAACCCTCAAGACAGTGGCTAGTGGTTAGTGGCTAGCCGAAACCGCTGACTCATCGCCGAACGCCGCGAGATGATCCCTCGCCACTGCTCTTCTGCTAGCCACTAGCCGCTAGCGCCGCTAGCAACTAGCCACTTTTCTCCTAGGCACTCACTGGCGCCGCCACCGGTTCCGGCGCCTTCTCGACCCTGCGCTTCCTCTGCTCGAGGATCTCACCGTTGTAGACCCAGCACTTCACGCCGATGATCCCGTAGGTGGTCATCGCCTCGGCGGTCCCGTAGTCAATGTCAGCGCGCAGGGTGTGCAGCGGCAAACGACCTTGCAGGTACCACTCGGACCGGGCGATTTCAGCACCGTTCAGGCGTCCGCCACAGCGGACCTTGATGCCCTTGCAGCCGAAGCGCAACGCGGAGTCCACTGCCTTACGCATGGCGCGGCGGAAAGCGACGCGCTTTTCGAGCTGCAAGGCAATCGATTCCGCCACCAGTTGGGCGTTCAACTCCGGCCGGTGCACTTCCTGAATGTTGATGGGCAGCACTTCGCGCCCGGTGCGCTTCTGAACCTCCTGCCGCAGCCGGTCGATCTCCGCCCCCTTGCGCCCGATGATGATGCCCGGCCGGGCCGTGTGAATCGTGATCCTGAGCTTGTTGCCGGGCCGCTCGACTTCGATGGAAGCTACGCCCGCGCTGCGAAGCTCCGCCTTGAGCTGCTTCTTCAGCTTCAAATCCTCATGCAGGAGGCCGGCGTAGTCCTTCTTGGCAAACCAGCGCGACTTCCACGTCTTGTTGTACCCTAACCGGAATCCGTAGGGATGAACCTTCTGGCCCACCTTGTATTCCTCCTTGGTGCGAGCGCGTCGCTCGCAACTACTTCTGCTCGCCTTCCTTGACCACCACGGTGATATGGCTCGTGCGCCGCTGGTAGCGGTAAGCGCGACCCATCGGCGCCGGCCGGATTCGCTTGGTACGGGGCGCATCGTTCACAAAAGCCTTCGACACCACCAAGCGATCCACGTCCACCGAGTCGGACTTCTGCTCGGCGTTCGAGATCGCGGACCGCAGGACCTTTTCGATCTCGTGTGTCACACGCTTCTTGGTGGCGCGCAGGATGCTGATGGCCTCGCCCGCGTTGTGACCGCGGATCAGGTCAATCACCAGCCGCGCCTTCTGCGGTGAGACTCGAATGTACTTGGCGATCGCTTGCGCTTCCATCGGTTTGCTTTAGCCTCGGTTCAGAGTCCAGACTAGCTTGCGCCTCCCGCAGGGGCTGCTGCCGGCGCCGCCCTCGGAGGCGGAGCGGCGGCGGCCGTCTTCTCCGCCGCCGACTTCACGCTGTGACCCTTGAAGGTGCGCGTCGGCGCAAACTCGCCCAGCTTATGACCCACCATGTTCTCGGTAACGTACACCGGGATGAACTTCTTCCCATTATGCACGGCGATCGTGTGCCCCACCATCTCGGGGACAATCGTGGAGCGCCGCGACCACGTCTTGACCACTTTCTTCTCGAACCGCCGGTTGAGCAATTCGATCTTCTTGATCAGGTGATCGTCAACGAATGGGCCTTTTTTCAGCGACCTCCCCAAGGCTGCCTCCCGTCTACTTCTGGCGCCGTTTCACGATGAAACGGTCGGTCTGTTTGTTGTTGCGCGTCTTGTAACCGCGCGTCGGCTGGCCCCAGGGCGTCACCGGGTGCCGTCCCCCGGAAGTCTTGCCTTCACCCCCACCGTGGGGATGGTCGACCGGGTTCTTCGCCACGCCGCGCACCGTCGGCCGGATACCCAGCCATCGGCTCCGTCCCGCCTTGCCGATCGAAATATTCTCGTGGTCGAGGTTCCCCACCTGACCGATGGAAGCCATGCAGGCGACGTGAATCAACCGCACCTCGCCGGAAGGCAGCCGCACTTGGGCGTAGTCGCCTTCCTTCGAGAGCAACTGCGCGGCACCGCCAGCGCCCCGCACGAGCTGGCCACCTTTCCCCATGCGCAGCTCGACATTGTGGACCATCGTTCCGACCGGAATGTTCCGCAACGGCAGCGCATTGCCCACCACGATGTCAGCTTCGGGGCCGGAAATCACCTTGTCCCCGACTTTCAGGCCCAGCGGATGCAGGATGTACCGCTTCTCGCCGTCCGCGTAGTGCAAGAGCGCAATCAGCGCCGAACGGTTCGGATCGTACTCAATGGTGGCGACGCGCGCCGGGATTCCGGCCTTGTCGCGCTTGAAATCGATCACCCGATAGTGGCGCTTGTGGCCGCCGCCTCGCCGCCAGATCGTCACCCGCCCGATATTGTTCCGGCCCGAAATGCGTCCTTTCGGCTCGAGCAGGGGCTTGTAGGGCTCGGACGTTGTGATCTCGTCGAACGTCAACTGCGTCTGAAAGCGCCGTGTTTCCGTGTACGGTCTGAAGCTCTTTATGCCCATGTCTTTCTTCCAGCGTGGTTGGAGCCGCCGGCTCCTTCCTCTTGAACTACGCGTTCTCGACGAACTCCGGCATCTTCTGACCGGCCTTCAGCTTCACCAAAGCCTTTTTCCAATCGGGTCGCGAGCCCACGTTGCGGCCGTGGCGCCGCTCCTTGCCGTGGAAGACGGCGGTCCGAACCGATTCAACCTTCACCTTGAACAGCACCTCGACGGCCTGCCGAATCTCAACCTTGTTGGCATCAGCCGCCACCCGAAAGGCAAGGGTGCGATTGCGCTCTTTCTGGTCCATGGCCTTTTCGGTGATGAGAGGCTTCTGAAGGATCTGGTACGGAGTCTTGGTCATCTCAGCGCCTCCGCAAGCCGCGTCAACGCTCCCTCGGAGATCAGCAGCCCATCATGGCTGAGAAGGTGATAAGGATGAACCTCGTGGTGCCGCATCAGATCGCAACCCCGGATGTTGCGTGAGGAAAGCTCCAGGGCGCGATTCGCGTGGTCGTCGATCACCAGCACCGTCTTTCCCAGGCCCAGCTTCCTGAGAGCGCCGGCGAAGTTTTTCGTCTTGGCTTCCGAGACAGCGAACTGATCGATCACTGTCATCTTGTGTTCCTGGTACTTCACCGCCAGAGCCGATCGCAGCGCGCCGCGCAGCATTTTCTTCGGGACCGCGTAGGAATAGTCGCGAGGCAGCGGGCCGTGGGCGATCGAGCCGTGTCGCCAGAGCGAACTCCGGCTGCTCCCCACCCGGGCCCGGCCGGTCCCCTTCTGCCGCCAGGGTTTCTTACCGCCACCCGAGACTTCCCCGCGGCTCTTCGTCTTGTGGGTGCCGCGTCGCTGGCTCGCCAGGTACGCCTTCACCGACTCCCAGAGTAGGCTTTGATTCGGTGGAGTCACAAAAACCTCATCAGCCAGCTCGAGTTGCTTGACCGTCCCGCCTTCCAAGTTCTTAACTTCTACCGTTGCCATAGCGGTTGTCACTAGCCAGGAATCCCTTGCTCTTGCCTACTGCCTACTGTCTACTGCCTACTCTCTACTTATGGGGCGCCTTCGCCTTGCGAACAATCACGTAAGCGCCTTTGGGCCCCGGCACCGCACCCTGGACCACTAGAGTGTTGTCGTCGGGGAAGACCTGTGCGACTCGCAGATTTCGCGCGGTGACACGATCCACGCCCATGTGCCCCGCGGCCCGCATTCCGGGCAGCACGCGAGACGGAAAAGCTGAAGCGCCGATCGATCCCGGCGCCCGATGAAACATTGACCCGTGCGACCCGCCCCCGCCCCCGAAGTGGTGGCGCTTATGGAAGCCTGCGAACCCTCGCCCTTTGGAAACGCCCGTGACGTCCACCAACTCGTCCGCCGCGAACTGATCGACCAGAACCTTGTCGCCGATCTGTATTTCCGCGGTTCCCGGACCCAGCCTCACTTCCCGCAGAAAGCGCGAAGGGTTGGCTTGAGCTTTCTTGAAGTGCCCGGCCATCGCCTGGGTCAGACGCTTGGGCGCCGGAAACTCGACCAAGCCCAACTGCACGGCTTCGTAGCCGTCCTTGCCCGCCGTCTTGCGCTGGATCACCACGCACGGCCCCGCCTTCAGGACCGTGGCCGGGACCACGTCGCCGTTTTCGCGGAAGATCTGGGTCATCCCCAGCTTTTTTCCCAGAATTGCGCCTACCATATTGATCACTCTCGGCGTTTTATTGCCAGCCGAGCCCCCCGCAGCTTCAGCGTTCCGCCATCCGCCGGACTAAGCCTTCACCGTGTGTTCCTTGCCGAATGCCTTGATCTCGATGTCCACGCCCGACGGCAAGTCCAGCTTGGTCAGGTCTTCGATCGTCCTCGACGTCGGCTCGAGAATATCGATCAGTCGCTTGTGGGTCCGTATCTCGAACTGCTCCCGCGACTTCTTGTCAGTGTGAGGCGAGCGCAGGACGCAGTATTTGTTCTTGATCGTCGGCAGCGGAATCGGTCCCGCCACCTGCGCGCCTGTCCGCTTCGCGGTCGAAACAATCTCAGCCGCTGACTGGTCCAGGATCCTGTGATCGTAAGCTTTCAGCCGGATTCTGATTTTCTGATGCAGCATAGCCCCCGCTTATTGAATGACCTCGGTGACCGTGCCGGCGCCCACCGTGTGCCCGCCTTCGCGGATCGCAAAGCGCAGTCCCTTCTCCATCGCGATCGGCGTGATCAGCTCGATCTCCAGACTCACGTTGTCCCCCGGCATCACCATCTCCGTCCCCGCCGGCAGCGTCGCCACCCCCGTCACGTCCGTCGTCCGAAAATAAAACTGCGGCCGGTACCCCTTGAAGAACGGCGTGTGCCGCC
>Ga0326728_10011131_pt1 | contig 20702 bp, 17 predicted proteins | sample MB3enrmetagenome_FD_207602 | JGI IMG/M metagenome (GOLD analysis project Ga0326728, IMG submission 207602) | Lab enriched peat soil microbial communities from McLean, Ithaca, NY, United States - MB31MN | ecosystem: Environmental > Terrestrial > Soil > Wetlands > Peat | place: USA: New York... | reverse complement strand
GCTGTCCCCTTTGGTTGTGCTCGAACTCTGTTGCAGGCGTTCCGGCTTAGATGGCCTGAACGTTTTCAGCCTGCCAGCCCTTGGGTCCCTTGACCACGTTGAACTGGACGCGCTGGCCTTCCTGCAGCGAACGGAAGCCGTTCGACTGGATGGCGGTGTGATGCACGAAGACGTCTTCGCCGTTTTCGCGGCTCAAAAATCCAAAACCCTTGGCGTCGTTAAACCACTTTACAGTTCCCTGTTCCATTGTGTGTTGCTCCTCTGATGCTGATTTACCGCCGAACGCAATGTGGAAGTGTTTGCGAGTAGGCAGTAACGCGGAACAGGCAAGGACTTCAGATCGCTTCTACGATTTGATTTACTTTAGCACGGATTCTGCCGGAATCAACATAAATATTTCCAGATAGGCATCTCCGGCCTGTGGATGCCTCATTTCAGGCAGACTTCCATCCAGGGACTGGAAGCGGTTCACCCCTTCAGCCAGCTTGTAGCCTTACCCAAAATGCATAAAAGCGGCCAGTTCTTCGCTGCGAGGCAGGCAGAGCCTCAGCGCGCCGCCTGGCTGGCCGCCTCCGCCAGTTGCCGGTAGCTCTCCAGCACAGTCGCGGGAATCTCAACATGGGGCAGGAAGTTCTTTCCTTGGGGGCCGTAGCCGTTCTCGTCGTCGCGCAGGCGCTCGACCTCGCCCATGAGGAGGCCAAAAAAGCGCGGCAAGGTCCAGGAGTTGCGCGAGGGGCCTGGGGCAAACTCGGCCACGGCACCGCCTCCGAGCGCAACTTGGGGGACGAAGGCCGCGTGGCTGCGCGCCTCCATAAGCATGCCGGCCTGCTCCGCCTCGTGCCGCCAGGTCAGCACCGAGCGCCGCTGCATGGTCGGGTCCTGGAGCAGAAGGATCTTGCCGCCGCCAATCCCCTGGGCCGCAAGCGTGCGCAGGCTGAAGCGGGCGTTCTCGCCGGTGTGGCGTGATTCAGCCTCGATCAGGATGCGGCTCGCGGGCAGGTGGAAGGCACGCTGGGCGACGCTGGCGTAGATCTCAGCCTCCGCCATCCCGGCGCGGATCGAAGCATCGTCAAGCAGCGAACCATAGGTTGAGCGGCGAAGATTTTCGTAAAGCAGCGCCGTCGAGTGGCCCACCCCGCCGGAGAAGAGCAATCTCGCCTGTGTCGCCCGGCAAGCCAGCGTGCAGGCCGCCGTGAGCGTCGCAACAGCCTGATTGCCGAAGAGCAGGATCGCATCCAGATCCGCCAACTCGGCATCGGAAGGCCCGACCGGGGCGAAGTCATCCAGCGCCAGCCACGCGCCGAGGGTGTTGACGGCGTGGCAAAACTCGGCCGGGCTGGGCGGCATGGCGGCGATCCTCATTCTCTCCAGCTTAGTCTGTGCAATCAGGCCCTACAATGAACGCATATGCCGACTGTCGTCCGCTCCCACGCCAAGATCAACCTGGGCCTCGCCATCGGCGCGCCGCGCCCGGACGGCTTCCACGCTCTGAGCACCGTCTATCAGACGCTGGAACTGCACGATCTGGTCACCGTGACCGCCCGCCCTGCGCAGGCAACTGCGTTGCGGCTTTCTTCCAATGACGAACGCGTACCGACAGATAGCCGCAACACCGCCTGGAAGATGGTCGAGCTGGCGCTGGAAGCCTTGGGAATCCATGCTGAAGTCGAGATTCATATAGAGAAAAAACTTCCGGTGCAGGGCGGCCTGGGGGCGGGATCGGCCAACGCCGTGGCGGCGCTGGTGGGACTGGAAAACGAGTTGGGCGTTGGGGCTTCTGCTCTCCCACCCTTCGAGCAGAAGGCGCTCGAAGGATGGGGCACGGAGCAGCTTTCTGCGGGCCATGATTTCCCCCACAATGCAACGGAGCCAGTTTTGGCTCAAGAACAAAACCTCCGTGCCCCATCCTTGCGCCAGGTTTTCGGAGAAAACATGGGCGCAAGGGTGGGAGAGCAAGACGATCCACCATCGTCTCTTCATGAACAGGGCGCAAAGAGTTTCAGAGGGCAAAATTGGCGGGCGAAGCGGCTCCAGATCGCGGCGCAGGTGGGTTCCGATGTGCCGCTGTTTCTGATCGGCGGAACGATTCTGGGCCTCGATCGCGGCCAGGAGGTCTATCCCCTGCCCGACATCGAGCCGGTCTGGTGCGTGGTGGCGACGCCGGCAGTGGGGGTTTCCACTGCGCAGGCCTTTCGCGACTGGGACGCGCTGTGCGCCGCCGAGGGTTTGACCCAGGAGGCCAGCGCAGGTAAACTAAAAGAGTTGAGCCGCGCCTATGCCAGCGCTTTTGCAGAGATGATCCCGGCGGGAGTGATCCCAGGGGAAACGATCCGCAAAGGACGGTCGGGAGCAGGCTCCTCCGGTGTCCTTCTCTCTCAGAAGGACCTGGCCGGACCACAAGAGTCCGCGCTTGTCCGCACCGGGATTTGTCGCTGGATTGCGAACGACTTTGAACGCGTCGTCTTCCGCCAGCAACCCTCCCTCAGCGAAATCAAGCGTCTTCTTGCGGCTTCGGACACTCCGGAGGCAGCCCTCCATGCCTCGCTGTCCGGGTCCGGTTCGGCGCTCTTCGGGTTGTACCTGGCCCATGGAGCAGCGCAAGCAGCTTGTGAGCGGCTGCGGATGGCAGGAGTCGCGTCGCATCTGACCCGCACTCTGCCCCGTTCCAGCTATTGGAGCCAGATGCTTGCGTGATCGGAACGCTGACAGCCGAAGGGCCCAGGCGAGAGACTCGCTGCCGGCTGCTGTCGTGCTCCGCGAGGATGTTGGGCGATCGTCTAATGGTAGGACAGTGCCCTTTGGAGGCACTTGTCTAGGTTCGAATCCTAGTCGCCCAGCCACATTTTAGTTGTTAGTTTTCAGTGGTCAGTTGTCAGTTGCCGGTTCTCCAACGGTAATGACTGATCACTGACAACTGAACACTGATCACTGCACGAAAGCAGCCAAAGCCAACCAGCTTGGAGGTGCTCGAAGATGGACGCAGGAACTACGTTGACGGCAGTCGAGACAGAACACGGGATAGGGCAAGCCGAGGCCAAGGAAGCCGCACAACTGGCAACCGCAGCCGATGCCGCCAAGGCGCAGATTAAGACCCTGGAGCGCAAGCGCACCCGCAACCTGAGCGAGGACAAGCGCTTCAAGCTCTTCAGCGGCACCGCCAACCGGGCCCTGACCGAAGCCATCGGCCGCCACATCGGCGTCTCCGTGGGCGAGGCCAAGATCCAGCGCTTTGCCGACGGCGAGGTCTACTTCCAACTGCTGGAGAACGTTCGCGGCGTGGATGTCTTTGTCGTCCAGCCCACCTGCTTCCCGGTGGATCAGCATCTTGTCGAGCTGCTGGTGATGATCGACGCGCTCAAGCGCGCCTCGGCGGCTCGCATCACGGTGGTGGTTCCCTACTACGGATACGCCCGCCAGGACCGCAAGGATCGCCCACGCGTGGCCATCAGCGCCAAGCTGATCGCCGACCTGCTCACCACCGCCGGCGCCAACCGCGCCCTCTTTGTGGACCTGCACGCGGCGCAGATTCAGGGCTTCTTCAATATCCCCGTGGATCATCTCTTTGCCAGCCCGGTGCTGGTGAGCTACTTCCGCGAACTGGCTCTGCCCAAGCTGATCGTGGTCTCGCCCGACGCCGGCGGCGTGGAGCGGGCTCGCTTCTTCGCCCAAAAGGTGGGCGCTCCACTGGCCATCGTGGACAAGCGCCGCACCGATATGAACGTTACCGAGGTGATGAACGTGATCGGCGATGTGCAGGGCAAGACCTGCCTGATCATCGACGACATCGTCGACACCGCCGGAACCCTGGTCAAGACCGTGGACGCCCTGCTGGCCAACGGCGCCGCTACCGTCTACGCCGGCGCCAGCCACGCCGTGCTCTCCGGACCGGCCATCGAACGCATTGCCGCCTCCAAGCTGGAGCAATTGGTGGTTACCGACACCATTCCCCTGCGCGAAGCGGCCCAGAAGTTGCCTAAGATCAAAGTGCTCACCATTGCCGGCCTGTTGGGCGCGGCCATCGAGAGCATCCACATGGAGACCAGCGTCAGTACGCTGTTTAGCTGAGTAATCAGTGAACAGTGGTCAGTAACTTCAACCCACAGCGAGTCGCCAGTATTCGGTTCTGAATGATCGGCAAGTTTTTACTGATCACTGACCACTGATCACTGACCACTAGCCTTCACAAAGGGAGCGGCGCCCACAGAGCCCGTGCCCGACCGAAACGAGAGAGAGAATGCCTGAGATCGTAGCCAAGCCCCGAGTGGGCAAGTTCAACAAGAATGCCGCGCGCCGCGTTCGTGTCGCCGGCAAGATTCCCGCCGTGCTCTATGGCGCGGGCCAGGAACCAGTGGCAGTGGAAGTAAGCCCCAAGGAAGTGGAGCGCATCCTCTTCTCCGAGTCCGGCCACAACACCATCTTCGACGTGCAGATCGAGGGGCAGCCCACGGCCAAGGCCATGATCGTCGATTGGCAGCGCGAGCCGCTCAAGGATCTGCTCATCCACATCGACATGAAGCGCATCGCCCTCGACAAGCCGCTGCGCGTCAGCGTGCGCGTCAAGCTGCTGGGCATTCCCATGGGCGTCAAGACCTCGGGCGGCATTCTCGATCAGATTCTGCGCGAAGTAGAAATCGAGTGCCTGCCCGCCGACATTCCCAGCCACATCGACGTGGACATCTCCGGCCTCGATTTGCACGGAGTGGTGCGTGTCGCCGATCTGCCCCACACGGGTTCTATCAAGTTCCTCAATGCCGAGGATGCGACCGTGGCCCACGTGATCTCCATCCGCGAGGAAGCGGCTCCGGCGGCGGAGGAGGGCGCAGGTGCTGCAGCCGAGCCGGCCGTGGCCAAGAAGGGCAAGCCGGAGGAAGCAGCCAAGCCTGCCGACGCCAAGAAGCCCGCGGCGAAGAAGTAAGCTGTGGCTGCCGCAAGCGACTCCGGCGCTCAGCTCCCACCCTTGCGGGAAGCCGCAAGACCATCGGGATCCTTTCTGGTGGTGGGACTGGGCAATCCTGGCCCGGAATATCAGTGGACCCCGCACAATGCGGGGTTCATGGCCATCGACCGCATCGCCCTGCAGGAAGGGGTTGTGGTCCAGAACCGGCGCTGCCGGGCCGTCACCGCAACCTGCCGCTTGGCGGGGCGCGAGGTGGTTCTGGCCAAGCCGGAGACGTTCATGAACCTGAGCGGGCTGGCTGTGGCCGCTCTGGTTCGCGAGTTCGAGGTGGACCCCGCCAAGGACCTGCTGGTCATCTACGACGAGCTGGATCTGACGCTGGGCAGCCTCAAGATCAGAGAAAGCGGTTCGCCGGCGGGGCACAACGGAGCCCGCAGCATTACCGGCGCACTGGGTAGCAAGGATTGGTTGCGCCTGCGCATCGGGGTGGGAATGGATCTTCCCCCGGCGGCGCTGGCGGCAGGTGGAGGCAGGCGTCCCGGCAAGGACTATCTGCTCTCCCCCCTGCGCAAGGCGGATTTGACCGTCCTCGACGAGGTGCTGGACCGGGTGGCTACGGCAACCCGCCGCATTCTGGAAGTGGGAACGGCCGCCGCCATGAACGAATTCAACCGCCGCGAGCGAAACGGCCCGGCGGAGCAGTAGGGAAACAAAGAAAGATGCCGCTATGGCCGCTGTGGTTTAGGCGCCGGCGGCAGCGGCTGAGGTCAGCGGACTTCGGCGGAAAGAGAAAATGGATGTCTCGTGTGTATGAGGTAATGTTCATTGTTCGGCCCGACGTGGTCGAAGAGGAAGCCGACAAGCTGATCGCCGGCTTTACCGCCTCCGTCACCAATGGCGGGGGAACGGTCAAGACGATTGAGAAGATGGGCCGGCGCAAGCTCGCTTACACGGTGCGCAAGTTCAACGACGGCAACTACGTCCTGATGACCATCGAGGCCGACGGCGCGGTGGTTCTGGAGCTGGAACGCCGCCTGCGCGTTACCGAACCGGTGATCAAGTTCATCACCGTGCGCATCGACGAAGAAGAGAAGCGTCTGGCCAAGGCCAAGGCGAACCGCGGCGTGCGCCGCTCGTCGATGGTTTCCCAGCCGCCTCCTCCGCCTCCGGCTCCGGTCGCTGTGCCGGTTCCCGTGGCTGCTCCGGTCGCTGTGGCCGCACCGGCCCCTGTGGCTGTGGTTGCTCCCCCCGCGCTGGAAGCTGCCGAGGCCGTTCCGGCCGCCGTTTAGCTGGCAGCCCGCAGCGAACAGCTGACAGTTCACATCTTTCTCAGGTTTTCTCGACTGTAAGCTGTCCACTGTCCGCTGTCCGCTGTTTTCAATCGCCGCACCGTCTCCCCCAGGGGAATTCCGGCGCCGGCCAGATCCATCGCTCCAGGGAGGGTCTCCCGGAGCCGAAGAGAGTGAAGAGGAAACATCATGTCTGAAGAGACTGTTGGAAGGGCGCCCGAGACGAGCGCAGTTGAAACACCCCGATCCAGTTCCGGTCCGTCGTCGGGTCCCAGTTCCGGTCCCCGTCCCGGCGGACGTCCCGGCGGCGGTCCTGGCGGCCGCGGCAAGTTCTTCCGCCGCAAGAAGGTCTGCAAGTTCTGCACGGAGAAGATCGACTCCATTCCTTACCGCGACGTGCGCTTGTTGCAGGGGTTTGTGGCCGAGCGCGGCAAGATTGTACCCCGCCGTCTGACAGGCGTCTGCACCACCCACCAGCGCCGTTTGACTCGCGCCATCAAGCAGGCCCGCAACATCGCCCTGCTGCCCTTCGCGACCAAGCACTAGAACCTGGCTGTCGCCTCTCTGCCTTGCTTCCTCTGAGAGAGAAGCAAGGCGGAACGGTGGCAACCGCACCGATGCGGATGTAGAATCCTGCGCGGCGCCGGCGATCTCTGGAGCCCTCGTCCAACGACGAGACCACCCCAAGCCGCAGCGGCGCGAACACTGGAGAGTTTCCCATGGAAATCATTTTGAAGGAAGACGTAGTCAATCTGGGCCACCGCGGAGACGTGGTGAAGGTTGCCGATGGCTACGCTCGCAACTTCCTGCTGCCCCGCAAGATGGCGCTGCAGGCTACCCTGGCCAACAAGGCGGTCATCGAGCAGATGAAGAACGCCGCCGCCCGCCGCTCCGCTTCGGAGAAGGCTCTGGCGGAGGAGTTGGCTGCCAAGCTGGCTCCCGTTGTCCTCGAATTCACCCGCAAGTCGGGCGAGAACGGCCACCTCTTCGGTTCCGTAACCTCGTCGGACATGGCTGCCGCTCTGGACGCCAAGGGCTTCGAAGTGGATCGTCGTAAGATCCAGTTGGACGAGCCCCTCAAGACCCTCGGCGAGCACACCGTGACCATTAAGCTCTATCGCGAAGTGGTCGCGCAGGTGAAGGTCAAGGTTCTGGACGAGGCGGGCGAAGAAGTTGCCCCCGAGCCCGCTGCCGAAGCTGTCACCGAAGCCGTTACCGAAGCTGCTGCCGAAGTACCCGTCGCCAGCTAATCTCGCATTCCAGCTTCTGCGCCGGGCGATCGCACCCTTAATGAGCTCTCCTCCTGAGCGAAGCGACGGACCTGCGGTTTTTCCTGGTTCCATGCAGTAGCGTCTCGCACCGCCCTGCCGCCTCTCGGTTTGCCGAGGGGCGGTGGTGTGTGCGGTGGTTTCTCTGCCTGACGCAAGAAGAGACAACGCCAAGGGATTTTGCCCACAGGGCAACCGCATTTGGATCGTTGAAGGGTACGGGCTTTAGCCCGTACATTCTTGGATCAAAACGAAATGGGCTTTAGCCCCCGAGGGAAGAGCCAGAACGAGAGTAAAACTTCTCTTTTTAATGGAGCTTGCACCGCACACACGCCTGAGACCGAGAACCAAACTCGGCTTTGGCTATCCCTCAGTGGCTAAAGCCCAATACTTGTCGCACTGTTTATGTGCGGGCTGAAGCCCATACCCTTCATTGTCGCTGGAAAATCCAAATGCGATTGCCCTGATTTTGCCCAAACTTTCGGCCCTGCCTGCCCTTGTAGTATGAAGGGACTGGATCTCCGCTCTGCACCGGGTTTTTTCTCCCGACCGGTGTCGTGAGAATCGCTACCAACGCGCTCGCTCGACAGTCGATGGTCTTGAGGTTTCCCGCGTATCATGCTCGTTCTTCTCTTTACCGTTTCGATGTTCTCGAGCGCAGTCTTGCTCTTCCTGGTTGAGCCGATGCTCGCCAAGCTTATGCTGCCCTTGCTGGGAGGTTCTCCGGCGGTGTGGAGCACCTGCCTTGTATTCTTTCAAGCCGTGCTGTTGGCGGGATACCTGTATGCGCATGCCGCGACGAAATGGCTGGGACGAAGGGTCCAGATTGCGCTTCATCTGACCCTTGTCTTCCTGCCCTTATCGATCCTCGGCATCCTGCCCTTGCATCTTCCCGCCGGATGGGAGCCGCCTGCGGTGGGTAATCCTGTGCCGGCGATCCTGTCCGTTCTACTGGTCGCCGTTGGTCTCCCTTTCTTCGCGCTCTCCTCAAATGCCTCCATCATGCAGAGCTGGTTTGCCGGCACGGGCCACAAGCAGGCCAAGGACCCCTATTTTCTCTATGCGGCCAGCAATGCAGGCAGCCTTGTTGGATTGCTGGCCTACCCGTTTTTTATCGAGCCGCACCTGCCCTTGAGCGAGCAGCGTGCTCTGTGGAGCAGTGGTTATCTCTTGTTTGCGGCCATGACGCTGGCATGTGCGTTCTTGGGGTGGAGAAAGAGCCCGACATCTGGACCTGCAGCATCCGGCGGAGGGTGGGAATCTGCACCGTGCCCATGGAGGCTGCGCATTCGCTGGATCGCTTTAGCCTTCGTGCCTTCAAGCCTGATGCTCGGAGTGACCACAGCCCTGACCACGGACGTACCTGCGATTCCTCTCTTCTGGGTCCTGCCGCTGGCAATCTACCTGGCCAGCTTTATCTTGACCTTCCTTCGTCATCCGCCGATCTCGCATCGCAGGATGATTCAGATCCTTCCCGTCTTCCTCCTCCTCGCGCTCTTCCCCACGGTCACGCGAATGAACTTCCCTTTTGTGGCATTCCTGGCTGTATGCCTGCTCCTCCTTTTCTGTGTGGCGATGGTCTTTCACGGAGAGCTGGCCAGGAGCAGGCCGCAGATCGGGCAACTCACTGAGTTCTACCTCTGGATCTCCGTAGGAGGGGGGGTGGGCGGCGTCTTCAACGCTCTGATCGCGCCGGTCGTCTTTCATTCGGTCTTGGAGTTTCCCCTTGTTCTGATCCTTGCCGCCTTGCTCCGGCCGACGCCCGCGAGTAAGCCGCTGGAGGCGGCGGAAGCAGTATGGACCAAGCGAAAGGACTGGCTGCTGCCGCTGGCGCTCGGCCTTTGCATGACGATGGTGATTGAAGGGATATCCTTCGCGGGGATCAAGCCGGGACCGCTGGCGATCGTTCTCTTTTTCGCCTATTCGATGCTGTGGTGCATCGGCTTCCGCAAGCGGCCCCGGCGATTTGCCGCCGGCATAACGGCAATGCTCATAGCCAGTTCATTTTTCAGCGGCCCCTACGGCCACGTTCTCGATTCGGAACGCAGCTTCTTCGGCGTTCTGCGTGTCTCCAACGACCCCACGGGGAAGTTCCGTTATCTCCTCCACGGCGGAACCCTTCATGGCGTGCAGAGTCTCGATCCGGCGCGCAGCCGCGAACCGCTCGCCTATTACACCAGAAGTGGGCCGGCCGGGCAGATCTTCCGGGCACTGCAGGCGAGAATGCCGCACGGCGATTGGGCTGTCGTCGGTCTGGGTGCGGGCGCTATGGCGTGTTACCTCCAGCCAGGGCAGACCCTGACCTACTACGAGATCGACCCACTGGTGGCGCGCATTGCCGAAGACCACCGTTACTTCACATTTCTGCAACAATGCGCACCGCAGGCCAGGATTATCCTCGGCGACGCCAGGCTGAAGCTTCGCGTTGCGCCGGACTCCCACTACGATCTCATCGTCATTGACGCCTTTAGCGGAGATTCGATCCCCATGCACCTGATGACCAGGGAGGCGCTCGCACTTTACCAGCGCAAACTCGCCCCTGGCGGCATCCTCGCATTTCACATCTCCAACAATTACCTGCGGATTGCGCCGACGTTGGGCGATCTGGCCGGGGATGCGCACCTGCTTTGCGCCATGGAAGACGATACCGCTCTTACCCAGGCGCAGGCGGACGAGGGAAAAAGCGCCTCAAAGTGGGTGGTGATGGCGCGCAACCAAGCCGACCTCGACGACCTGATGCAGGACAGGAGCGCGGTCGCACATTGGACGCCCCTCAAGGCGCGGGCCGGAGCAGGAGTGTGGACCGATGACTACTCGAGCCTGTTGAGCCTCATCAAATGGACTTGGGGCTGAGACCAGAAGGCAGTCAAGCAGACGTCATCGCTGCCATCGACTGGATTCGCATGGGGAGAGAATAGCGCCGACTTCAGATCCGGGTGGGTTAATCATCGCCAACGGCCGGTCGCGGTCGGTGCCCAGGGTCGGAACCGCGGCCAGCAAGCTCTTTGTATAGGGATGTTGCGGTTCCGTGAGCAGCCGTCTGCAAGACCCCATCTCCACCACTTCTCCATGGCGCATCACCGCGACGCGATCGGCCATCTCTCCCACCACGGCCAGATCGTGCGAGATGAAGAGCATGGCCAGCCCGTATTGGCGCTGCAAACCCTTCAATAAATCCAGCACTTGCGCCTGCACGGTCACGTCCAGCGCCGTGGTGGGTTCGTCGGCGATCAGCAGGCGAGGCTTGTTGATCAGCGCCATGGCGATCATGATTCTCTGCCGCTGCCCGCCGCTGAACTGGTGTGGATAGTCGCCGTAGCGCTGCGTCGCATCGGGAATCGCGACGGCCTCCAGCGCCTGGAGTGCTTTGCGCCTGGACTCGCGGCCCGTCCAGGATGGGAAATGCGCCTCGGCGGCCTCCGCCACCTGGCAACCGATGCTCATCGAAGGGTTGAGCGCTGTCATCGGCTCCTGGAAGATCATGGCGATCTCCCGCCCGCGTTTTTTTCTTAGTCCTGCGGGCGGTTCTCGCACAAGATCGGTGCTTGTACCGTCGGCGCTGCGCCAGAGAATCTTCCCGCTGACTTGGGCGGCAGCGCCCAGCAGGCCCAGGATCGCCAGTGCGGTCACACTTTTTCCCGAGCCGGATTCGCCCACCAGCCCCAGCACTTCGCCCTCGTCGAGGTGAAGGTTGATCCCGCGCACGGCCTGGGTCGAGCCGAAGCCGATGCGCAGATCCTGGATTTCAAGCAGCGATGCCATCCCTCTCAGCCTAGAGCATTTTCGCAAATAGTGCAGGCAAAAAACCTATTGCAATCCCACCCTTTCCGCTGAAAAACGCGGAAAGGATGGGGCAAGGTGGCCTATAGCAAAAGCTAAAAAGCTCTAAAACAAGTAGCTGGCCGCCATATCGAAGCCGCGGTGATAAGCGTCGCGATATTCGTCCTGCGCATTCGGCTGCACCGGCGGGTTGTTGAACTCCGGATGGATATTCATATTCGGCTGGCGCTTGGCCTCGTAGTCCTGACGGATGGCGGCGACTCCGTCCAGAAAGCCACGCCGCTGCGGGGGATGGGAGACGCCCTCGATGCGGTCGGAAAAGTTGTGCATGGCCAACTCGTAGCCGGTCTTGTAGCCAGCCTTGTAGAGGATGCGCACCAGGAAGGACAGCTTGGAGGAGCGGTACTCTTCGTGGCTGTCGAGGTTTGCAGCCAGTCCGGCGTCATAGTCCTGGCCAGCGGCCAAAATGCCGTCCAGGAAGCCCACCTTCTGCATCTGTGCCGATTCGCGGGGAATGGCCAGCCAGGGCGAAGGCGGCTGCTCGCCGGGAAAGAGCGCAGGAATTCCATTCGGATAGAGGTGGCTGGTGGCCGCATCATAGCCGCGGCGGAAACCTTCCTGGTACTCCCCAATAAACTGGAAAGGAACGCCGGGGTGTTGGAACTCCTCGCGATGCACGGCGTCGGGACGGCGTTGGCTGTCGTAGTCGCGCTGCGCAGCCGTCATGCCGTCTTGAAATCCGCGACGGCCATTCTCGTTGAACTCGCGTGGCGCCGAGTCCCAACGGTCAGCGGAATGCTCCCAGGGCATTTCGGACGGCAGGCCATTCGGATAGCTGCGATGGACCCCTTCCTCGTAACCGCGGCGGAATCCTTCCCGGTAGTCGTCTCTGGCGCCAACTTGCACGTTGGGATTGCGGAACTCGTCGCGGTTGTTCACATCGGGCCGGCGGTGGTTATCGAGGTCCTTCTGCGCGCCGATCAGGCCATCGTTGAATCCGAGGCGCCGGTAATCGGTGAGGTCACGCGGGCCGTCGTCATGACGCGGTTCCGATTGTTCCCACGGCATCGCGGCCAGCGCACCGCCGGGGAAAAGATGCTGGACTCCCACGTCATATCCGCGGCGAAAGCCCATCTGGTAGTCATTGACCAGGCCGGCGGCTACGCTGGGACGGCGAAATTCATCGCGGCCATTCACATCGGGGCGGCGATGGCGATCGAAGTCCTGTTGTGCAGCGTTCAGACCATCGCGGAAGCCCTGCCGCTGTATATCGCGGAATTCACTGGGAACGGCATCCCAGCTATCGTGGTTTTGTGCAGCGCCAAGTGGGGCTGCGCAGACGCCGAATGCACCGATTCCGAGAAATAGAGCCAAGAGAGAGAGAGTAAAGCGATTCAATTTCAAAGGGTAAATCCTCCGATTCTGGTCTTCTTTGTTTCAGCCTATCCTGCGGGTTTGCGCAGCGTCCACAGATAATGGGATAAACCCCTTGATTTCACAATAGTTGTGCGCTCGTCCCGGCTTTCCCGGCCGCCTCCAAGTTGCGGCACGGGAAACTTCACCCCACAGCGTGGCCGATGCACGAGACCAATCCCACCCCGATGTTGTATTGTCCACTCGTATGGAAAACTCTTCCGCTCTTCTATCGCACCCCGCCCCCGCTCCGGAAGCCGAAGAGGTCTACCGCCGCTGGATTGCTTTCCTCGACGAGGAATTCACCCGCCACCAGTCGCCTGAGCGGCGCTCCGAGATCGTGCGCGACCAGCTCTACCAGCTCTACCTGGGCCGTCCCCATAGCGCCAAGCTCAACCTGACGCTCACCTCGGAGCTGCCCGGCAACATCCTCAACCTCTCCCTGGACCCGGAGAACATCACTCTCGAGGCGGAGCACTTCTCCGACGCCGATCCGGAGAAGTTCGCCCAGCGCAAGCCGCTGCTATGGTTCTGGAAGATGTTTGACCGCTCGCCGATCGGCTTGAATCACTGGCTGGGGATTCGCTTCCGCGCCATGCTGGGCCGTCATCTCTTTGCCCGCATTGGCGCCGGCGTCAAGATCCACCATGGCGTGGACCTCACCTACGGCTATAAGCTCTCCATCGAGGAAGGCGTTACCATCCGCCAATATGCCCTGCTCAACGATCGCGGCGGCATCACCATCGGCAAGGGCGCGGTGGTTGGCTCCTTTGCCCGCATCTACTCACACGCCCACTCCGAGCAGAATTTTGCCGAAGTGACGCTGATTCCCACGGTGATCGGCCCCGCCGCCCGGCTGGCCAGCCACGCCATCGTCCTCGCCGGACAGTCGGTTCCCGCCGGCGCGCTGATCGGCAACTTTCCCGCCGACCGGGGCTGACCATCCGGCTGAAATCAGCAGGAAAGAGAAAAAACAACGGCGCATTCCCATGGGAATGCGCCGCTCGGCGTTGAAGCAATCATGGCGGCCTACTTCGCGTTGGGCTTGCTGGCGGCGGTCTTGGCTGCGGCGGCGGTATCGGCCAGGGCCTGATCGATCATCTGATAAAGCTGGCCGCGGTCCACCACTTCGACAAAGGGCGACCCCTTGCTGCCTGCCGTCACCACCCAGATGGTGGGGGTGTGCTCGATGCCGATGCGCTGGCCGAGCGCGTAGTCGGCCTTGACCGCGGCGGCCAGCTTGCCCAGCGGGTCCATGGCGAATGGCAGGGCCACTTTATGGCTCTGCGCAAACTTGAGCGTGAAAGCGTGCAGCGCGTCGGGGCTGGTGATGGTGGGCTGGTTGGCGAAGACCTGGTCGCGGTAGGCGTCGCCCAGCGCCTTGCTCCGGGTGTCGAACCAGCGGGCGTCGATGGCCGCCTCCGTGCTCCAGTCGTGGAAGGGCAGGGGGAAGTCGTGGCGAATCCATGGAATCTTGTACTTGGCGGCGGCTTCCATGAGCAAGGGATTGGCGCGGGCGCAGTCCGGGCACTCCAGGTCTTCGAATTCGATGATGGCCACGCGAGCGCCGGAGGGCGGCTTCAGTGCTGTGGCATCGTGGACTTCGGTCCCTGCCGCCGGCGGGCCAAACTGAGCATGGATGACGTAGGAGGTCGCCGCGGCCAGGAGAACGGCCACAGAGAGGGTCAGTATCGGCAGCTTCCGTTTGCGCAGGGAAAGAACGTTGCGCGGCGAGGTAAAGAAGGTATACATAGCGTTTGAAGGTCTCCTCATCGGCCATTGTAAAGGGAGGGGAGCGAAAAAATGCATTTCTACGACCGATTGCGCCGCCGCGCCGCCATCCATTGCCGCCATTTGTAGTCGGCCAGAAGGGCAGCAATCACCAGGACTATAACCAGCGTGCCGAGTATGAGCTTCATCGCACTAACAGAATCGCACAGTTGGGGGCTAGAGATTAGGGGTTAGGGGTTGGGAAAATGCACGGGAATCTCGGCCATTCATGAATCCACGGGAATTCCCTCTTAATGCGGAAGCCAGGTCGCAGCTCCAAATCAGCCCTACCCCTAACTCCTAACCCCTAATCCCTAATCCCTTTCCCCTACAATGTACGTATGAGCCACGAAGGCATTGAATTCGTTTCCCTGGACCAGAAGAGCCAGCGTGAGAAAGAGGCCCCGGCGTTGTCCCGCGCCGCCGTTACCCCGGCCAAGGTGCGGGTTCTGCTGAGCGAGGGCAAGGGCCTGGAGATCGACTGGTCCGACGGCCACAAGAGCGCCTGGACCTTCGCCTGGCTGCGCGAAGCCTGCCCCTGCGCCCTGTGCAACGACGAGCGCACTAAAAGCGGTCGCAAGCCCGGCCAGCCCAAGCCGAGCGAGCTTCTGCCCATGTTCACCCCGCCGCCGCGGCCCGCTTCGGCGCAGGCCGTGGGCCGCTATGCGCTGCAATTCAACTGGCTCGACGGCCACTCCGGCGGCATCTATTCGTGGGATTACCTGCGCCGCGTCTGCCAGTGCGCCGCCTGCCGCTTTGCCGGCGAAGAGACCGTCGGCGCGCCCAACTAAGGTCTTCCCATGGCTGAAGCAGAGACGACAGCGGATCGCATGGCGGCGGTGGAGACCATCGCTGCCATCTCCACTCCGCCTGGGCGGGGCGGCATAGGTATTGTGCGCCTGAGCGGCCCGCTTGCCGCTTCGATCGCCGCGCAACTGGTGAGCCTGCGCCATCCCCTCGAACACGCTCGGGCGCGTCTGGCCGATGTTTTGGACGACTCCGGCGCGGAATCCGTCCGTATCGACGAGGCGTTGGTCACCTTTTTCGCCGCGCCCCACTCCTACACCTCCGAAGATCTGGTGGAGATCGCCGCGCACGGCTCGCCGGTGGTTCTGGAACTGCTGCTGCGCCGCGCTCTGGACCTGGGCGCACGCCTGGCCGCGCCGGGCGAGTTCACCCAGCGCGCCTTTCTCAGCGGCCGCCTGGATCTGACCCAGGCCGAGGCGGTGCGCGATCTGATCGAGGCGCAGACCCTCACCCAGGCCCGTCAGGCCGCCAGCCAGATGGGCGGCGCGCTCAGCCGCAGGGTGCTGCCGGTCAAGCAGGCGTTGACCGATCTGATTGCCCTGCTCGAAGCGGGCATCGATTTCGCCGAGGACGACATCGAGGTTGCCCCTGCGGCGGAGATCGCCGCCCGCATCGCCGCGCTGACCCCGCCGCTTACGGCGCTGGAGGCTTCCTACGCCTGCGGCCGCATCGTCCACGACGGGCTTACCCTGGCCATCGTGGGCCGCCCCAACGCCGGCAAAAGCTCCTTGTTCAACTGCCTGGTAGAGCGCGACCGGGCCATCGTTACCGCTACGCCCGGAACCACCCGCGATCTGGTCACGGAGCGCATCTCCCTGGGCGGTATTCCCCTGGAGCTGGTCGATACGGCCGGCCTACGGGAGAGCGGCGAAGAGGTCGAGCAGTTGGGCATCGCTCGCAGCCGCGAAGCTTTGGCCGACGCCGCGCTGGTGCTGATCGTGCTCGACGCCACCCAACCGCTCAATGAAGAGGAGCAACGCCTGCTGGCCGCCGTCGCCGGCCGCCCGGCGTTGGTGGCGCGCAACAAATGCGATCTGGCGCAGACCGATTTGCTCGCCCCAGAGATCGCCAACATCGCCGTGCTCCCTACCTGTGCGCTGAGCGGCGAAGGGATTCCGGACCTGCGCGAGCGGCTGCTGGCTCTAGCCACGGGCGGCGCGGCCTCGGAGCCGGGAATGTTGACCAGCCTGCGCCACCATCAGGCGGTGCAGACGGCGCTGGCAGGATTGCACGACGCGGCCCAGGCCAACGCCAACGCCGTTCCCCACGAGATGATCCTGATCGACCTCTACCGTGCCCTCTGGGGGCTCGATTCCCTGACCGGGCAAACTACTCCCGACGACATCCTGAATCTGATTTTCTCTAGCTTCTGCATCGGGAAGTGAGAGCTCCAGCAGGCCTGCGAGTCAGCGGCTTAGAATGGACAGTCGGCTCACTCGCAGAGAGAACTGCGCGGATTGTGCCGGCGATATATTGGAGGGCCTCCATGCCGCGTTTTCCGCGTGCTTGTTTTGCTTTGGTTTGCTTGGTGGTTGGGCTGGGAGTGGCGCGGGGACAAAACGCCACGGTGGTTTTTCAGGAGAACGGCTTTCCTGTTGCCGATTCCATCCCCGTCTCAGATGCGGCGCTCATGCGTGGCTTCTCGGCGGCGCGCACCGTCGATGCGGCGCAGTTGAGTGAGGCGCTTGGCGACGCCGGAACCGAGCTGCTGGTGCTGCCCTACGGATCGGCCTATCCCGAAGCCGCCTGGCCGGCCATTCTGCGCTACCTGGAGCGCGGCGGGAACCTGATTGTGCTGGGCGGCAAGCCCTTCACCCGCGCCGCCTACCGAACCGCGCAAGGCTGGCAGTTGCGCCCGGAGAGCGTGGCCGCCTCCCTGGAGCTGTATATCGCGGACTACCAGCAGACCCCCGGTTCTGCTGGTCTAAGCTTCGAGACCAATCCCGATGTGCCGCCCACCCTGCCCGCCTTTGCCTGGAAGCGCGCCTTCAGCCCGGTAATCCGGCTCTCGGCAGCGCCCATGCTGCCCAACGAGTTGGGCTCGACGGGAAGCGAAGACGCCGAGTTGACCACCCTGGCCTGGGGAACGCGCGAGATGCATCGCCGCGCCGCTCCCGCGCTGCTCGTCGATCACACCCAGCATCGTTTTGTGGGTGGGCGCTGGATATTTTTGGCCTGCGAGCCGGAGGCGAACGCCTTCGCCGACCCCCAGCTTCTCAGCCGCTTGCAGACGCTTGCCCTGCGCCGCCAGGACCGCTTCACCTTCCGCCCGCGCTTGCCCCTCTTTGCAGCGGGCGAGGCGCTGGAATTCCACTTCGAGTTGGCGGCTCAAGCCAAGCCGCAGCCGGGCGACACGCTGGAGATCGCCTATCGCGCCGAAGCCGGCGGAGAGGCGGGCAATCTCACCGTCAACGCCGATGCCGCGACGTCCGTGGTGCTTCCCCCCGCCGCCGCCGAGGGTCAGGGCCTGCACACCGTGGCGGCCACTCTGGTGCGCGCCGGCCAGCCCCTGTGGACCTACCGTTCCGGCTTCTGGATGCGCGATTTGGCGTATCTGAACGCGGGGCCGAAGCTGACCGTGGGCCGCGATTATTTCGCCCTGGACGGCAAGCCCCTGCCGGTGGTCGGCACCACCTACATGGGCAGCGATGTGGATCGGCTCTATCTGGCCAAGCCCAACGTCTACGTTTGGGATCGCGACATGGCGCAGATTCACGGCGCCGGAATGAAGATGATCCGCAGCGGCATCTGGTCGGGGTGGTCGCTGCTGACCCGGCCCGATGGTTCCTTCACCGAGGAGGCGCTGCGCTCCATCGAAGCTCTCCTGATGACCGCCCGCCACAACCAGCTGGCCGTGCAATTCAATCTCTTCGCATTTCTGCCCGACAGCCTCGGCGGCGAGAACGCCTATCTCGATCCAGCCGCGCAGAGCCTGCAAGAGCACTACGTACGTTCCGTGTCGGAGCGATTTCACGCCGTGCCTTTCCTGGCCTGGGATCTGATCAACGAGCCCAGCGCCAATCGCAACTTCTGGAAGACCCTGCCCCAGGGCGACGTCTACGAACAGGCCGCCTGGCGGCGCTGGCTGCAGCAGCGCTACCCGGACGAAGCGGCGCTGCTGGCCGCCTGGTCCGAGCCGGCGCTGGGGGTGGGACGCGCGTTGCAATCCAAGCCGACGGGAGCGTCGATCGATTTTGCCGCACAAAACCCGCTGGCCTTGCCCGAAGCGGGAGCCTTCGAGCCCGACGCCGCGCGCAGCGGCTTCAATCCCCTCAAGGCCTACGACTACACCCTCTTCACCGAGCAGATCTTTGCCGACTGGATCCAGCGCCAACGGGCCACCATCCGCTCCACGGGATCGGAGCAGTTGATCACCGTGGGTCAGGACGAGGGCGGCGTGGCCGGACGCGTCTCTCCCGCTTTCTTTTCCCCACAGGTGGACTTCACCGCCGACCACACCTGGTGGGATTACGACGCCATCCTGTGGGCCTCGCTGGCCGCCAAAATGCCCGGCAAGCCCATGCTGATCCAGGAGATGGGCTCGCAGCGGCGCATGACGCAGGAAGACCGCCTGCACCTCTCCGCCGAGGAGGAGGGCTGGCAGCTCGAACGCAAGCTGGCGCTCTCCTTTGCCCAGGGCGCGGGCGGGCTGGAGTGGGTGTGGAACGTCAACGCCCGCATGGCCAACGACAACGAGACTCCCATCGGCGCCATTCGTCCCGACGGAACCGAGAAGCCCGAGGCGGACGTCCTGGCTGGCTTTGCCCGCTTTGCCGCACAGCATCCCGCCAGCTTCACGGAGATTGAGCCGCCCGCGGTCACGCTGCTGACCTCCCAGTCGCTGCTTTACTCGGGGATGGGCGGGCTGGCGCTCACGGCGCAGAAGAAGGCGCTGCGCACCATCGCCTACATGAACCACACCCCGGTGCGCATGTTGCCGGAGAACCGTCTGGCGGAGATCGGGAATTCCCAACTGGCGATTTTGCCCGCCGCGCAGGCGCTGAGTGAGGCGGCCTGGCAAAAACTGCTGGCCTATGTCGAACGGGGTGGCTGCCTGCTGGTCACCGGGCCGGTGGCGCGCGACGAGCATTGGCATTTTGTGGAGCGGATGGCGGCGCTGGGCATCGATGCCCGGCTGCTGCCGCTCTCCATGCGTCAATCTGCCCTGCGCCTGCCGGGCAGCGCGCAGGCATTCGAGGTAACCTACCCCGCCTCGGTGCAGCAATCGCCCCTGGAAGTGCTGCGTTTCGCCGACGGTAAAGCCGTCGAGCAGATTGCACACGGCCAAGGAAAGATCCTCTGGGCCGCAGATCCGGTGGAATTGGCAGAGAACTACGAACCGGCCGCTGCGCTCTACGAATTTGCTCTATCCGCAGCCAGGGTCAAGCCCGCATACCGGCAGATTCAACCCCTCTCGCCGGGGGTGCTGGCCTTCCCGACCGTGCTGCCCGATGCGGTCCTCTACAGCTTTTCCTCCGAGATGCTCGACGCTGCCGAGGTCGACATTGAGGACGCCGTCAGCGGGGCGCACCTGCACTTTCAACTGCCTGCCCAGCGTGGCGCAGTAGTGCTGCTGGAGCGGTCCAGCGGCAAAGTGCTGGCCTCCTATGGCCTGGAAGCTCCAGGCGGCGCAGCGCAGTGAGGATCGGGCCTGAAATCGACATGATTAACTCCTCCTCACCTACGCAGCCCGCGAGGGAGGAGGGGTCGTCCGTGGCGCAATCACGGTCGGCCGGATTCATGGAAGCGCGTTGATCTCAATCTGCGCCACTCTGCCGGCAGTTCCGTTTTGCGCCCGGCGGCAACCCTGTTAAACTAATTTTATTGATGCGCAGGCGCGTAGCTCAGTTGGTTAGAGCGCTTCCTTGACACGGAAGAGGTCGCTGGTTCGAATCCAGTCGTGCCTACCATAATTTTCAACAACTTAGCGAATCGGTCCCCAAAGACGCGATACGCTGAAGATACGTTGAAAGACTAGGCGGCATTTTCCTTTGCCCCGCCCGAATCACCTCGGGAACGATCCATCAGGACATCCACTACCCGACTCTGCGCCTCCCGCTTGGCTGGCGTGAGGGCCTTCGTGTAGATATTCATGGTCGTCGAGATGTTCGCGTGTCGCATCAGCTCTTGAACCACCTTCACGTCCTCACCGTTTGCCTTGAGCAGCGTTGAGTACGTGTGCCGAAAGGTGTGGAAACCCACCCATTTTGTGATCCCGGCCCGCTTGGCGGCAGGTTGCAGGACGCGATCCAGCAGGGTGTCTGACCAGGGCGGCATTCTTCCCTGGACGTGTTCGCTGGCAAAGACCCAATCTTCCGTCTCGGCATACGCGGTCTCCTGTTTCCATGCCAGCATCTCTTGGGCAGTGAGCGAGTCGATTGGAACCGGGCGCCGGGAGGTTTCTGTCTTGCATTTCCCGATGACACCATCCACAACCGACCGGGTCACTTCCATTTGCGACGACTTCCAGTCGATGTC
>Ga0326728_10011129_pt1 | contig 20704 bp, 17 predicted proteins | sample MB3enrmetagenome_FD_207602 | JGI IMG/M metagenome (GOLD analysis project Ga0326728, IMG submission 207602) | Lab enriched peat soil microbial communities from McLean, Ithaca, NY, United States - MB31MN | ecosystem: Environmental > Terrestrial > Soil > Wetlands > Peat | place: USA: New York... | reverse complement strand
CCGAATCCGCCCGATTTCCTCTCGCTCCCCAAAGCCCTCTCTTTTTCAAGTTACTAGCTTCGGATCACCGTTCCAGGTCCGCTACGTTTCCGGAGACTTGCTGTTCCTCAAACCTCTTGGAACCTTTCCCACTATGCCCGTATTCCATTTTTTCGTCAATCGCAAATTCTGGTACATCAGTGGTTTTTCCTCAAGATTTATTTCTCGTGTTTCCAGTAGGTTGCAGTGTCATTACAGTGAATTGACTGTGGATAAAACGACGCCGGATGCTCCTGTTTTTTGCGATACTGGACCCACGTGCGAAGGCTCGCCATACGGCCCGGCGCTATCGGGGATTTCATCGTCTCGCTGCCCGCCCTGGAGTGCCTGGCTCCCCAATCCGCCTCCGATTCGCTCGAAATCTGGACCGCCAGCGCGCATGTCCCACTGGTGCGCTTCACCGCTCGCGTGCGCAGTATCGCCTCCACCGGACTGGACCTTCTGGGAGTGGACGATCCACCCGCGCACCTGCTCGAAGAACTGGCCGGCTTCGATTCCATCGTGTCCTGGTATGGCTCGAACCGCCCGGAGTTTCGCGCCCTGACCGATTCCCTGCGACTGCCGTTCACCTTCTTCCCCGCCCTGCCTGCCACCGCCAGCGGCCTTCACGCCGTGGATTTCTACTTGCAGCAAGTGCGTCCTCTGACGGATCGCTCCTCCGACGGCATTCCGCGCATTCCGTGCCGTCCGGAAGATGCCGGTCTCTACGAGCCTTCGCCGTTCGCCGTGATCCACCCGTTCTCAGGGAGCCCCGCGAAAAACTGGCCGCTGGAGCGCTTCCGCGCCCTGGCGCGCGGACTGGAACGCCACATGGCGGTGCGCTGGTGCGCCGGCCCCGACGACCCACCGCTCGAGGGCGCCGTGCGCATCGACGATCTCTACCGCCTGGCCTGCTGGATCTCGCAATCCCAGCTCTATATCGGCAACGATTCCGGCATCACCCACCTGGCCGCGGCCACGGGAATACCCGTGCTGGCCCTGTTCGGTCCGACCGATTCCGCGGTTTGGGCTCCCCGCGGAGAGCACGTGCGCGTCGCCAAGTGGAGGGCGGGCGGTCACGCCACCGAACCGCGAGGGTGAAAAGAATGGCCTCTTCGCTGGGCAAGACCTCTCCCACACGATGCCCCGTGGAAATTGCCGCCCTCCTCCGCGATACAATATCAGCACCTCGATGGCTGCCATGCTGAACCCCGCCGTGTCGCGTCCGCAACTGGTGGACCTGCGCCGGCTGTCCGTGCGCGACCTGGACCCGCTCCTGCAGGAGGAGACCGACGGCTGGCGCGAGGATCTCGACTGGAACTTCCAAAACTCGGCCGACCTGGTTCGCCGTTTCGTGGAGTTGCATGCGCTCAGCGGCAGCGCCCTGCTGGAGGACGGAGAGGCCGTGGCCTACGCGTACTACGTCCTGGAAGACAACAAAGGCCTGGTTGGGGATCTGTATGTTCGCCGCGGCCGGCGCGGGCGCCAGTACGAGGATCTGCTGCTGAACACCACGGTCCAAGCCATCCGGGAAAACCCCCAAATCCACCGCGTGGAATGCCAGCTTCTAATGCTCGATTTCGTTCCGCACCGCACGCTGCCGCTGGCCTCCGATGCGGCCCAATACGACCGCATTTTCATGCGTATCGATCTACTAACGGCCGATCTGCGCGAAGCCGCTGTGCGCGAGCCCATCTTCGTCGAGCGCTGGAGCGACCACTATCACGAAGGGGCCGCGCAAGCGATCGCCGACGCTTATGCGGGGCACGTGGACGGCCGCGTGAACGATCAATACCGCAGCGTGGCCGGGGCGAGAAGATTTCTGTTCAACATCGTGCAGTTTCCGGGATGCGGCACGTTCTTCCGGCCCGCGTCCTACGCCGCCTTCGAGGCCGTCAGCGGACGGCTGTGCGGCATTTCGCTGGCCAGCATGGTGGCGCCCCACTGCGGCCATATCACGCAGATTTGCGTATCGCCGGCCCTCCAGGGCAAGGGCGTCGGCCGCGAATTGCTGCGCCGGTCGCTGACCACGTTGAAAGACGTGGGATGCCGCGCGGCGTCGCTCACCGTCACCTCGGTCAACCAAGACGCGGTGGCGCTGTACGAAAAAGTGGGCTTCCGGACCATACGGAAGTTTTCAGCGTACGCTTGGGAATGGCCGGGATAGAGAGCCGCCGAAGAACGCAAACGCATGAATGGCCGCGGATGAACGCAGATGAACGCCGATTGAAAGAAACTGGTTTTATTCGCGTTCATCGGCGGCCCAGAATCTCGCTTGCGTCCTCCCTACTTGACGCCGGACATCAGCCTCACGGTCGGCTTGATCAGCAGCGCCATGACCACGGCGGCGCCGAGGCTGAAAGCGGCGACGTAGCCGAATAGCGAGGGCAGCGGCATGGAGCTGTATAACGACGCGGCCTTGCCGGAGAGCCAGTTGCCGATGCTGGTGGAGAGGAACCAGATGCCCATCATGAATCCAGCCGCGCGCGCCGGGGCCAGCCTGCTGGTGGCGCTCAGGCCCACCGGGCTTAACGACAACTCGCCGAGCGCCTGCAGGAGATAGGTGCCCAGGAGAAACAGGGCGGAGACGCGGGTGCCGCGGCCAGCGATTACGGCCGCCGGAATGAGAATGGCAAAGGCGGCCCCGTTAAACAAGAGGGCCAGCGAGAACTTGGCGGGGCTGGAAGGATCGCGGCGGCCCAGCGTCAGCCACAACCAAGCGAATACCGGCGCCAGCAGCACCACGCAGACCGGCTCCACGAGTTGGAACGAACTGGGCGGAAAGGCAAATCCCAGGATCACGCAGCGCGTAGCGCGGTCGGCGAATAGGTTCAGCGAGCTGCCGGCCTGTTCCAGGGCTCCCCAGAAAACCGCCGAAGATACGAACAGCACCAGAATCGCGGTGGACCGCTTCCGTTCCTCAAAAGACCACCCCCTGCCGAAGATCAGCCAGGAGAACACCACCACGGAGACCAACAGAAGTAAAAATCCCAGCGCATTGGAAAGCAATTCCGGAGTGATGGAAATGACCCCTATGGTACCTAGTCCTCCGAGCCCGCCCAGCACGGCGACCACCACCAGTCCGGCAAGCAGACCGTTGCGCTTCTTTCGACGGTCGGCTTCCGGCGATCCCGAACCTGCCGGATGCAGGCCCGCAGTTCCCAGGTACCGGCCGAAGATCAGATACTGAAGGATACCGACCACCATCCCCAGCCCGGCGACGCCGAATCCCAGCCGGAACCCGTAGTACTTGGCCACGAAACTGCAGATCAACGGCGCCACCACCGCGCCCGTGTTGATGCCCATATAGAAGATGGAGAATCCCGAATCGCGGCGCAGGTCGCCGGGCGCGTAGAGTTGGCCCACGATGGTGCTGACGTTGCCTTTCAGCAGGCCGGTGCCCATCATCAGCAAGGCCAGGCCGGCGTAGAACGACGCCTCGCTGGGGGCCAGCAGGCAGAACTCCCCGGACGAAATCAGGATGCCGCCCACCAGCACGGCGCGGCGCTGCCCGATGAAGGTGTCGGCGATCCAGCCGCCCACCAGGCAGAGCAAGTACACCATGGCGGTGTACAGGCCATAGATGGAACCGGCCTTGGCGTCTTTGAAACCCAGGCCGCCTTCGGCCAGCTTGTGGGTCATATAGAGGATCAGCAAGGCGCGCATGCCGTAGTAGCTGAAGCGCTCGAACATCTCGGTGAAGAAGAGCGTGGCTAAACCGAGGGGATGCCCGAAGAAGCGCGTGTCGGCTGGGGGCCCGGAGTGGTCGAGATCCATAGGGTTAATCCAGTATAATCGAGCGGCGGAATTGGCCGGCTTGGGGCAGAGGGAAGATGGCGGGGGTTCTCGGACGGGGCGAAAACCTCGGGGATCACCGCAAGCGCGAAAAGGCCGATTGCGGGGTGCCCACCTGGGGCCGGGCCGCAGGTTGCCAACCTGCCCCACAAAAAACCCCTGCGTTGACTCCACGGGCGCTACCAAAGATAATCAAAACTTAGCTCATGTATCGCGCCCTGACGGTGGCGAGGGAATACGAAAGCGGTGGCGACCGCATCGCGGCCCTGGTGGCCAAACGCCTGGGGTGGAAACTCCTCGACAGCGCCCTGATCGAGGAAATCGCCAATCTCGCCCATGTGGATCCGCGACTGGCGCGCGAATTCGACGAACGCGTGGACTCGTGGCTGCACCGCATCAGCCGGCGCGCGCTCTGGCATGGCGCTTTCGACGCGGTAGCGGTACTGCCCGAGACCGCCGTCTTCGATTCCGAAACCATGGCGTGCCTGGCGCGGGCGGCCATCGAACACGCCTGGGAAATGGGGGATTGCGTGATCGTGGGGCGAGGGAGCCAGTGCATCCTGCAGCAGCACCCGGACGTGTTCCACGCGTTCATCCACGCGCCGTGGGCCGACCGCCTGGCGTGCGCCCGCCTGCACACGGGCAGCGCCACGGATGCCGCCGGATGGATCCGGGCGATCGATGCGGAGCGCGCGCGCTACGTGCAGATGAATTTTGGCCGGGACTGGCGGGACCCCCACCTCTACCATTTGATGGTCGACGCGAAGCTCGGCGACGAGCAGGTGGTCTCGACGATTCTGGCCGGGATGGGCCTCCCGGTTTAATGGTCTCTTCTAAAGAAAAAGTAATGTCATCCAGAAACAAATACCCGAAGATTCCCATTCAAGCCGCCGGTTCTTGCGGCTTGCTGGCGGCCATCCTGCTGGCCGGATGCGCGGCCTCGGGCCAGAAGACCGGGGCTCAAGCGCCGCCCACAGCGGTGGTGGTGATGGAGGCCGCGGCTACCGACGTCCCCATTTTTTCCGAATTCGCGGCGCAAACCTATGCCCGCGACATGGTGGAGGTGCGCGGCCACGTGGAAGGCTACATCGAAAAGTGGGCCTTTCGGCCGGGCGCCGAGGTGGCGGCCGGCGAGACGCTGTACGTGCTCGATCTGCGCCCTTACGAAGCCGCGGTGCAGCAAGCCAAAGGGAACCTGCACCAGAGCGAAGCCGATCTGGAGTTCGCCCGCAAGCAGGTGGCGCTCCTCGAAGCGCAGGCCAACCTGCTCTCCGCCGAGGCCAACCTGCTCAAAGCCGGGCAGGACGTCGACCGTCTCACCCCGCTGGTGAAAGCCGACGCCGCCTCGCAGCAGGATTTGGACGCCGCCACGGCCGCGTTGAAAGCCAACCGGGCGAACGTCGCGGCCTTGAAAGCCAACGTGGAGCAGACCGGCCTTTCCACGCGCACGCAGATTGACTCCATGCAGGCCAAGGTGGAAGCCATGCAAGCCGCCCTCGAAGCCGCGGAGCTGAACCTGCAATATGGCACCATCCGCGCGCCCATCGCCGGCCGCATCGGCGATACCCTGATTCCGGTGGGCGGCTTGGTGACGCCCAGCTCGCAGCAACCGCTGACCACCATCGTGCCGCTCGACCCGATCTGGGTCCGCTTCAAGGTGGCGGAATCGGAATACCTGTCGTGGACGCGCCAGGGCGGAATGCCCGGGGTCGCGGTGCCGCTGACCCTGATTCTGGCCGACCAGTCCGAATTCGCCTCCATCGGCCACATCGAGAACACGCTCAACCAAATGGACCCCAAAACCGCGACCCTGGAGTTGCAGGCCCGTTTCCCCAACCCGCGGCACACCGTGCTTCCCGGACAGTTCGGCCGCGTTCGGGTGCAGGTGGCCGAGCGCAAGGGCGTCATTCTGGTCCCCCAGAGAGCGATTCAGCAGTTGCAGAGCGTGCAGACGGTGTACACGGTCAACGCGGATAACCGGGTGGAAGTGAAGGCGGTGATCCCCGGCGACCGGGTGGGCAACTCGTGGATCGTCGAAAAGGGTTTGCAGCAAGGGGATCGCGTGATCGTGGAGGGGCAGCAGAAGGTGCGGCCGGGGAGCAAGGTGCAGCCGCAGCCCTATCGCGCCCCCTCAACCCCGGGGAAAGCGGGGAACTAGGTCCATGAACGCGAGATTCGGTACGACTGCAAAATTGCTCGCTGGCGCCCGCGGATCCGAACGAAGCCATGATCGTGAGCGAGTGGTTCCCAGCAATGGCGCATTATCGCGCGGGCGAAGACCTAAGCGTAGGATTTCAGGGATCGAGTGGCGAATTCCGGGCGAGCTGCGCTCGCCTGGCCGATTGCCAATCGGCCGCAGGTTACCAACCTGCCCCACAAAGGCGGGGGACTGAGCCATGGCGCGGTTTTTCATCGATCATCCGGTTTTCGCGATGGTGATCGCCATCGTGATCGTGATTCTGGGCGCGGTGGCCATCCCCAATCTTCCGCTGGCCAGCTACCCCGAAGTGGTCCCGCCGGTGGTGCAGATCAGCACCAGTTTCCTGGGCGGCAATTCGCAGGACCTGGAGAAAACCGTCGCCCAGCCCATCGAAGAGCAGTTGATCGCCCTCGACGGCATGCTCTACTTCATGTCCAACAGCGCCAACGACGGCAGTCTCACCATCAACGTGACCTTCAAGCTGGGCACCAACCCGGACATGGCCACGGTGCAAACGCAGAACCGCGTGAACATCGCCATGCCGCGGCTGCCGCCCGAGGTGCAGCGCCAGGGCGTGGTGGTCAAGAAGGTCTCCACCGCGTTCCTCACCGTGGTCAGCGTGGTTTCTCCCGACGACCGCTACGACTCGCTGTTCCTCACCAACTACGCACAGATCAACCTGCTGAACCAATTGGCCAGCGTCGACGGCGTGGGCGATGCGCGCCTGGGCGCCGCCCAGGTTTACTCCATGCGCGTGTGGGTGAACCCCGACCGGATGGCGCAACTGGGAGTCACGGCCAGCGACATCAACGACGCCATTCTGTCGCAGAACAAGCAGAACCCGGCAGGATCGATCGGCCAGCCGCCGTCGCCCACCGGCACCGCGTTCCAGTATTCGGTGAGCGCCCAGGGACGCCTGGTGACGGCTTCGGAATTCGAAGACATCGTGCTGCGCTCCCGCCCGGACACCGGCCTGCTGCGCATCCGCGACATCGGCCGGGTGGAGCTGGGCGCGGCCACCTATAGCGGTTTCAGCCGCGTCAACGGCAAGCCCTCGGGCAACATCATCATTTATCTCGCCCCCGGCGCCAATGCCGTGGCCACCGCCGACCGCGTCCGCCAGTTCGCCGCGCAAGCCAAGAAGACCTTTCCGCCGGGCTTGGACTATCTCATTCCGTACGACTCGACGGTGTTCGTCCGCTCCTCCATTCACGAAGTGATGCTGACCCTGTTCGAAGCCACCGGGCTGGTGATTATCGTGGTGTTCCTGTTCCTGCAGAACTGGCGCGCCACGCTGATCCCGCTGCTCACCGTGCCGGTGGCCATCGTGGGCACCTTCGCGTTGTTCCCGCTGCTGGGATTTTCGATCAACATGACCAGCCTGTTCGGCCTGGTGCTGGCCATCGGCATTGTGGTGGACGACGCCATCGTGGTGGTGGAGGCCGCGCAGCGCCATATCGACGAGGGCTCGACGCCGCGCGAGGCCGCTATCCGCGCCATGGAAGAAGTGTCCGCTCCGGTGGTTGCCATCGCCTGCATTCTGGCCGCGGCGTTCATCCCGGTGGCGTTCCTGGGCGGCCTCAGCGGACAGATCTACAAGCAGTTCGCCCTGACCATCGCGACCTCGGTGCTGATCTCGGCCTTCAACGCCCTGTCGTTGAGCCCCGCCTTGAGCGCCATCCTGCTGCGGCCGAAAATGCAGACCCACGGCCCGCTGCGCCGCTTTTTCGACGCTTTCGACCGCGCCTTCGAGTGGACCCGCGGCCGTTATCTGGGCGGCGTGGGCGCGCTCATCCGCAAATCGGCGCTGGCGCTGCTGGGGCTCCTTTGCTTCTGGTTCGCGGCCGGCTCGCTGTTCCGTTCTCTTCCCGCCGGCTTTCTTCCCGACGAAGACCAGGGCACCATTTACGTCACCGTCCGCCTGCCCGACGCCGCTTCGGCCGAGCGCGCCGATGCGGCCACCTCCAAAGTGGAACAAATTATCAGGCGGATACCGGGAGTGTCGGGCACCTTCACTCTCGGAGGACTGGACATTTCCACCCGCACCAACAGCTCGAATGTCGCCACCGTCATCACCCGCCTGAAACCGTGGGACGACCGCACCGCGCCCGAGCAGCAGTTCCGCGGCATCATCGCCGCCATGCAGCGCGAGCTGGCGCAAGTGCCCGAAGCCGTCACCAACGCCTACGGCCAACCTCCCATCCAGGGGTTGAGCACCACCGGTGGATTCCAGTTCATGCTGGAGGACCGAACGGGCGTGGGCGTCGAGGACCTGGCGCAGGTGGCCGATTTCACGGCCGAGGCCGCCCGCCGGCGCCCCGAGATCGCAAACGTGGTCAACACCTTCCGCTCCAACGTGCCGTCTTATAAAGTGGATCTCGATCTGGACAAAGTCCAGACCCTGGGCATTCCCGTCACCGACGCCTACGACGCCCTGCAAACGTTTCTCGGCGGGCTCTACGTGAACGACTTCAACGTGTTTGGCCGCACCTGGCAGGTGATGGTGCAGGCCGAACCGGAATTCCGAAGGGAGCCCCGCAATATCGACCGTTTCTACGTCCGCACGGGCGGCGGCGACATGGTTCCGCTCAGCACGCTGGCCATCGTCACGGCCACGGCAGGGCCGGACGTGATCTACCGCTACAACCGGAATCGCGCGGTCCAGTTGATCGGCATTCCGGCCGCCGGCTACAGCAGCGGCCAGGCGGTGCGCGCCATGGAGGAAGTGGCCGCGTCCTCGCTGCCCGCCGGCTACAGCTTCGAATGGACCGGGACCACGTACCAGGAGAAAGAGGCCCAGGGTCACGAAAGCTTCATCTTCGGATTCGCCGCGGTGCTGGTTTTCCTGTTCCTGGCGGCCCTGTACGAGAGCTGGTCGATCCCGTTCGCCGTGCTGATGGCGCTGCCGCTGGGTCTGTTCGGAGCGCTGTTAGCGGTCTGGATGCGCTCCTATCCCTACGATATTTACACCCAGATCGGCATCGTCACGCTGATCGGGCTGGCGGCCAAGAACGCCATTCTGATCGTGGAATTCGCGCGCACCCGCTATGAGGCCGGGCACACCATTCGGGAGGCCGCGCTGGAAGCCGCGCGCCTCCGGCTGCGCCCCATTTTGATGACGTCGTTCGCCTTCATCCTGGGAGTCACGCCCCTGCTGTTCGCCCACGGGGCCGGCGCCGCTTCCCGGCGCTCGCTGGGGACGGCGGTTTTCGGCGGCATGAACGCGGCGACCCTGCTGGCCATCTTCATCGTGCCGGTGCTGTTCGCGGTGATTCAGGGAATCGCCGCGCGCAAGCCGGCGCCGGGCGCGGAGCCCGCGACGGAGGCCCAATGAGAATCCTCGGCTGCACGCTGTTCGTGTTCCTGGCCGGCTGCACGGTGGGACCCAACTACAAGCGTCCCGACGTGCCGGCGCCGGCCCAGCATCGCGGCGGCGCGGCGCCCACCGATTCGTCGCTGGCCGATACCAAATGGCCCGAGCTGTTCCCCGACGACACGCTCAAGCAGCTCATCTCGACGGCGCTCGAGCATAACTTCGACCTGGCGGCGGCCACCGAACGGGTGGAGGAAGAACGCGCCCGCTATCGCATCACGGCCGCCGAGCAGTATCCATCGGTCTACGCCGGCGGGCAGTACACCGGGTCGCAATCGTCCACCATCGGCGCCGAGGCGACTTCGCCCGGTTTCCCGAATCCGGTCAGCTACGCGCAGGTGGGCGCCGCGCTCTCCTGGGAGCTGGATCTGTGGGGCCGCATCCGCCGCCTGAAGGAGGCCGCGCGCGCCGAATTCCTGGCCACGGAAGAAGCCCGGCGCGGGGTCATCGTGTCGCTGGTAAGCGACGTGGCCGGCACCTATTTCACGCTGCGCGAGCGCGACCTGGAACTGCGGATCGCCGGGAGCACGCACGACATCGCCGACCGCAACCTGCAATTGATCCGCCTGCGCCACGATCACGGCGCGGCCACCGGGCTGGACGTCCACCAGGCGGAACAGTTCCTCTATCTCGCCACGGTGCGGACGGCCAGCGTGCAGCGGGACATCGGACAGGCGGAAAATGCGTTGAGCCTGCTGGTGGGAAGACTCCCCGGCGATATCGCGCGCGGCAAACCGATCGAGAGTTTCGTGCTGCCGCCCGAACTGCCCGCCGGCATGCCATCTTCGCTGATCGACCGCCGGCCCGATATCCGCGAGGCCGAGCAGAAGCTGATTGCCGCCAACGCGGAGATCGGCGTGGCCAAGGCCAACTTTTTCCCGCAGATTTCACTCACCGGAAACGCCGGCGGGCAAAGCCGGGCGCTCAGCGATCTGTTCACCGGCCCGGCGCGCTACTGGACCCTGTCGCCAACCGTGCTGCTGCCCATTTTCACGGCCGGCCAGGTTCGCGCCGCGGTGCGTCTTTCGGAAGCGCAGAAGCGCGAGATGCTGATCGGCTATCAGAAGACCATTTACACCGCATTCCGCGAAGTGTCGGACGCGCTGATCCGCTACGGCCGCACGCGCGAGCAGCGCAGCCAGCAGGACCAGCTCGTGCGGGCGCTGACCGAGACCACAAACCTGTCGACCCTGCGCTACCAGGGCGGCGCCGACAGCTACCTGCAGGTGCTGACCGCCGAGAGCGCCCTGTTTCAGGGACAACTGACGCAGGCCCAACTCCGCCTGGAGGAGTCGCTGGCCTTCGTGGATCTCTACCGGGCGCTGGGCGGCGGCTGGCAATAAAGTTTACTGTTGACAGTCGACAGTTGACAGTTTGAACCGCGGACTGAGAGCGTTGGTAGCACGCGCGGCTGGCGGTTGCGGACTGTCGGCTACGGCACGGTTGAGCCGCCTCGACGGATTCTGCAAAAGTCCAGTAAATTAACAAATTCTTAACCAGAGTTAAATTATGTGGGCTGGAAATAGATTTCATTGAGAACTTTAGGGGTCAGGATGATACTAACCAGGGTACCCGCTTGCGCTCGGCGGGGTGTGTGATCTTTGGAGGAAATCCGATGACTGGTCGGTCCTGGGCAAAGTTTCTCCCTTCCGTGTTGCTGCTATGCACGCCCCTAATGGGCACGCCTCCCGCTGCCTTGATAGTGGACAACAGCAGCGACAGCGTCACTGTCACGGCCGCCACTAATTTGCAAGCCTATCTGACGGCGGCAGGTTATAGCCCAGTGACCATCAACTCCGGAGTTCCGGGCAGTCTTGGCACCTATGCGCAGATCTGGGATGTCCGCTACCAGGTTGCGCTGTCGGGGTCGGATGTCACCGCTTACCTCGCCTACCTAAGCGGGGGCGGGTCGCTGTTTCTCATGGGCGAGAACGATAATGCTCTGTTTGCCGCACGGGACGCCTTGATCGCTAGCTTCATCGGCACGGCCGGAGGCGGCACGGTGACCGTTTCGACCACCACCAATTCCGCCGACCTGCAAACGGTTCAGCCCCCGTTTACCGGTCCAAATACGCTGGCGACAGTCACGTTTCAAGCCATCGGCGCGTTCACGGCCATCGGCAATGGATCGAAGATTTCCGTCGATGCGGCCAACCTGCCGGGAGCGCTCGTGTTTCCCCCCGGAACGCTCAGCAATGCGCCCACCGGGACGTTGATTGCGGTCCTGGACGTTAATTTCCTGTACGACCCCGTAAGCACCTCGGGCGAGATCAACTTCGCCAAGAACCTGATCGCCTACCTGGCGGCCCCGACTCCGCTGGGGCCGTCCGTACCCACTCTCTCGACATGGGCGATGATCCTGCTGGCCGCCGGGCTCATGGTGGTCGGCTTTGCCCGCCTTCGCGGCTGGACAACGGCGTCAGGCCGGATGGGACGATCCGGCGCTCCGGCACGGTGCTGAGCGCCGACGTGAATCTCTGAAGCGCCCGGGCCTGTGGGGCGAGCGGACATGCCCTGTGGGCTATCCGCCGCTTCACTCGCCGGGCCGGTAGGCTCTCTCCAGATGTTGGCGGATCTCCGCGAGGTCGTACCATGCGGGCTTGAACCGCTGCGTGGAGTACAGCTCCGCCTGGTCGAAGAAGTGCTTCGAGTGCGGGTCGGCGCTCTGGCCGAACACCAGCAGCGACCGCGCCTGGGGAACCGGGCCGAAGTCGACTACCGAGACGAACGTGTCGCCCACCGTGCCATACCAGCGCTTCTGCCCGGGCGCCGGACGCGCGCCGAAAGTGAAGATCGTTCCGGTGAAGGAAGGCGCGCCCGCCACCGGCAGGCTGGGCCTGGCGTCCGCGAAGGGCTCTTGGGTGCCGCTGGTGTGGATGCGCTGCAGGCGGTTGACTTCGCCCCAGGCCACCTGCCAGGCGCCGAAATCGGCCTCCAGGGCGGCCTTCACGTACTCCAGCGCGGTGATCGATAGATACGGATCGGCAGTGCGGTTTCGCCGCAGTTCGATGGCCCGCGTTTCCATGCGCACGAATAGCGTGGCGGCCACGGAATCGATGCGGCCCACTTGGTCCCACGCGGCCAGGGCCGCCACCAGGTCCGCCAGTTTCGCGGCGCGCGCCGGGTCCGACTGTTGCAGTTTGGCATAGGCCGCCCGCAACTCGGGAATGCGCGCCGCGGCCAGGCCCATCTTGGTATCGAGCGCGGCCATGGCCCACTGGTCGAAGGTGAAACGGTCACCGCCGCCAAGGATCGCCCGCGACCGTTTGGACCGCTCCGTGTCCGGTTCGGGCGCCATGTAGGCCGGGTACATGGCGCGATCCGGATTGCCCGCGCCGCTGGTCAGGAACGGCGTGGAATTGCAGTTCTGCATCCAGCCACCGGGCGGATTGAGCACTTGCGGCAGGTCCGCCATTGCGTGTTTGCCGTGCCACTCGGTTTCCGGGTCGCTGCCATCCACCGGCTTGGTCCAATCGAACTTGGTGGAACGCCGCGGAATGGCGTCGCCGTGCAGGTAGAAGATGTTGCCCGCCCGGTCGGCGTAGATGGTGTTCGACCCGGTGAGCGCCAGGCGCCCCAACGCGGTCTGAAACTCCCGCAGGTTGCGCGCCTTGTTCATTTCCACGCGCTGCCACATCACGCCGCCCTCGATGCCCGCGAAGCGCACGGCCAGCCCATCGATTGCGCCGCAGCCCGCCGCGCGCATCCCCAGCACCGGGCCGTGATGGGTCTTACGGAACACCACGGTGCGCGTCTCGACACCGGCCGCCGTCTTGACGCGGATCTGTTCCCGCCACTCGGTGGCCCGGCGGTGGCCGTCGCCGTAACGGTAGGCCAGCGGATCGTGGGGGTCGTCGAACTTCTCGATGTAGACGTCGGCAACGCGGGCATAGTTGTTGGTGTGGCTCCAGCCCAGGTAGCGGTTATGGCCGCTCCGGATGTAGGGCGTGCCGAGAGTGGCGAACCCGGCGACGTCCAGTCCCTCGTCGCTGTGGATGTGGGCTTCGTAGCGCTGGTCGGCGCCGAAGAAGCCGACGTGCGGATTGATCAGCAGCATGGCGTGCCCGGTGGCGCTGCGGGAGGGCGCGATGGCCCACATGTTGGAGCCTTCGTCGGCGGGAAGCCCGGGTTCGTCCAGGTCGCCGGACTGGGCCAGCGCGGGGAAGGCTTGGACGCGATCGGCGCGGGTGATGCCGGCGCCGGCGGGTCCGCGATGCTCGTCGGCCAGGACAAACCACGGTTCGAAGTGGCGGATCAGGCGGGGCTGCACGTCGGGATGGGTCTCCAGGTAGTAGTTCAACCCCGCGGCGAAGGCATCGCATAGGGCGCGCTGGTATGGGCTGGCCTGCCGGTATTGCGCCTGGGCGCGCGCCTCCACCTCGTAGGCCCGGGCCTGGATGTCGTTGGCCAGCGCCGCCTGGCCTTCCACCTCGGCCGCCCGGCCCAGAAAGTGCAAGTAGTCGGTTTCCAGTTGCCAGAAGTTGTCTTCGGCCTGCGCGTACATCAGGCCGAACATGGCGGCGGCATCGGTCTTCCCGAAGACGTGCGGGACGCCGTAGGTATCGCGGTAAATGGTGACCTGGCGCGCGAGGTCGCCCGCGGTGAGCGGGGAGCCCAGCGCGAGAGCCGCCGCCACAAGAAATCGGAACATGGATTCCATTGTGTCACCGGGCAAGGGTCGGTCACGTGGTATAACCTGAGTTATACTTGAATTATGAAAACCGCCGTATCGGTCCCCGACGATCTTTTCCGCATGGCGGAGGCAACCGCGCGCCGTTTGCGGGTCTCGAGGAGCAAGCTCTACACTACCGCAATATCGGAGTTCCTCGATCGCCAGCAAACCGATTCCGTGACGGAGCGCCTGAACGCGGTGTACTCACGCCGGCCGGCAAAGGTTGATCTCGCGCTACTCCGCGCGCAGATGCAGTCTCTCGACAAGGACTCGTGGTAGCCGTGGCGGCCGGTATTCAACGGGGTGAAATCTGGTGGGCCGATCTTCCGGAGCCGCGTGGCTCCGAGCCCGGATACCGACGGCCGGTCCTGGTCATTCAGGCCGATCCCTACAACCGCAGCTATATTCAAACAGTGATCGTTGCGGTCATTACCACGAACCTGGACCTGGCTGAAGCCCCCGGCAATGTCCTGCTCGCGGCTCGCTCTTCAGGCCTTCCCCGCGACTCGGTCGTGAATGTCTCGCAGGTGCTCACTCTCGACCGCAGCTACCTTACGGAGAACGTGGGCGCGCTGCCGCCGCGCCTGCAGGCCGCCGTTGACGCGGGCTTACGTTCCGTCCAGGGCCTGTAGACGGATCGCCAAGTCTCCCCGCTTGACAAGCGCCGCCCGGCTCCCGCTAACTGGAAGCATGCCGTATCTCAAAGTGGCCAGTCTCTCGCAATTGCCCGAGGAATCGGCCATCGAAGTCATGGTCGGCGAGCAGCCGTATGCGATCTGCCGCACCGGGGGCGCGGTCTATGCCCTCGATGGGGTCTGCCCGCACCATGGAGGACCCTTGGGCGAGGGACAGATCCACGATGGCCGCGTCGTCTGCCCCTACCACCTCTGGGAATTCGACTGCCGCACCGGTGAAAACGACCGCGATCCGGCGTGCCGCGCGGCCAGCTTCGAGGTCAAGGTGGAAAACGGCGACATCTATCTGCGGGTGCCCTGAGTGCCGGAACTTCCCGAGGTCGAAACCGTAACCCGGTCGCTGGGGCCGCTGGTGGGACGCCGCATTGTCTCGGCCGAGTTCCGCAACCTGCGCATCCTGCGCGGCGGCGATCCCGACCATCTGTCGGCTCGGCTCCAGGGCCGCCGCATCGGCGCCGTCAAGCGCTACGGCAAATTCATCGCGATCTCCCTGAAGGAAGGCGGATACCTGCTGGTCCACTTGGGCATGACCGGACGGCTGCTGCTGAGCGGCCCCGCCGGCAAGCATACCCACGCCATCTTCACCTTCGACCGCGGCGTGCTTTTATTCGACGACAGCCGGCAGTTCGGCTGCATCCAGTTCAGCGAAGAATTCCCACAGCGCGTGGCCCGCCTGGGGCCGGAACCGCTGGAGGTGTCATTCGATACCTTTGCCTCCGCCCTCAAGCGGCGCAAGACGCGGATCAAACCGCTGCTGCTCAACCAGGCATTCCTCCGCGGTCTCGGCAACATTTACGCCGACGAAGCGCTTTTCCGGGCGGGGATTCACCCCCTGGCAATGGCTTGCCGCCTGCGCGCCGACCGCGCCCGCAAGCTGCACGGCGCCATTGTGGAGGTCCTCAACGAAGCTATCGAGGCCGGCGGTTCGTCCGTCTCCGATTACGTCGACGCCGAGGGGCGCCAGGGGTTCTTCCAGTTCAGCCACCGCGTGTACCAGCGGACCGGCGAGCCTTGCGTGGCCTGCGGGGCGCCCATCCGGCGTATCCTGGTGGCGCAGCGGTCGTCGCACTTCTGTCCGTCTTGCCAAAGGCGTTAAAGTTGACGCATTAAGGATGGTTCTCTTTGAAACCGTGGCAGCCACCCGAGCGTCGGATAAGAGTGAAAGCCTGTTCCGGAGGGTTGCCGCCGGAATATAATGAAATCTCGTGCGGTTTCTACGAGATTATTAGAGGAGACTTCTGACGTGACACGCATTTTCCGTTACCTTCCCGTGCTGGTTCTGATCCTGTTCTGCGTCCAGTTCGCGAGCGCGCAGAGCACCTTCGACTTCAATATGGGCTTTGGGGCCGCCCAGGCCAAGGCGGCGAGCGCGGGCATAGATACAAGCTCCGCGAACCTAGCCCCCTGCTCGAGCAGCACCCCCACCAACTATTATGGATCCCCTGCCTGTCAGCCCACGTCCAGCCTGAGCGGCTTCATGATCAGCGTCGGTGGGAATCTCATGCTCTGGAAACATTTCGGGGTGGGAGTCAATGGCAACATTCAAGCGGCGCAGGCCAACTACGCGACGCTGTTGACGGCCACGCAGGCGGCCAACGAGGGCGCCGCGGGCGTCACGGAGACACTGAAGGACCGCGTTACGTTCTACCAGTTCGACGGTATTTACCAGCCGTACGCCACCAAGAAAGCCAGCCTGCAGATCATAGGCGGCGTGGGCGGCGCCAATACCAAGTTCTACGTGGCGGAGTCCAGCACCGGATCGGTGCTGGGCAACACCAACCAAAGCCAGTATGCGCAAAGCGCGAACCACTTCCAGGTTCATGCCGGCGTGGGCTTTCAGTACTACTTTAGCGGCAATTTCTTCTTCCGCCCGGAGTTCGACATCCACTACGTCCCCAACTTCATTCAGTTCGGAAGCAACGTGGTGACGTCGGAGACCGTCTGGATCGGCTACAGCTTCGGCAATCGCTAAACAGCCATCGGCCCGCCGCGCGGCTCCGACAGCACTTTGGAGCCGCGACGGCCTGGGCTTGCCTCGGAAGTCGATTCCGCCCCGGCTCGCTCGCTACCCGGCCAGCCTGGCCGTGTCGTGTGCGTTTCCCGCCTGTTCCGCCCTCCGCGGCGTCTCTGCGATAATGAATTGGCAGGTCGAGATGTAGATCGCGTTCGAGATCCCCGGCGACATGGCCTCGGCATTGCAGACGCGAGAGCGGGAGCTTTCACGATCCGCGCTGGAAGCCGGGGTTCCGCACTCGTTATGAACTGGACGATGTCTGGCTGGAGTATTCCATCGAAGATCTCGAACGCGAAACTAAGAGGAGACTTCTGACGTGACACGAGTTTGCCGGTACCTTCCGTTGCTGCTTCCAACCCTGTTCTGCTTCCAATTTGCCAGCGCTCAAAGTACCTTCGACTTCAATATGGGCTTCGGGTTCCCCCATGACAAGGCGAACCCGGCGGGCATCGATACCAACACCGGCCTGCCTTGCTCGAGCAGCACTCTACACGGCGCTTGTGCCGCTACATCCAGTCTGGGCAGCTTCATGGTGGGCGTCGGCGGAAACCTGATGCTTTGGAAGCATTTTGGCGTTGGAGCGAGTGCGAACATCCAGCCGCCCGAGGCCAAGTACGCAGTTCTGGAAGCCGCGGAGCCAGGTTCGGGCCAAGGGGAGACCGATTTCAAAACCCGGGCCACCTTCTATCAGCTCGACGGAATCTACCAGCCCTACTCCACCAGGAAAGCCAGCTTGCAGGTGATCGCCGGCGTCGGCGGCACCCGCATAAAATTCTATGAAATCGAGTCCGGCGCCCGCATCGGCACCCTGTTGGGATATACCAGCAGCGGCTCATATGTCTACAAGCCCAACCACGTCCAGGTGCACGGCGGCGTGGGCATGCAGATCTACTTTAGCGGCAATTTCTTCATCCGCCCCGAGTTCGACATTCACTACGTCGACAAGTTCGTTCAGTTCGGAAGCAACGTGGTGATGGCGGGGACGGTCTGGGTGGGCTACAGCATCGGCAGCCGCTAGATGGGCGTCGGCCGCGCGGCTCCGGCGGGCTTGCGGAGCCGCGACGGCGCGAGTGCCCGGATTTCGATTCCCTCCCGGCTCGCTGGTTAGCCGGCCAGCGGGCTGGCTCGCATTTCCGCCCGTTCCGCCGTCCGCAGCATCTCTGCGAGAATGAATTGGCGGGTTCAGATGCAGATCACGTTCGAGATCCCCGACGAAATGGCCTCGGTTTTGCAGGCCCGAGGACAGGATCTGTCACGAACCGCACTGGAGGCCGTGGGAATCGAGGCGTACCGTCAACACCTGAGCACTGGCGATCAGTTGCGTCGGATGCTGGGGCTCGGCACTCGTTATGAAATGGATGGATTCCTCAAGCAGCACGAAGTGTGGCTGGAGTATTCCATCGAAGATTTCGAGCGCGACGGTGAGACGGCTGAGCGGCTCTGGCAGGAGCGTCGCGATGTGCGAACCGATGCGTTCCTGGCGCATGGATAAGCTCTCCGGAAACTGCTCGTGAGTATCCGGCCGGATTGTGGGGCAGGATGGTATCCTGCGGTCCGGCCCAGGGGGCACCCCGCACTCGGCCTGTAGGGCGAAGAGGCGGGTCGCCAACCTGCCCCAGAAAACCGCAAAGCCGCAACCAAGTGTTCTCGCTCGCGGCACCGGTAGACAGTTCGGGAGGCCGAGTGCCACTCGGCCGCAGGTTGCCAACCTGCCCCACAAAACCGCGACAAACTTACAGGGAGTGGTACTACTGCGTCGCCTGCGCCGCGTCTCCGGAGAGATCTTCCACGCGCACGGGCGGATTGTAGTATAGGATCCGCTGGCAACTCTCGCAGACCATGATCTCATCGCCCTGCTTGAGTTCCTGGAAAAACTGCAGCCGCAGCGCCATGTTGCATTGCGTGCAACGGCCTTCCACCACCTCGGCCACGGCGATCCCGCGGCGGGATTTGCGCACGCGCTCATAGCGCTGCACCGTCGGCGCGGTGACCTGCGCCACAATGGCGTCGCGCTCCTTCTTCAACTCGGCAAGGGATTTCTCGTCCACAGCCGTGCGCTCGCGCACCTGCTGTTTCTCTTTCTCCACGTCGGCTCTTTCGGCTTTGAGCGCCGCCTCGGCCGCTTTCACGTTCTTGTCGAGGGGCTCGGATTCCGACATCAGCTCCAGAATGCGGTCTTCCGACTTGCGGATTTCCTTCTGGCAGAACTCGATCTCGCTCTGAAAGGCCCGGTATTGCTCGTTGGTCTTGGCCTCGATCATCTGGTCTTTCAGTTTGGAGATCTTCTGTTCCTGAACCTGAATGGCCGTATCGCAGACCTTGCGCTCCTTCTGGTTGGCCGCCAGCGCAGCCTGGTCGGCTTCCAGCTTGCGCTGATGCGAGGTCAGCTTTTTTTCGGTTGCCGCTAATTGTTTGGGCAGGGTGGAGATTTCACGCGTCAGTTCCGCCAGGCGATGATCGATTTCCTGCAGGCGGATCACCAACTTCAGGTCGGGAAGCATTTCTTCTCGCAGTGTAACACGCGGCCCACAGCTCCTTCAGTTCCGCGCTTCCCAGGCGATGCGCCACCGCGCAGAAAACCGCCGCGCCCAAGGGGATGGAAACCGCCACGTCGGCCAGTTGCGCGGCCTTCCCCGCCCCGGCCAGCGCGTGGATCAAGTGGCTCGATGCACCGCACATCATCCCCATCGCCGCCGCCGCGGAGCAGATTTTCAGCGCGCTCGCGGCCAGCTTCCGGACGTCCATGGCCGCGTCCATGGACGCCAGCCGCGCGTGCAGCATCCCCAGCAACGCCGCCGCTCCGGCCAGCGCCACGATGGACGTGGAGAGCGCCAGCCCCGCGTGTCCCATCCCCACTTGCTTCACCAGCAGGAGCGCGGCGGCGAGGTTTATGGCGATGGACGCCACGCTCACCAGCATGGGCGTGCGCGCATCGTTGAGCGCGTAAAACGCCGGGGCCAGGAGCTTGATGGCCGAGTATCCCGCCAGCCCCACGCTGTAACACGCCAGCGCCGCCGCGGTCTGGCGCGTGTCGAACGCCTGGAAGCGGCCCCATTGGTAGACCGCGCCGATCATGCTTCGGCCCAACACCGCCAGCCCCACCGACGAGGGAATCGCCAGGAAAAGGGACATGCGCAGCGAGCGCCCCAGCGTGTCCGCGAATTCGTCCATGCGGGCGCGCGCCGCGCTGCGCGCGATCTCCGGCAGCGTGGCCGCCGCGATGGCCACGCCGAACAGCCCCAGAGGCAACTGCAGGAAGCGGAACGCATAGCTCAGCCAGCTCACCGGTCCGTTGAGCACATGCCCGGAGGCGTCGGTGAGGCTGGAGGCGAGGTTGGTGTTCACCATCACGTTGACCTGCACGGCGGCATTGCCCAGGAACGCAGGGAGCATCAGCCGCGAAATGGCGCGCACGCCGGGGTGGCGCGGATTCCACCGCATGTGGTAAGCGAAGCCCGCGCGCCACAGGCTGGGCGCCTGCCACAACAACTGCAACGCGCCGCCCGCCAGCACGCCGAACGCCATGCACACGATCGGCCCATCGCCGCGGCTCCTGCCGATGGTGAACCCCAGCGCCAGGCCGGCGGCCACCGACGCGATATTGAAAACCGCCGACGCCAGAGCCGGGACGCCGTACCGGCCGCAGGCGTTGAGCACGCCCATGGCTTGCGCCGCCAGGGCCACCAGCGCCAGGAAGGGGAACATCACCCGCGTGAGCAGCACGGCGAGAGCGAACTTGCCGGGCACCTGTTCGAAACCCGGGGCCATCAGCCGCACCAGCGCCGGGCTGAAGATCATGCCCACCACGCAGGTGGCGCCCGCGGCCGCCAGCAGCAACGTCGCGGTTAGATTGGAAAGCTCCGCCGCCGCGCGCTTCCCCTTGGTGGCAAGATACTGCGTGAAAATGGGGACGAAAGCCGAGGACAGCGCGCCCTCG